>Ga0247727_10006497_pt1 | contig 22958 bp, 29 predicted proteins | sample WisWelCaveWW1625_FD_202498 | JGI IMG/M metagenome (GOLD analysis project Ga0247727, IMG submission 202498) | Biofilm microbial communities from Wishing Well Cave, Virginia, United States - WW16-25 | ecosystem: Environmental > Aquatic > Deep subsurface > Groundwater > Cave microbial mat | place...
AGCAGAGGCAGCATTCCACCAACTAAAAGCAATCAACTCAACAATAAAAATAACGCCAATAATAACGGACATCAACCACAATAACATTGAAAAGATTCTCAAAAATGTGGATGTCATACTGGACTGCACTGACAACCTCTATACAAGATTTCTCATCAACGATTTTGCGAAAAAACAAAGGAAGCCGTGGGTGTACGCCGGGTGCATTCGGCAGGAAGGAAGTGTTACACTTCTCACTCCAAGCACCGCATGCTTCCGCTGCTTCACCAAAGAGGCTGTTGGTTTGGACACGTGCGACACTGCTGGCGTGCTGAACATAGCATCCGCAATAACTGCCTCGCTTCAGGTCCAGTTGGCAATGCAATACCTAACGGGTAATAGAAACAATACCGCAACTGCAATATTGCATCACATTAATCTTAAAACAATGAGCTTATCAGCATTAACAATCAAAAAAAATTCGCGTTGTGCGGCGTGTGGCGGCAATTACGACTATCTCAACGGAAAAAAAGAGCCAAAGACTCTGCAGTACCAATGCTCCAACCTCTACCAGTTCTTTGTTGATGGGATTAATTTCAAAACAATAGAAAAAAAGGCAAAGAAACTGGGCAAAGTGAGGAAAGGTAAAGGATTCCTGATGTTTAACGGCATTTCTGTGTTTGACAACGGCCGCATCCTGATAAAAGCGCCATCTTTGGAAAAGGCAAAAACACTTCTTTCCCGATATATCGGAATCTGAGTTAACTGACCACTTTTAATTCGTATCCTTTCGGTACCCGGTAAGAGGAGTCTCCTCTTCGTACAGTGCCGCTATACAATACATTTACCCTAACTGCAATATTGTTTTCAGCAGCAATTTGGGCATGGGTTAGAAGCTGCATGTTTTTTGGAAAAACTGGTGCATGGTATTTTTTGACATCTCCAATGAGTTCCATCACTTTAGGATAGTTTGCTCTATTGTTGAGTGCCCTCATTAGCTTATACAATGCATGAAGTTGGTTTGGGATGGGCCGATAATCTTTATTGGCTCGTTCCTCAACTTTAATGGTGTAAGTTCCTTCCTGAATTCCTTGGGTTAAACGTGTTGATTTTGGTTCCTTATGGGATCTATAGTCTCCACCTGTCTGTTGTTTGATTCGCTTTCCGCGACTTCGGTCTTTCAATGTCTCCCGTGTTTGTGATACGCTTATGCTACCTTTCGGTTGCAAGGAATCTTCATATCTTGCAATCTCTTCTGTAGTTCTTTCTTCCAACCCTATATCATCTAACGCTTTTTGCATTCTATAAGATTCAGAAAAAGCGTCATTATCTTGCCACGTTTCGTTCTCCAGAGCTTCCTCTATCGGCCTCCACATTCGATCTTCTTGGACTTTTCGGGACCTAATTCCTTCCTCCAAAAATGCCCCTATCTTTCCCCTTCTTCGGTCTCCTTGGGTTTTTCTGGACATAATTACCTCGAGATGTATCACTAATGAGTGAGAACATTATTTTATAAACCTTTCTTTGGAATATACTCAACATTTATAAATCTCCGTTCTAGGGATAACCCAATGAAAAAGAGGCCTTACCTTCTGTTACTGCTCTTGCCCTGCTTTGCTGCTCTCGTGTCTGCCATTCCCTATGAGTCCCCATCAGATTATTCAACATACGATCCTTTGGGAATTTGGAATGTTGTTCTTGGAGGCGGGATTGCAGTTGCGCTCTTTTCCCTCATTGCGGTTGGCGCAGGAGCTGCATTGCATGAATGGCAGAAAAAAGCGCTCTTTGGAGTGCTGTGCGCAGTTATCGCCTTGGGGACAGTCTATATAGTCGGAACAACCATCTTTCTCAACATTTCCTCGGCAACAAAGGGCCCGGTGCACTGGCATTTGGACTTTGAGATCTGGAACTGCGATGAGAAGATTGATTTGCTTGATCCATCTGGCTTATCAAACAAGATAGGCTCTCCCGTGTTTCACGAGCACAACGACAACCGCATCCATGTCGAAGGCCCTGTAGTGAAACATGGCGATGTGAACTTGAGGAATTTCTTTGCAATTATTGGAGGGAGCTTTGATTATGGCAGGCTCTCTGCCCCCACAAACAGCGGAGTGGTTGAAATTGCTGACGGAATGAGCTGCAACGGCCAGCCTGCAAAGGTTCAGGCATTCCTCTTCAAGGTGCAAAACCCCGATGACCACAATAATTGGGTCTTTACCCAGACAAAGCTTGAGAACGCTCCTGAGTATGTTATGTCCCAGCAGGCAGCAATTCTTCCCGGCGATTGTGTGGTGTTTGAGCTCGCTCCCGAGAAGCAGTTTACCGAGCGCATGTGTGAATCTTATGAAATCGCGATAAAGAGAGGTGTTACCCGTGGCAGTTGAGGCAAACCTTCCGACAATTGGACTTGTGACAGTCACAGGGCTCATTGACTCCATTAACCCCTGCGCCATTGGCGTGTTGATTTTGCTCTGCTCGGTCTTTTTGAGCATGCGCTCGAGAAGGGATTTGCTCATCTATGGCAGCATTTACATTCTTGCGATCTATGTGACATACATTTCCGCCGGTTTGGGGCTGATTTATTTCCTCAACACCATCCCCATAGCCATTAGCGAATACATTTCGATTGCGGTTGGCACCATTATCATAGTTGGCGGGTTGATTGAGATAAAGGATTATTTCTGGTATGGGCAGGGAATCTCCTTGGCCATTTCCCCTGATAGGGCAAAGCAGATCCATGAGATGACAAGAAAAGTCACACTTCCGGGAGTCATTCTTTTGGGCGCGTTTGTTGCAGCGGTTGAGCTGCCGTGCACCGGAGGCCCGTATTTGGCCATTCTGTTAGTATTGTCGCAGAATTTTGATATGACTGCAGCGATCATGCTCATTTGGTATAACATCCTGTTTATCTCCCCGCTTGTTGTCATTCTTGGGCTTGTGTACACAGGAACCAAGCTGCAGGCCATCAAGAAATGGAAGATGCGCAACAGGACAACCATGCGCCTTGGCATTGGCGTCCTGCTCATATTCCTTGGATGGCTCCTCATCTTGATAGCGAACGGAACAATTAACCTTGCATGATGGCAAAGAAAACCTCAAAAGCGGAAAGGGAACAAACAGTCATTGTCAAGAGGGGCTCAGGGGCAGAGCATTATGAGGAGCGCAAAGTCTATGCTTCAGCTTATTTTGCCTGCCGGAATGCTCATCTGGATGAGAAAGCATCCGAGAAAATAGCCACGAAAGTTGCTGCTGCTGTTACTTCAAAGGTCAAAAAGGAAAAGATTATATCTTCCGACAGGATTTTCAAGTGGATTGTTGAGGAGCTCAAGAAGCATGAGGATGATGCAGCCTTCCTCTACGAAACGCATAGGGACATATCATAGGTGATGGCCGATGGCAAAGAAAAAAGCAGCAAAGAAGAAGCAGGCAAAGAAGAAGATCATCAAGGCAGGCAACACGTGCGAGTTTTGCTGAAAGCGTTGTTTGTTTTTGTTATTTTTTATTGATTAGTTCTATTGTTTTTAGTAGTGCATTGCATCAGAAGGCATGTTGTGCAGAATAAGCAAAGAAAGAAAAAATAAAAAAACTATGTAGGAATAACCCACACGGTTTCTGCAACGTCCTTGCCGTACAAGAGAGCAGTCATCTCGGTTGTTACCTGGGAGGTTTCCGCGCTGTTGTACACCAGCACGCCATCTGCTGAGAAGCAGTATCTCATGGTTATTTCTTGCGCTGAGTCAATCGCCTTGTAGCAGTTGTGTGTCTTTCCGAGGAGCTGCTTCGTGCCATCTGCCGTAACGGCGTGCCTTGCGGAGCCCTGGGCTATGGAATTTTCCGCCTGCTTTGATGCATCGTCCTGCACTTGGGTTGCGGAGCATACCCATTTGTTGTTGGCTTTGGCGCATGAGGTTCCGGTTCCATCAATCACATAGATGCGGATCTCGCTCATTCCCTTGATCGTAACATCAGTCCTGAATCGGCTTACGCCGTCGAAATACTGGATCATGGTGCTTTTGAATTCCTGCCCTTCTGCCTTGGCGACAACGTCATAGGTTATCTGGTATTCCATCTTGCTTTTTGTTGCCATCAGGTTTTGCAATTCTGCCGCAACTCCGGTGAGTTTTGGAGCTTCCTGTGTTGTTTGCTTCGTTTCCTGGACAGGCTCCTCAGTTACTTCCTGCTGCGCTCCGCCGCACCCTGCAAGCGCAAGCATTGCAATTGCCAGTAATGCTAAAAAATATGTTTTCATGGTACACCCCCTCTCAAAGGTGAGTCAGCATAAACATATTTAAACGTTGTGGCAAAACCATAGATAACGGGCATAATCAAAAGTATTATATATAAAAAAGAGTTTAGTTTACAAAAAATGTAAAGGTAGGTGGTACGCATGAATTGGAAACTGATGATGGTAATGTGTCTGGCTTTGGGTTTGCTCCTTATGGGATGCGCAAGCAGCGAGCCTCCGACGGGCTACTATAGCTATCAGGGCGGAGAGCAGCCTCAGGGCGGCCAGTATGTTGGCGGCGGATGCGGCCTTGCTTCTGTTGATGGCAGCACTGTAGACACAACTAATGTTGTTGCTGCAGCGTAAAGCATGAGCTCAAGAAAAGAGCGCCAGCAGCAGCAAAAAGAGGAGCGCGCTGGCAATGTCTCTTCACCTCAAAGTCCTTCTGAATCGGTTTCTTTTGAAAAGCCGAAGAAGCCTTGGCTTAAATTTACATTGATTGGAATTGGCGCAGTTGTTCTCCTTATCATCATTCTTGGAATCGGATATGCCCTTACTCCAGGCCCGTATGACAAGTTTGCCAAGTGCTTGTCTGAAAAAGGAGCAACCATGTACGGCGCCATGGGATGGTGCAAATACACCCAGGGCCAGAAGGCCATGTTTGGCAAGTCTTTTAAGCATGTGGAGTATTATGAGCATACCGAGTACCCTGTTGACGAGTATGGCGCAATAAAGAAGACTCCAACATGGATTATAGATGGAAAGGTTTATGAGAACGCTCAATCATTTGATGAGCTATCTAAAGTAACTGGGTGCCCCATTCAATAATATGACAAAAAAGCAAAGCAAGGATATGAAAAAGCAGGCTGAGAAGCATGTCCGCATAGAGCATGCTGAAAACCCGAGCTTAAAATCAGCCTGGCAGCTTTTGAAATCAAACAAAAGCTCCCTTCTGTACATATTCTTCGTGGATGCGGCGTTTGTGGTGGCTGTGCTTTTTTTCCGAAGGTTCATTGAGCTTCTTGCCCCTTCCCTCACTCCAGAAGCGCTTGTTGCGAGCACCTCGTTGGCGCTCTATGGCTTGGCATTGGTTGTCGTCTATTATCTGCTTGTGTTGCTTTTATACTCATTGGCAAAATTCTTCATTATGTCTTTGATTAAAGGCATGAAGTCTTCGGAAGGGCTGCAGTTTGAAAGGTTTTTCTCCTTTTATGGCTTGAATGTCGTACTCATGGGCATCTTCTTTTTGATCATGCTTTCATTGGCTTACATTTTTGCAGCCTTGAAGCAGCCGTATGAGATTGCCGGATTCTTGGTTTTGGTGATTCCGTATTTGCTGATGTTGTTTATCGTGCTGAATTCTGCCCATAGTATGTTTTTCGCGAAAGGGAAAAGCGCGTGGAAAAGCATTTCCTCCGGATTTTCGTTTGCGTTTGGCTCGTTTAGGAAGTATGCCTATGTTCTTGGGTGGAACGTCGTGTTTGGTCTTGTCTTTGTTGCCGTTCTCCTCATTCCCGGGATGCTTATCCGCTCTTTTGCAGACAATCCTGCGCTGTATGCTTCCTCGTACAAGGTGTTCACCATGCTCACAAGCGTCTTGAGCACATTTGTGCTGTATTGCATGGCTGTTTTTTCACGCATTGGCTTCTACCTAGCCGTTGAGGCAAAGGATGATTCATCTTCTTGATCCAATCCTGTTGCAGTTAGGGCCATTGCAAATACGCTGGTATGGTGTTCTCTATGTTTTGGGCTTTATCCTTGGCTACTTCATCCTGATAAGATTGGCAAAAGAAAAGAAGCTCTCCTTATCCAAAGACGACATCGGCGACTTGATATTTTATCTTATTCTCGGCGTTGTTCTTGGGGCAAGGATAGGCTATATTGTGTTTTACAATTTTGGCTATTATCTTTCAAACCCGCTTGAGATACTTGCCCTGTGGCACGGCGGATTGTCATTCCATGGCGGATTTTTCGGCGCAATGGCTGCCATTTGGCTCTTTTCAAGAAAAAAGAAGCTGCACTTTTACGAAATATCGGATATGGTCGTTGTTCCCGCAGCTCTTGCATTGGCATTGGGACGAATAGGCAACTTCATTAACGGCGAACTCTATGGAAGAATCACAAACGTTTCCTGGTGCGTTGACTACTCTCAAAACCCACACATGGTTGAGAAGGTTGAAGGCTGCAGGCACCCATCACAGCTCTACGAATCGTTGTATAGTTTCGTTATGTTCGTTGCGTTATACTTATTGAACAAAAAAAACCTGCCAAGGGGCGTCTTGACATGGGGTTTCGTGGCAATATACGGCTTATTCAGAACATTAGCGGAGCTATTCAGGCAGCCGGATGCGCAGGTGGGCTTCCTGCTTGGCGGCTTGACCATGGGGCAGCTGTTGAGCGTGCCGATGTTGATTGTTGGTGTATATATGGTTTGGAGAACATATCTTAAAAGTTAGATTTATATATAACCTCACTTAACAATTGTTAACTATGGGGTGTTATAGACGATGATGGAGAGTTTTCTGATAACTTCGAGAGAGACATTAGAGGCTAGTTTAGTGGTTGGCGTTGTGTTAAGCTACTTGGGAAGGACCGAGCAGCAGAAGTACAATAGAGTAGTGTACTATGGTATTGGAGCAGGACTCTTCCTAAGCCTTATTTCAGCATTCCTGTTCACCATCTTCGCAGGCGGCTTTGAAGGAAGGGCGGAAGAGCTGTTTGAAGGGGCAACCATGCTTATTGCAGCTGGTCTGCTGACAACCATGATCTTGTGGATGCTGAAGCAGCACCACATCGCAAAAGAGATAGAAGGCAAGGTGGCAAAGCATTTGGCAACAGCGCAAGTCTCCAATTGGGGGACATGGGGATTGTTCTTCCTCATTCTTGTAGCAATCCTAAGAGAGGGCGTTGAAACCGTCATCTTCTTCGGCGCAATCTCCTACACCTCAGGAATCAACTGGGTGGGCGGAATTCTGGGGATTGGCGTGGCAATAGCGGTTGGCTATCTCTTCTTTGTTGGAACAAGAAAAGTAAACCTGAGGAAGTTCTTCACCATCTCAAGCATGCTCTTAATCCTCTTCGCAGCAGGCTTGGTAGCCCACGGCATCCATGAATTCGAGGAAGCTGGAGTAGTTCCAGGCATCATCGCCCCAGTATGGAACACCAACAGCATCATAGACGAAAACAGCATCTTCGGCAGCTTCCTGAAAGGGTTGTTCGGCTATAATGGAAATCCAAGCCTGACAGAAGTGGGGGCATACCTTGCCTATGTCATTCTTATCTTTGGGAGGTATTGGCGCATTGAGAATTTCAAAAAATCAATGCAAAAAGCTTAAAAACAATTTTTTCTTGCCTATTTGATATGATAGAGAATAAGCCATATCGTGTCTTATTATACTATAAATTCCATCCTATTGAAGCTCCAGAAAAGTTCACCAACGAGCATCGCGAATTCTGTCAAAAGTATAATCTTGTCGGAAGAATCCTCATCGGCAAGGAAGGCATCAATGGAACGTGCGCTGGACTTCCCGCAGATATTGAAACTTACAAGCAATTTGTGCATTCATCGCCGGGCTTTGAAGACATGTGGTTCAAGGAGCATGCTGTTGAAAAACTTCCCCTCCAAAAGCTCAAAGTCCAACTCAGGCCGGAAATTGTTGCATTAGGCAAGGATGTGGACATGGGCAAAACCGGAAAATATCTCTCCCCCCCGGAATTTCATCAGATGGCTGAAAAAAGCCTTGTTGATGATGATATTATTGTGCTTGACGCTCGCAATGAGATTGAAGCGCGGGTTGGCAAGTTCAAAAACGCCATTGTGCCGAAAGTGCGCTTCTTCAGGGAACTGAAGGATGAGGTGAAAAAAGAAGGCTACAATAAAATAAAGAAAAAGAAAGTGCTCATGTACTGCACCGGCGGAATAAGATGCGAAAAAGCATCCGCATTGTTAAAGGAAGAAGGCTTCAATGAAGTTTACCAGCTCAAGGGAGGCATCTACAATTACCTCAAGCACTATCCAAACGGCTTGTTCGAAGGAACGTGCTTTGTCTTTGATGACAGGATGCAAATCACCGTTGACGGAAACCAAGCAGAAAACGGCGACAAAGCGCCGGAGCACAAAATCATCTCGCATTGCGAGTTCTGCGCTAAAAAATCAAATCGCATCATAAACGATGAAAGGGTATCAATCCGTTATCTAAGAATCTGCTGCGAAGAATGCGACAAGAAGCTCGACATCTCAAGAATTCGCTACGGCAATGAGAGAAAAGACGAGTTATTGAAGGAGATATCAGTACAATAGTTAGTTCTTTTGTGAAAGGAGGTGCACTCCTGCAAGCAGCAATCCGCCTCGCGCGGCGTTAATATAAAATTCCATGCTCAGCCTGTCCACTCCGAGCAAACCAAAAAACGCGCCAATCACGATGAAGAACCATCCGAGAATTTTCACATATCTTGTAACTTCTTTCTCCATAAGCAATCCATAGACAAGCATGACAGCAGCAACGAATGTGAGAAGCGCATACAGCCCAAACGGAATCGTGAACGAGCCAATGCCAGAAAGCAAAAGGGCATCAAGCGAAGTAAACAAGCTAATTAATGCAGAAAGCGACAGGACAACAACCAAAAAGCCCGTATTCTTGTTCAGTTCCATCATGTATGCCTGTCCAGAGAGGTTTGCTCATGGTGGTATTTTTCAAGCGCCATGGAGGCAAACGTGATTAAAAGCGACAATATCACAGGTCCGACGAAAATGCCGATGAAGCCCATCAATTGCGTCCCGCCAATGACACCGGCAATCACCACAATGGGGTGGATCTTGGCAGCATCCCCCACCAGTTTCGGCCTCAAGAAGTTGTCCAGTGTGCTGATAATCAATGCACCATACAAGAACAATCCGATGCCTTGGTAGAGGAACATGTTTGAATCAAAAATCAATCCTTTTCCAATCAAGTACAATGCTGCAGGCACCCAGACAATGGCTGTCCCTACAAGAGGGATGAGAGCGAAGAATCCCATCACCGCCCCCAATAGTATGGGGGATGGCAGCTTGACAAAATAAAATCCTATCATGCCAAGGATTCCTTGAATGATCGCAACCGTCACCGCGGCGAAGATGATGCTGTGGGTGGTTGAATTGATGCGGTGCAGTATCTTGTCCATGTCCGCTGTCTTGAAAGCCGCAAATTCATACAAGTTTTTCCTCAGCTTCTCCCAGTCCTTGAGAAGGAAGAACGTGATGAAGAACGACAGTGCAATGTTGAGCAGCATGGATGGCAGCTTCAGGATGAAGTCAATCATCGTGTTCAATGCCCCTGTCAAAAATTTCGCCCCGACCTGCTTCATCAATTCTGTGGGAAGGAACGTGCTCATGGACTTGTCCGCAAACCGCGCCGCACTGCAGAGGGGAGAATAGTCTCCCTCGCAATTCTGCGTCAATGCGGCTATACTGATGCTGCCTGAGGCAAGCTCCTGCTTCGCCGCCCCATAAAACACAAACGCCTCTTCTGACAATCCCTTGACGATAAAGAACAGCGGCACCGTAACCACCAAAACCATGAGGAGCACGGTCAAAAAAGATGCCAAACCAGGAAACCTCACGATTGCTTTGATGATGCGGTAAGCAGGATAGAACATATAAGACAATATAAGGCTCCACAAGAACACGTTGATGAGCGGCTTTACAATGAGGAAGGAAAGCAGCACGATAATCGCCAAAATCGCGATGAAAAGGTAGCGCGTGTATCGTGTTTCCATGAATCCTCTAAGAAGAATATGCCTTAAAAGCTTTTTGCATCAGCAAAGCATCTCCTTCGATGTTCGGGCTCTCGGAAATCAGCACACCCTTCACCTTAAAGTCCGCAAGCGCCTTCATCAGCTCCTTGTACTTGAAATCCGACTCTTCCAAATCCAAGTGGTGCTTCTCTCCCTTTTCACCATATGCAATTCCCGCAACATGGCAGTGCATGTTGTGTAATCCTTTTTTCCCGAGTGTTTTCTCCACCTGCTCCAGAATGAACGCGAATTCCGAGTATGTGTTGTACTTGCCGTTGGTGCGCGCATGGAAATGCGAGAAGTCAATACACGGCATGACCTGCTCAAACTCCGCGCTCAGGCCAAGCAATTCATCCAAATCTCCAAATTGAGAAGGTTTTCCTGTTGTCTCAGGCCGAATCCAGATGTCAATCTCTTCTTCCTTGACTCTCTCCAGAATGAGCTTGAATGCTGCTTTGACATTCTTGTAGGTGTTTTCTTTTGACTCCTTTTGGTAAAACGCCGGATGGAAACAAACTGAGTATCCTCCGCACAAATAGGTGATTTTCGCGGACTGCACAATGCGCTGAATGCTTGCCATGAGCTTTGGCTTCTCCAAAGAATTCAAGTTGATAAAGAACGGCGCGTGGCACGTCAGCACAATCCCTGCATCCTGTGCAGCTTTCTTTACAAGAGGGGCTTTCTCTTTTGAGATATTGATACTATGCACAAACTCTAGTTCCATCGCCCCTAGCCCAAGCTTCTTGACAGCAGGAATGGCATCCTGAGTTGGCTCTCCGCGTGCGGCATGGGGAATTCCCGCAGTGCCAAATATGAGCGTGTCCATGCGTAATGCGTCTCCCAAGTCGTTTATAAACATTCTTGCAGATGTTTCTATGCAGGGGGTGAAACATAAGTTTTTATTGTGAGTTATTTCGTTTAGGCTATGGACTTATTTTCTATTATCCTCATCATATTGGGATTGGTGCTTTTCGAGATCATCAACAGCGTGGACAATGCCATCATCAATGCTGAAGTGCTTTCAACTATGTCAGAAAGGGCAAGGAAGCTCTTCCTCTTTGTGGGCATTTTGACAGCGGTATTCCTTGTCCGCGGCCTTTTGCCCTGGTTCATCATCTGGATAAGCAGCCCTTCCCTCTCAATCCTCGAGGCATTCTATGCGGCATTCAGCTCCGATCTCTCTGTGCAAGCCACCCTTGAGGCAAGCGCTCCAATCCTCCTTACCGGAAGCGGGGTGTTTCTTGTGCTCCTCTTTTTGCACTGGTTTTTCATGGAGGAAAAGCACGTGCTCTTCAGGGGAATCGAGTCAAGCGAAAAAAGAGGGTTGTATTATTATGCGTGGATGGCTGGCGTTGTTGGCATCATCATTCTACTCTCCATTGGAAAAAGCCGCTATGTTGCCTTTGCCGCGGTGATTGGGATGAGCATTTTCCTCCTCATGGAGCACGTCAAGGACAAGAGCGAAACCCATGTAAAAGGGCTCAAAACCCACACCAGGTTCTCAGATGGGGCAAAGATTGCCTATCTTGAGGCGATTGACGCAAGCTTCTCGGTTGATGGGGTGCTTGGCGCTTTTGCTTTCACTTTTTCCGTCCCTTTGATCATCATCGGAAGCGGCATTGGTGCCTTAGTTGTAAGAAATCTCACGATTAGGAATATAGCAACCATCCACAAGTACCGCTTCATCAAGAACGGGGCGATGTACGCCATTCTCTTCCTGGGGTGCGTCATGCTCCTAGACGCGTTTGGGGTTGTTGTGCCATATTGGGTTTCCCCTGTGGTAACGTTTTTCATTGTCGCGTTCTTCTTTGGCTACTCAAAAGCGCATCTGGCGAAAAGCAATGTATGCGAGCCGCCTATAGCCCAGCAGAGCATGCCCCATACAAAAGGTATAAAAATGGGCGGAAAGTAGCGTATTCAGAGGTGAATCACAATGGCAGACTCAAAAAAAGTCAAGGTGTACAGCACAACCACGTGCCCCTGGTGCGTCAAGGTTAAGGAGTTCCTGAAGGAGCACAAGATCGCATACGACGACATCAACATCTCAACGGACGAGAAGGCAAGGACAGAAATGTTCGACAAATCAGGCCAGTTCGGCGTTCCTGTTGTCGAAATCGGCGACACCATCATCATCGGCTTCAACAGGGAAGCTCTGAAGAAGGCGCTGAAGATTTGATTGTTCTTTTTTTAGTGTATGTATTCTAAATGAGTTGGGGGAAACATGGACTATCGCGATGCTGCATTGAAAGTGCATGAGAACCACGGCAAGATTTCTGTTGTTTCTAAGGTGCAGATTAAATCAAAGGAAGACCTTAACCTCATTTACACGCCAGGAGTTGCGGAAGTGTGCAAGGAGCTTGTCCGAGACCGCGAAAAGACCTACAAATACACCATGAAAGGCAACTCGGTTGCGGTTGTCACGGATGGCAGCGCAGTTCTTGGGTTGAAAAACATAGGACCCTGGGCAGCTCTTCCGGTGATGGAAGGCAAAGCCGTCTTATTCAAGGAATTGGCGGATATCGACGCATTCCCCCTTTGCCTAAGAACGCAGGATCCCAACGAGATAATCCAGATTGTCCGCAACGTCGCTCCTGCATTCGGCGGGATTAATTTGGAAGACATTGCAGCCCCAAACTGCTTTGATATCGAAAAAGGATTGCAGGACATTGGCATTCCAGTCATGCATGACGATCAGCACGGAACGGCCATAGTCATTCTTGCTGCCTTGATGAACGCAGCAAAAGTCGTCGGAAAGCCGCTGGAAGACCTAAAAGTTGTTGTCAATGGTGCAGGAGCTGCAGGATTTGCTGTCACAAAACTCTTGCTCTGCTTAGGCGTTGACAAGAAAATCTGCACTTCGGTGAAAGAAATCATTGTGTGCGACAGCAGGGGCGCAATCCATGATGGCAGGGCTGACCTCAACCTCTACAAGCGGGAGCTTGCCCAGCACACCAACGCGCTTCAAAGAAAAGGCACGCTGGGGGAAATTATCCGGGGGGCGGATGTCTTCATTGGCGTTTCAACAGGAAATGTGCTCACAAAAGAAATGATTATGAAGATGGGAAGGGACCCAATTGTCTTTGCCATGGCAAACCCTACCCCTGAAATTGCACCCGAGCAGGCAAAAGGGGCAGCAGCCATCTTTGGAACTGGACGCTCTGACTATCCAAACCAAATCAACAATTCTCTTGCATTCCCGGGTGTCTTCAGGGGAGCATTGGATGCACGAGCAAGAATCATCAACAACGAGATGAAGATTGCCGCAGCAAATGCGATCGCAACCTACATCAAAAACCCAACGCGAGACAACATCCTTCCGCACACACTAGACAAGGGCGTTGCAAAGGCAGTTGCGGATGCTGTCAAGAAAGCAGCAATTGAGTCAGGGGTTGCGTAGATTTGATTATTTCTTCTTCACAATGAACATGCAATGGTCCTTCTGGAACGGCTCTAGCTCGCGATAATCTATAATAATCACTTTCTTCTCAAGCTGCGCTTTCACCTGGGCAAAGATTGCCTTTGGCTTCGCTGTGACATCAACGCTGCGCGCCTTCACTGCCAACAGTCCATACCCGCCGTCTTTCAAAAACGCATCGACATTGTTCAGGAAAATGTTGACCTGGTCCCGCTGCGCAATGTCCTGAAATAAGATATCGACCATGCACACTCTTTTTGCCAGTTCATTGATATGGGATGCGCTCTCCAAAATGGGGATGATATTCTCTCTCCTTTCGCACAAAAAGAGCAAATCGCGCATTACTGTTGCGGACAAGTCAACCGCAAACACAATTCCTTCTTTACTAATCATGTCTGAGACGTGGGAAACTGTTGTTCCGGATGCACTTCCCAGATAGAGCACACTGCTTCCTTTGCGGAACCCGATGTTCTGCGCCCCTTTTAGGATGACTGCTCCAATCTTGCTTTTCCCAGGATTCCATTCACGATATTCAACACCATTCTCAACAACAAGATATTCTCCATACACCTTGTTTCCCGGATCAAGGCTTTTGGTGTAGAGCTTGCGCTTTCTTCCCAAGGACTCGAACACTTCAAAGATTTTGGATGGCGTGATGGACATTGCTATTTCCCCTTGGAGCTTTCCTTCTCAAGTTTTTTTCGTGCATCCTCGAGCAATTGATCCCCTCTGAATTCACCCTTGAAGTAGTCTATGCGCACGGCAAGCGAGATCTTGTCCGCCAAAACGCGCGCGGCTTTGCCTTGCTTATTCTTCGGCATCTGCTGCACCAAAGAATGCGCAAGCAGCACCCCATATTTAGGAGGCTTGCTTCCCGTCTTCAAGTGCCTAAAGAGCGCTTTCTCTGCTCCAAGAATTTGGACTGTGGAAGAGGGCATGGTTGTCAGTCTTCTCAATGAGCCTGCATGCTCAAGCAATTTAGCGCCCAATAACGTTCCCGCGACCGAGCGGATGTTGGGGCAGAGCATCCTCATCATATCGTCAAGATAGAGCTCAAGCTCTTTCCTTGTTGCGTGCATCGCAAGTATGTGGTGGGCAAGGTTGTGGATGGGCTTCAAATTATGCGCGCTTAAGTCCGCGCCAAAACTTTCCTTCCCTTCCTTTGAGAGGAACGCATCCTTGTTCAGTATCAAAACTCCCTTAACGAATTTTTCAGGGTCTTTTTCCTGCGCAGAATATTCTGGCAGGTGCATCTCGTACCAATCCCTCAACCTATTGGTCAAAGTGCTTATCACCTTGTCCATGTCCACAATGGACTTGATGGCTTGAATGGCAAGAATATCCGGAGTAACAGCTTTCTTGACCGCATCTTTGGTTAAGGCAAGGTTTCTTTTGCGTAAATCTGCATGCTTGTCTTTCACTATAACAGAAAGCGCTGCCCGCAACTCCTGCAGCTGCTTTGGGAATTCCAAAGGATCGCCTTCTCCTTTCGAAAAGGACACATGAGTGCCATCTGCAGATATTTCCCCAAGAAGATGATGAAGCTTGTAGTGAACACCCATAGCGTTTGGAATACGAATGGCATTTTTAAAGATTGTGGGGCAAGGTTTTTAATGGGAAAAATAAACCATGATGCAATGGCAAAAAACACTATCACTCTTGTATACATCACCAACAAAAATGCAGCAGAAGCAAAGAGCATAGCAAAAGCCCTTCTTGACAAAAAGCTCGTTGCCTGCGCCAATGTGTTCCCCATTTCCTCAATGTACCGGTGGCAAGGCAAGATGGTAAATGACAAGGAAGTCGTACTCATTGCAAAAGCTAAACCAGGGAATTACGAAAAAATAAAGAAAGTTGTGGCAAAAATGCATTCCTACAGCGTTCCGTGCATCATGAAGATTGATGCCGTTGCCAATGAGCCGTACTACAAATGGCTCATGGGAGAAATGAAGTAGCAAAACTATATAAACTGAATTTTCCTGTTTCTCGTTATGCAGTTATTGAAAGAGGTGCGCGACATAGAGCGATTTACCGAGATATTGGGCGTTCTGTTTGAGGAGGGCTTTGAGTTTGCGATTGATGAAGTGAAGCTGTCTCATCTCATCCCGTTCTCCAAGAAAGTAGCGGTTGGGTTGAAACCAAAAAAAGACCGGAAGCACGAGGAAAAGCTTAGGAGAACATTGGAGCGTTTGGGTCCCACATTCATCAAGTTCGGCCAAATGCTCAGCGTGCGTTCTGATATGCTTCCCCGAGAGTATATCAAGGAGCTTGAGAAGCTACAGGATGATGTCAAGCCATTCCCTTTTGAGCAAGTTAAATCGACGATTGAAAAGGAGCTTGGCAAGCCCCTCTATGATCTCTTCAGGACATTTGACAAGACGCCCATCGCATCAGCATCCATTTCTCAAGTCCACAGGGCCATATTGAAAACAGGCGAGAAAGTCGCGGTCAAGGTGCAGCGCCCCAACATCCAGAAGCAGATGCTTGCGGACATCGACATCATGCGCGTTCTTGCGGGCATCCTCCAAAAGCATTTCCCGAAGACAAAGCCCTACAAGCCCCTGCAGGTCGTTTCAGAATTCGAGGCATGGACAAAAAAGGAGCTTGATTTCCTGCTTGAGGCAAACAACGCCATAAGATTCAAAGGGAATTTTACAAACAGCCAGACCGTTCACATCCCGAAAGTCTTCACGGAATACACAACGGAAAAGATCCTTGTCACTGAGTTTATAGACGGCATTGAACTGCACCATGTGGATGAGCTCAAAAAGAAAGGCATTGATGTGGAAAAGGCACTGGAAAACGGCTTTAACGCAGTCTTAAAGCAGGTATTCGAGGATGGTTTGTTTCATGCCGATCCTCATCCGGGCAATATCCTTGTCTTGGACGATGCATCTGTTGCGTTCGTTGATTTCGGCATCGTGGGCCATTTCGACGACAAGCTGAAGAATCTTGCCATAGACATGCTTTCCGGAGTTCTCAACCAGGATGCGGACTCTGTTGTTGAAACATTACTGGAGCTTGGAACGCAAGGGGATGTCAATCGCGATGAGCTCAAGGAAGATGTCAAGGAAATCATTGACCCTCTACAGTACATGAAGCTCAACGAAGAACATTTGAGTGTTGTTATTGAAGAGCTTGTTGGCTTGGCAGCAAAGCACAAGATCCAGATTTCCCCTTCATTCGTTCTGTTTGGCAAGACCATTGTCACATTGGAAGGGGTTGCGTTGGAATACGACCCAAAATTTCCCATCATAGAGAAGTCCCGCCCCTTTTTGGAAAAGCTCATCTTAAAGCGCTATTCCCCGCGTGAGCAGGTGAAATCACTGATGCGGGAAACAAAAAAGTACAAGCGCTTCATCCAGCAATTTCCTGAAAAGGCCACCAGAGCCCTGGAAACATTGCAGCGCGGAAAAGTCCAAATCCATCTGGAGGACATGGACATCAATAGGCTATCGCATGAGATTGACAAGTCCAGCAATAGGATTGCGTACAGTTTGGTGATTGCAGGCCTGCTGATAGCGTCTGCTTTCCTTGTTCAGGTGCCAAAGGGACCGTTCTTTTATGGTGTTCCCTTCGTCGCATTTGTCACCTTCATACCCGCAGCAATATTGGGCTTTGTCCTCATCATTTCCATTCTAAGAGAAAAGTATTGAAGAATAAAAAAATAAATGGAAGACTGCCTAAATAAAGCCTGCTCTTGAGAGGGCATGCATCGCCAGCGCAACAACAAACACGAGCGCAACAGCTGTAAACAAATCTGATTTTTTCTTTGATGAGTATGAAACAATGCCATACGCTGCCGCCATGCATAATAATGTGATAATCCATCTCCAATTAGACGTGAGGTTTGCAAAAGCCAGCACAACCCCCACACCGGCAGGAATTGCTCCCTTGAAGATGACATTCCAATTGTGCTCGCTCATCGTATCACCGTGCCTTTCGGCTGCTTTCCTTTGAGGAAGTTTTCAAAGTTGGCCAAATTCTTGCCCATAATATAGGCTGCAATTTTTCCTTTTTCCGCTGCCTTTGCCGCAATGGGATCAAAAGGCAGATTCATGCCTGCTTTCCACCTATTACCAGCCATTTTCCGGTATGATTTCCACGATAATGCTGCAATCGGCTGCGCATGCTTGTTTTTCCTCGGGTCAGAGCTATAGACATAGTCAACATTGCTCATATTCACCACAGTATCAACCTTAAGCTGTTTGGCAATCAGAACAGCATCATAATCCGTGCTCCATCCCGGCTTCCATCCTGACGCGATAAGGATATGCTTGTTTTTGAACGAAATTTTTTTGTTCGGGTCATAGATGATGGCATCATGAGCATGGCTGCCAAACAGCTGCTTGAGGAGAAAGGCGTTCATTTTGGTGGCTTCAATGCCAATCCAGTCCAGCGCCTCATTGTCGAGCTTCGTTACTTTTAATGCGGCCTGCATGTATTTTCTGGCAATTGATCCGCCGCCGCAGACAATCGCAAACTTGCAGCCCTTAGTAACATAGCGCTTGATTAAAGAGACAAACTGCCTGAGAAATGAATGATCCACATCATCCGGAACGATAAGCGAGCCGCCCAATGACAGCACAATGGTTTTTGCCATGAAAAAGAATGTCCTTTGATGGTATAAAAAGCTTTGGGCAAAGGTATTTATAGGCTTAGAAGGAAGAAAGCCCTAATGTCATCAGTGCCAATGGACATGGGGACAGTTCCTAGTCTAGATTTTCTTATAGAGAACTTTGCGCGGCCAAGTGTTGCAGCTGATTTGTGGAGACGGACGCTTGTTGGTCCGTGGGATGCAATAGGAAAATTCTATGCTGATTTTGGGAAGAATCTTGATGTCCAGTTCTTGCTCAATAGTCTCAAAGCGCGCGAAGAGAGTTTTGTGGTGACGAGAGAGCTCAATCATGCGATGTATGGTGCAATACGTGATGCTAATGCTATCCACCATGATGAAAGGAACCCCATTGTAGGGTATGGTACCATTCTGGGTTTTGAGTTCTTGTTGCTGCGCTCACAGCTTCCAGCAGAACAACTTATTTCTCTAAATGCGGATTATAAAGAAAAGATGATGGAAGGCAACAGGATTTTTGTCAGATACCGTGAGGCAAAAGTCCTGGAGAATGGTGATATCTATTTGAAAGGCGTCGCCAGTCGCGATAGGGAAGGCAAGGATGTGGTGGCCACCTATCAGTATACTTTGCGCTTTGTTGACGGGAAAAACAATTTTCCAGTCGTTACTAAAGTAAAAGCTCCGCCAAGCGTGCAGGGAATAAATATCCCATTCTATTCCGAGAATGAGTTACGGCAAAGGGTAGGTTTGGTAAAATCAAGCACATTGGAGGTTGACTATGATTCATTGGAAAGGGAAGCAACTGTCTTTAATGTGTTGAGCGGTGGACGGCTTTCTGAGCTTGAGCAAGTGTGGGGGAAGAGGGATTTGAGGGAACTCTATGTCGCTGGAGAAATCTCAGATGGGATGGCAACACTTGGCGGCAAAGGAACACTCTTTAAAGGGCTTAACATAAGGTTTGTAGATCCTGTTAGGTCTGATGATTCCTTGTCGAGCGCCTTAAAGATGACCGATGTTGCCGTAAGCGGCGATAGAATGAACTACAAACTGTATTTTACAGGGGAAACCCACAAGCAGGATGGCCAAGTGATAGCAAAATACGCTCCATTCGGATTGCGGCCGATTAACGCTCAGCTTCAATAATTGTGTAGAGAATTAACAAGAATTGTCTCAAACACCATGGTCACTGTGCCAAGACCAAGCCGTGCAGTAGGATATATTTCTGATATTATAAGGGCTAACAATGATATGGCAATAAGGGCAGGAGTCTGTTACATCAAACTTAATAAGCTCAACCCACTTAACAATTTGAATCCAATGATTGTTGCTTGTCAGGACATGTGGTGCCGTGTTTTTGAAAGCTATTTGAGTGGCAAAAGTGAAGGAAAATCTGTTGGTCAGGCAGCGAATGATGAGAGTTACATTAAGCATACCTCAGTCCATCCGTTGTATGCAGTAAAATAACAATCAAGTGTTCTTATTGGAAAAAAATAAAGCGATGCAGGGTTAGCTCCCCATTCCAATAAAACTAACCCCCAGAATAATCATCGCAATCCCGCCCCATTTCAGCATGTTCATCTTCTCTCCCAGAAATTTCATTGATAATATGCACACCCAGATGTAGGTTACAGACACAAAAGGGTATAAGACAGACAATTCCCCATTTCTCAGCGCAAGGATGAACAGCGCGGTTCCTGCAACATACAAAAGCACGCCAGCAAACAAGTCATAGTTGGTGATAAGGGATTTAAATTCTGAAAGTTTTTTTGCAGATGCCCGCTTCAGCAGGATGGGCCCGAAAGCGCCGACCAATGTTCCCAGCAGGACAAGCGCGATTGAGATAAGGGAAGTTGCCATGCTAAATCCCCGTCACAGGGATGCTGTCCTGCTGCTTGCTGCCAAAGCCAATCAGCACGATCCCAAAAAAGATGGTCGCAATCCCCAGCCATTTCCACGCGTTCATGCTTTCTCCAATGAAATAGATGGACAGGAAAGATACCCAGATGTAGCTCGTTGCGATGATGGGATAGAGCACACTCACTTCCCCGCCGCGCAGCGCAATAATAACCAAAATGCCAGCGATGGCATACACCATGACGCCAACGATAAGGTAAACATTGGTGATGAGCCCAAGGGGAGTAAGCACAAGCTGGTCTGCCGCTTTCTTGTATAGTATTTGGCCAATTGACGTGAGAAGGGTTGTAAACACAACAGTAAAAACTGCCCAGAGTTTTGTTTGCATGGCGGTATTGTTTCAAGCGTATTTAAAAAGATTGAGGTGGAATGTTTAAATAGGAACTCTTTATCACCAGTTCATGGACATTTCCCCAATCTTCCTAGGCATCATCGTCATGCTCTCCTGGGGCACTGCTGACGTGCTCACCGCATTGTTCACCAGGAAGTCAACCATATTCTCGGCATTTCTTTACACCCAGCTGGGAATGGTGCTTCTCTATGCAGCCATTGCGTTTTGGATAGCCCCGTTGCCGGCGTTTTCATTAGAGACCCTGGTTCTGCTGCTCATTGCAGGAGCATTAAGCACGCTAGGGTATTTGGCGTTCTGCAAGGCCATGCAGCTCGGTCCTGTTTCCGTGGCGAGCGCGATTATCGGCTGCACCCCCATCATCACGGTGCTCCTGACCATAGCGTTTTTGGGGGAGCGCATTACCCCGCTGCAGACAGGCGGCATTGCATTGGCAATCCTTGGTGCAGTGCTCACTTCATTGAAATTTGATGAGATAATCAAGCTGTCATTTTCAAGGATGGAAAAGGCAGCTATGTACGGGTTTGTTGCATTCGTGTCGTGGGGCATTTTTTATGCACTTATAGACAAGCTCACTTCCTCCATAGGGTGGTTGTATCCCCTGTTCCTTGCAAAAGTCGTCTCTGTTGCGATGTTTGGGGCATATCTGGCATTCGATGGCGCAGTCGTCACAACAATAAGAATCCCCCTGTCCCTTTGGGCGGTTGCCTTGGGCGTGATTGTACTTGAGTTTGTGGGGCATGTTTCCTATGGGTTTGGTGTTTCTGTGGAGCAAACCGCCATCATTAACCCGATTTCATTCTCTTACCCAATAGTTGCAGTCGGATTGGCACATGCGATGTTCAAAGAGAGGTTGGAAAAGACGCAATATCTGGGAATTGGAATGACACTAACCGGAATAGTGCTTCTAGCGATGTAAAGGCAGCTCAAGCCAGATGCGTGTTTCTTCTGCAGAATACCGTGACTCAACGCCTTTAATCAAAAACCCGTTGGAAATCAGATACGCGAGCATCGCCCTTCGGCTGTTACGCGTCTTGATGGTCACGTGGTCAAACTTGTTCTTGCGCGCCCATTCAATGACAATATCCATCAGGTTCTTGAGGACGCCTTTTCTCCGGTAATCCTTGACAACGCCAGACAGCCAAATATAAAACGAGTCTGCTTCCTCCCGGTAGCCGATAAGATAGCCAACCGGCTTTTCGTCGGAAAGCGCAACCAGCACAAGTACGGATTCCTTCCCTTCCAGTTGCTTTTGGAATTCTTCGACAGAGCCAGGAGAGTCAAACTCCGGAATATCCTGATGCGCGGGAAAGATCTCGTACAGCGATGCTTCGCGGATGACAAGCGCCATGTTTTTCTGTTCTCCAATAAGATTTTTATAAAATTTACTTCAATGAGATTTCAAGCAATTGTGAAAATGCCGGTCTTGTGACAAATACCCCTAAAGATGCGCCGATGATGGTGGTGATCGCAAATCCCTTAAGCAGTCCTGCTCCGGCAAACACCAATGGCAGCATCGCCACAAAGACAGTTGCAAAGGAAAGGAAGATGATCATGAATGCTTTCTTGATTCTGTCGCGCCAGTTGTGTGTCGAGGAATCCCTGCCGCCTCGAAGAGCTTCATCTGCTATCACGATTTGATGATCTACTCCAGTGCCAATGGCCGCGATGATTCCCGCAATGGCCGCTAAATCAATATTCCAACCGATGAAAGATGCCAAACCAAGGATAATAATGATTTCAGATATCATGGTAATGACAATCAACCCGGAAAGCATGGCAGTCCAATAGCGGAGGGCAACCGCAATGGACACAGCCACAATGACAACTAAGGACATGAGCAGCGCGTTTTTCAAAAACCCTTCTCCCAATGTGGGTGAGATGGCATCCACTTTCACGATATTGAGCTTGACAGGGAGCGAGCCTGTGATGAGAATTGTTTGAAGTCGCTTCATGTTCTCGAGCGCATTGTAGGTGGCGGCTTCCTGTCCCGGACCAGTGCCAGAACCGGAAATCTGGATTTGGGTAGTAGCTTCTCCTTTCAGGTCTGAGCCGATGTTGAGCTCATCAACTTTTGAATCGTCCAAATACAACTCAAGCGGCTTGCTCAAGTAGCTTCCGGAAGCGCTTGGGACAATTTCTAGAGTTGAAGTCACTGCTGCCTGTTTTTCCGCAGCTTCCCTGCTCAGTGTTATGGAAAAATAAAAGCTGCATACTGATTGTCCGCCGTCTGAAAAGCATCCCCTGTTGGGATCAATGCCCGCGCAATTCGCGCTCCTGCACACGTAAGTAACATCCTGGCCGCCGCTAAACACAGTCTTGCCGTCTATCTTTGCCTCAAATTTTCCCTGCCTTGCCAAAAGGTCCCTGATTTCTGATTCCGTGGCACCGGCAATTTCGACAAGAATGTATTGGTTTCCTGACAAGTCTCCTGCTTCTCTTACAACGATGTCGCTCAACCCATAGACATTCAATCGTTGTGTCATGGTGTCTATTAAAGTAGCAAGCTGCTCTTGTGGCAGCACAACTGCTGGCTGCAGCAATACTCTTGTTCCGCCCTGCAGGTCAAGCCCTTTCTTGAGATTTGATTTGGGAGCAGTGTAGGCATGGATGCCAATGTCCTCCGTCCCTTTGCTGAGCTGCTTTGTTTTTTGGACCTCTTTGGTGATATTGATTGTTTTTGCGGTTGGCTGCAAAGTGCCGTTGATGGTTTCATTAACAATGACAAGCT
>Ga0247727_10006498_pt1 | contig 22957 bp, 21 predicted proteins | sample WisWelCaveWW1625_FD_202498 | JGI IMG/M metagenome (GOLD analysis project Ga0247727, IMG submission 202498) | Biofilm microbial communities from Wishing Well Cave, Virginia, United States - WW16-25 | ecosystem: Environmental > Aquatic > Deep subsurface > Groundwater > Cave microbial mat | place...
GTCTTCGACAACACCGACTCGGTGCGCGCCTACTACCTCGACGCCTCGTACGGCCAGCTGACGATGACCGGCGACGTGTTCGGGTGGTTCACGATCGATTCGCCGAACACCGGCTGCGACTACACGACGTGGGCGAACCAGGCGCGTTCGAAGGCGACGGCCGCCGGTGTGCCGCTCGCGAGCTACCAGTACACGGTCTATGCGTTCCCGCAGGTGTCCGGGTGCGGGTGGGCGGGTCTCGCCTACCTGCCGGGCACGGGCAGCTGGATCAACGGGGCCATGAGCCTGCGGGTCGTCGGCCACGAGCTCGGTCACAACTTCGGCGTCCACCACGCGAGCACGTTGTCGTGCTCCACGGGGGCGTTCACTGGGAGCTGCTCCACCAGCGAGTACGGCGATCCGTTCACGATCATGGGGGCCGCCTCGCGCCGGCATCACTCGAACTGGCATCGGGCCCAGCTCGGCTGGCTCCCCGATGTCGTCACCGCGAGCACCGACGGCATCTACGACCTTCGCCCGGCGGAGCTGACGGGCACGTCGCCGCGGCTGGTGCGCGTGCCGCGCGGCGACGGGACGTACCTGAACCTCGAGTTCCGGCAGCCGTCCGGGATCTTCGACAACTTCTCAGCCTCCGACCCCGCCGTCACCGGCGTCTCCGTCCGGATCGCGCCCGAGACCTCGAGCCTCGTACAGTCGAAGCTCGTCGACGGCACGCCCGGCTCGGCCGGGGGCTTCTCGGACGCGCACCTCGGCGCCGGCGCGTCGCTTACCGACCCGCTCTCCGGATTCACGATCACGGTCGTGTCGGTTTCGCCCGCCGGCGCCTCGGTCTCGATCACCACGGCGCCTGACACACAGGCGCCGACCGCGCCCGGCTCGCTGGCGGCCGTCCCACAGGGGACGACGACGCTGGCGTTGTCGTGGACCGCGTCGAGCGACAACCGCAGCGTCGCGGGATACCGCGTGTACCGCGGCGGCGCTCTCGTCGGGACGACCACCTCTCTCTCCTACACCGACACGGGGCTTGCTCCCGCGACGACGTATGCCTACGAGCTGCGGGCGTTCGACGCGGCCGGGAACCTCTCGCCGGCAGCGACGGCGAGCGCGACGACGGGCACGGCCGACACGCAGCTGCCCACGGCGCCGACCGGCCTCGGGGCGACCGCATCGAAGGGCCGCAAGGTCAACCTCTCCTGGGGCGCGGCGACCGACAACGTCGGCGTCGTCGCCTACCGCGTCTACCGCGGCGGCACGCAGGTGAGGCAGGTGACGGGGTTGACGTACCGCGACTCACCCGGACGCGGCACGTTCGTATACACGGTGCGCGCGCTCGACGCGGCCGGCAACCTTGGCCCCGCCGCCAACCCGGTCACCGTGACGACGTAACCTCGCCGCCACCTGCTGCCAGCGCCCGGGCGACGACACGGAGGTTCTCCCGCCAGATCTCCTCCGGCACCGGCGGGAGGATGTCGTCCCAGATCGCGGCGAAGCTGCCCACGAGCTGCGGCAGGCGAGCGGGTCGTGCCATGAACCACCAGTGGAGGTGCTCTGAACCGTCGCCCCAGCGGCACACGTGCACGCGTGCGATCTCGCCCACGGAGCGGACGGCCGCCTCGACGCGCACGATCAGCGGGCCGAGCTCGGCGACCAGCTCCGGAGGGAGGCCGTCGAGGTCGTGGTGGGCGCGCGGGAACAGGACGACGACGACCGGAAGCCCGGACGGCCTGCCGAGCGAGCGCAACACCCAGCGGTCGTCGCTCCAGACGGCGTGCTCGTAGGGTCCCTCGCAGAGGTGGCACCCGGTGCCGCCCTCGCCCCGCCGCGGCGGCTCCGCCGTGACGGGTAGGAGAAGCGGCCGGACGTGGATGTCGCCCTCGAACGGGAACGTCTCCCACTCCTCGACCGGCGGCATCGCCAGGCCGTCTCCACCGGCTGCGGCGAGGGCGCGAGCGTAGATGTCCTCGGCGCGCTCGGGCACGGGGGCAGCGTACGCGCCGCGGCTCGGGCGTGCCGCGCGGGACGGGTGGGGTCAGACCCGTGGGGTCTGACCCCACAGACCCCACGTCTACTCCGCGTCCGCGTCCGCGGCTGCGTTCTCGCCGTCGTCCTGCTCGGCGGTGAGCACGTCCACGTACGTCACCGTCTCGCAGCCGACGATCCTCGTGCGGCGGCGCTCCGACGACAGCACGATCGCCGTGTCGTTGCCGTGGCCGCAGTCGAGGATGTCGCGCATCCCGTCCGGCGCCAGCGCGTGCAGCGTGTCGTCGCCGTCGCCACCGGTGGCAATGTCGGCCCCCCAGCCGCCGTACACGCTGTCCGACCCGTGCCCGCCGTGGACCCGGTCGTTGCCCTGGTTGCCCGCAACCTTGTCGTCGCCAGGCCCGCCACTGACGGCGTCGTTCCCGGAGCCGCCGCGGACGAGATCGTTGCCCTCGCCGCCGCCGACGGCGTCGTTGCCCAGTCCCCCGAAGACGGTGTCCGTGCCGCCGTCGCCACCTGCCCGGTCGTTGCCCTGTCCGGCCCCGATCCGATCGTCGCCGCCGCGCCCGGCGATCCAGTCGTTCCCGGCGAGCGCGCGGATCTGATCCGCTTCCGGCGTGCCGACGATTCTGTCTGAGTGGTTCGTGCCGACGAGTACCGCCGCAGCGGCCACCGCCGTGAGCGACAGTGCGAGCGCCGCCACCAGTGCCAGCGTAGATGCCTTGCTTCTCATGGCCGTCCCCCTTCCCACCGATACGTGTGTCGCCCGTATTGACGATGACCGGCATGAAGGACACGTGTGGCGCCGGCAAGCGCCGCGCAAAGCTTTCGTAAGGACTGTGTGGGGTTGTATCCGGGTAGTGGCTCAACTCTGAGCCGCTACCGGAGGCACCCGCCCTGGGGCAGGAGGCGGCGCGTATCCCAGCGGCGTCCGGCGAAGGCGCCGCCGGCGATCAGGATCGCCATCGCGAAGACGACGACGGTGCCGCCGGGCAACCTGGTCAGGACCTCCATGCCGGCGCCGACGAGGCCGGCCAGCGGGAGCGTCAGCGCCCACGCGACAAGGATGTTCCCGGCCACCCCCCAGCGCACGGCCGAGAGCCCACGGATCGCGCCGGCGCCGACGACCGACCCCGAGATCGTCTGAGTGGTCGAGACCGGGAGTCCGAAGTGCGCGGTCGTCCACAGGATCGTCGCGCAGGACGTCTGGGCCGCGAACCCCTGCGGCGGGTCGATTCTCGCGATGCGCGTGCCCATGGTGCGGATGATCCGCCAGCCGCCCGCGTAGGTCCCGAGGGCCATCGCGATCGCGGCGGAGACGATCACCCACGTCGGCGGCCGGCTGAAGTCCTCGTCGAGCTCGCCCGAGGCGACGAGCGCCAGCGCGATGATCCCCATCGTCTTCTGCGCGTCGTTCGTCCCGTGTGTGAAGGCGACGAAGCTGCCGGACACGATCTGGCCGCGGCGGAAGATCGAGTTCACCTTCGACGGCGAGCGGCGGGCGACGATCCAGGTGATGGCGAAGATGAGCACGAACGCGAGCAGCGCACCGGCGATGGGCGAGCCGAACGCGGGCTTGACCACCTTCTCCCAGAGGCCGTTCCACTGGACGACATCCCACCCGTTTGCGGCGACCGCCGAGCCGACGACGCCGCCGATGAGCGCGTGGCTGGAGCTCGAGGGAAGCCCGAACAGCCAGGTGATCAGGTTCCACGTGATCGCGCCGACGAGCCCGGCGAGGATCACCTCGAGCGTGATCACGCTTGGGTCGACGATGCTCTTGGCCACAGTGGCGGCAACCTTGAGCGACACGAAGGCGCCCGCGAAGTTGAAGATCGCGGCGATGAGGACCGCGTTCCGAGGCGACAGCGCCTTCGTGGAGATCGAGGTGGCGACCGCGTTGGCGGTGTCGTGGAAGCCGTTGGTGAAGTCGAAGAAGAGCGCGACGGCGACGACCGCCACGAGAGTTGCGTCCACCTAGCGCGGCCTCTCGACGTGCGTCCGGAACCGGGGTAGCGCCACCGGGCCGCTTCGCGGCCCCTCCGCGAAGCGGAGCCTGGCGCAGACAGGAGGAGCCGGCCGCGACAGCGGCCGACGTCCACAACCTAGTGCGGCCGAAGGCCGCACTAGGTGCTCTTGACGACGATGTTCGCGATCACGTTGGCCGCCGTCTCGCAGGCGTCGAGCGCGCGCTCGAGCGCCTCGTAGATGTCCTTCCAGCGGATCACGATCAGAGGGTCGATGCGGTCGTCGCGGAAAAGCGACCCGAGGGCATCGCGCAGCACGCCGTCTCCCTCGTCCTCGAGGCGCTTCACCTCGATCAGAGCGTCCTGGACGCCGCGCATCCCCTTCAGGTTGTCGCAGGCGATGGCGAGCTGCTCGACAGCCGAAGTGATGATCGTGCACTGCTCGACAGCGTGGCGGGTCGGCATCTCGACCCCGTACAGCCCGAGCAGGTCGGACGCCTCTTCCAGGTAGTCGACGACGTCGTCGATCTCGGTTGAGAGCATGTAGATGTCCTCGCGGTCGAACGGTGTCAGGTACTGCGTGTTGAGGAGCTGGATCAGGTCGCGCGTGATCGTGTCGCCCGCGGTCTCGGCGGCCTTCACCTGCTCCTGTGTGACGCCGGAGTTCGGGTGCTCCTTGAACCGCCGATCGACGAGGCGTGCCACCTCGAGGGCGTTCTCCCCGGCGCGGGCGAAGAGAACGAAGAACTCGCTCGTTCTCGGGGTGAGGGAAATGCGCACGGCGGGCGGACGTTAACCGAACCGAGACATGTGTGAACATCGACGCGCACTACGCTGAGGGAATGCGTGAGACGGTGGAGCGCGAGCTGAAGCTCACGCCGGGCGACGGGTTTGTGATGCCGGCGCTCGGCGAGCCGCTGCCGACGCGCGTCTTCGTCTCCACCTACCACGACACCACCGACTTGCGCCTCGCCCGTCACGGGATCACGTTCCGTCACCGGCTCGAGGACGGCGCCGGCCTCTGGCAGCTGAAACTGCCGCACGGCGCGCACCGGATTGAGCTCGAGCAGTCAGGGCCGCCCGCACGGCCGCCGCGCGAGATGACCGCCCTGCTGGTCGCTCACCTGCAGAGCCGCGACCTCGTGCGTGTGGCGCGGCTCCGCACGCGGCGAGAGGGTGTGCGCGCGAGCGGCGCAGAGATCGTCGAGGACAACGTCTCCGTGCTCGACGGCGTACGCGTCGTCGGTCGCTTCCGCGAGCTGGAGGTGGAGGTGCTGGACGGGGACGATCGCACGCTCCAGCGGCTCGAGAAGGAGTTGCGCCGTGCCGGCGCCGCGTCGAAGCCGCTGCGACCGAAGCTCTTCCGTGCGCTCGACATCGCCGACACTGCGCAGCCGATAACCGTTCCCAAGGGCGCGGCACCCCGGGAGGCGCTCGCGCTCGCGCTCGCCGAGCAGCTGCGCCGCACGCTCGTCCACGACCCCGGGACGCGGCTCGGCGCCGACCCCGAGGACCTCCACCAGCTGCGGGTCGCGACTCGCCGGGCGCGCGCGTTCCTGCGGGTGGCGCGACCGCTCGTCGATCGCGACTGGGCGGAGGCGCTGCGTGCGCAGCTCGCCTGGCTCGGGTCCTCGCTCGGGCCGGCACGCGATGCGGACGTCCAGCTGAACCTGTTTCGCTCGGAGATCGAGGCGCTTGGCGGGGATGGCGCTGCGGCCTCCGGCCTGCTCTCGCAGCTGGAGGAGCGCCGCGCCGAAACCCGCGTCGCCGCCGTTCGAGCGATGTGCGACAGACGCTACTTCGAGCTGCTCGCCGCGCTGGAGGCAATCGAGCCCGGAGCCGTGCCGCCGGGGCGTGACGAGGGCACACTCGCCTCCGTGTGGGCGGCCGAGCTGCGCCGGACGCGCCGCGCCGCGGCCGAGCTCGGCGACGACCCCCCGGACACCGAGCTGCACGCGTTCCGCATCAACGTCAAGCGCCTGCGCTACGCGACGGAGCTGGCCTCGCACGAGCTGGGCCGGAGCAAGGCCGGGCGTGTCGTCGACGCGGCGAAGACCGTCCAGGACGTGCTCGGCGACCACCAGGACGCGGTCGTGGCGGAGGAGCACGTCGAGGTGTGGCTGGCGTCCGAGCCCGCTGCGAGTCCGATCGCGGGACGGCTCGTCGAGTCGGCGCGACGGCGTCGCGCCGAGGCGCGCGCCGCGTGGCGCGGCGCCTGGAAGCGCCTCGAGCGCCAGGCACAGACGATCGAGCGATGACGCCGGTGGTACGGGCTGCCGGCGGTGTCCCCTGCCGCGTGGGCGCCGCGGGTCACGAGGTGCTCGTCATCCATCGGCGCCAGTACGACGACTGGACGTTGCCAAAGGGGAAGTGCGAGCCCGGCGAGCGCGACGAGGACTGCGCCCTGCGGGAGGTGGAGGAGGAGACGGGGCTTGTCTGCACGCTTCTGCACGAGCTCCCGGCGACCGAGTACGTCGATCCGCGGGGGCGCCCGAAACGGGTTCGCTACTGGGCGATGCGAATCGTCCGAGGCGAGGCGCGCCCGGCGCCACCCGAGGTCGACGAGGTGCGCTGGGTACCTGCCGACGACGCGGCCCGGCTGCTGACGCACGAGCACGACGCGGCAGTTGTCCGTGCCGCGACGGTCACCCCGTCGCAGTGAGGACACCGCTTACGACAGCAGCTCGGCCGCGAGCGCCTGGACGCGCAGGTCGATCTCGTCGCGGATCGCGCGCACGCCGCCCAGGTCGGCCCCGGCGGGGTCGTCCACGACCCAGTCCTCGTAGCGCGTGCCCGGATAGATCGGGCAGGCGTCTCCGCAACCCATCGTGATCACGACGTCCGCGGCGCGGACTACCTCGTCGGTGAGCGGCTTCGGGAAGGCGTCGTCGAGGTCGACGCCGATCTCGGCGAGGGCGGCGACCACCAGCGGGTTGACCGTCTCGGCGGGCGTGCTCCCCGCGGAGCGGACGTGCACGCGGCCGTGCGATCGCAGACTGAGCAGCGCCGCGGCGATCTGGCTCCTGCCCGCGTTCTGCACGCAGACGAACAGCACTTCGGGCATCTCCTTCGTGATCATGCCGCCGGCCTGGCCGAGGGCCCGCAGGCGCTCGCAGGCAAAGCGATGCGCGAGCATCGTCGAGTCGCTCGACCTGCTCGGGGGTAGCGGTCGATCGTCTCCCGCGAGAACACCCCGCGGAACTCGTCCTCGAGCGCGTCGACGGCTTTGTCGACGTGTCGGCGCGTGGCAGGAAGTCGGAGAAGCGTGCGCCGCATCCTGTCTCGCGGCGCGCCGCGGAGCAAGATCCATGAGGAGACCGTTCGGTATCTATCTGATTACCCGGTCACCGCCGGTAGCCTGGGCCCTCGATGTCGAGCGACGTGATCTACACGATGTACCGGGTCGACAAGTGCTACGGCCCCGAGCGGCAGGTGCTCGGGAACATCTCTCTCTCGTTCCTGCACGGGGCGAAGATCGGCGTGCTGGGGCCGAACGGCGCCGGCAAGTCGACGCTGCTGCGCATCATGGCCGGCCGCGAGGAGCCCTCTTCGGGCGTCGCGGAGTTGCACCCGAAGGCGAGCGTGGGTCTGCTCGAGCAGGAGCCGCAGCTCGACCCCTCCAAAGACGTCCGCGGGAATGTCGAGGACGGCGTACGAGGGCTGCGCGACCTGCTCGACCGGTTCAACGCGGTCTCGGGGGCGTTCGCGGAGCCGGACGCGGACTTCGACGCGCTCCTTGCCGAGCAGGCGGAGGTGCAGGAGCTGATCGACCGTCACGACGCGTGGGGGCTCGACCAGGCACTCGACCGGGCCATGGACGCGCTGCGGCTCCCCGATGGCGACCGCGACGTCGCGACCCTCTCCGGCGGCGAGCGGCGCCGCGTCGCCCTGTGCCGGCTGCTTCTTTCCTCGCCGGACCTGCTGCTGCTCGACGAGCCGACGAACCACCTCGACGCGGAGAGCGTCGCCTGGCTGGAGCGCTTCCTCGCCAACTACAAGGGCACCGTGATCGCGATCACGCACGATCGCTACTTCCTCGACAACGTGGCGGGCTGGATCCTCGAGCTCGACCGCGGTCGCGGCATCCCCTTCCAGGGCAACTACACGTCGTGGCTGGAGCAGAAGGAGGCACGGCTGGCGACGGAGGAGAGGCAGAGCGTCGCGCGGCGGCGGACGTTGCAGCGCGAGCTGGAGTGGGTGCGGATGAGCCCGACCGCCCGGCACGCCAAGTCGAAGGCCCGGCTCACCGCGTACGAGAAGCTGTTCGCGGACGAGCAGTCGGTGCGCCTGGACACGGTCGAGATCCACATCCCGGCCGGCCCGCGGCTCGGAGACGTCGTGGTGCAGGCGGAGGGCGTGCGCAAGGGCTTCGGCGATCGGCTGCTGGTCGAGGACCTCTCGTTCTCGCTGCCGCCGGGCGGCATCGTCGGCGTGATCGGGCCGAACGGCGTCGGCAAGACGACGCTGTTTCGCATGATCGCCGGCGAGGAGGCACCCGACGAGGGCGAGCTCAGGGTCGGCGACACGGTGCAGCTCGCCTACGTCGACCAAGCCCGCGCCGACCTGAGCCCCGCCAGCACGGTGTGGAAGGAGATCTCGGGCGGCCACGACACGATCGAGCTCGGCAAGCGGGAGGTCAACTCGCGTCAGTACGTGTCGTGGTTCAACTTCCGCGGCGGCGATCAGCAGAAGCCGATCAAGGACCTCTCCGGCGGCGAGCGGAACCGGGTGCACCTGGCGAAGCTGCTTCGTTCCGGCGGCAACCTGCTGCTGCTCGACGAGCCGACGAACGACCTCGACGTCGACACGCTGCGCGCGCTCGAGGAGGCGCTCGTCGACTTCGCAGGGTGCGCGGTGGTGATCTCGCACGACCGCTGGTTCCTCGACCGCGTGGCGACGCACATCCTGGCCTTCGAAGGCGACTCGCAGGCGACGTGGTTCGAGGGCTCCTACGCCGAGTACGCGGACTGGGTGCGCGAGACCCGCGGCCCCGAGGCGCTCGAGCCCCATCGCATTCGCTACAAACCGCTCGTACGACCCTAGCGGTCGCGGTTGCGACGCCGCGCCCGAACGAGCGCCCGGCGCTGCATCGCCGCCTGGTGGCCGTGGCCCTTGCCCTTCGCAGGTCGGCACTCACTCCAGGTACCGTCGGCGGCTAGCTCCGACGCGTACTTGGTGTCCTCGAAGACGCTGTCGAGCACCGCGTTCAGCTCCTGGCGCACGCGCGCGCCGTCGATCGGGGTCAGCACCTCGATGCGGCGGTCGAGGTTGCGCGGCATCAGGTCGGCGCTGCCGACGAACATCGTGTGCCGGTCGCCGGCCTCGAATGAGTAAATGCGGCTGTGCTCGAGGAAGCGCCCGAAGATCGACCGCACGCGAATCGTCTCCGACATCCCGTCCACGCCCGGCCGGAGCATGCAGATCGCGCGCGCGCAGATGTCGATCCGCACGCCCGCTTGCGAGGCTGCGTACAGCTCCTCGATCAGCACCGGGTCGACGAGCTGGTTCAGCTTCAGCCTGATCCGCGCGGGCTTCCCCGCGGCTGCCGCGGCGGCGACACGGCGGATCTCCTCCTGCAGCCGGGCGCGCATGGCGAAGGGCGCCACCAGCAGCCGGCGGAACTGCTGCGGCCGCCCGAAACCCGTCATGTGGTTGAAGAGGTCGGCCACGTCCGCAGCGATCTCCTCGTCGGACGTGAACAGCCCGACGTCCTCGTACAGGCGGGCGGTGGCGGCGTTGTAGTTGCCGGTGCCGACATGGACGTAGCGGCGGAGGCCGTCCTCCTCACGCCTGACGACGAGTGTCATTTTCGCGTGGATCTTGAGCTCGGCGAAGCCGTGCACGACGTGCACGCCCGCCTGCTCCATCGCGCGCGACCATTCGATGTTGCGGCGCTCGTCGAAGCGCGCCTTCAGCTCGACCAAGCAGACGGACTGCTTCCCCTGCTCGGCGCAGTCGATCAAGGCGGACACGAGGCTCGAGTCGTCGCTCGTCCGGTAGACGGTGGTCTTGATCGCGATCACGTCGGGGTCGGCCGCGGCCGCCTGCGCGAACGACTCGAAGCTCGACCGGAACGAGTCGTAGGGCTGCTGCACGGCGATGTCGCCGCGGCGGATCTCGTCGAACAGGCGGCTGGCAGACGCGGCGACCGCGAACCGCGGGTGCACGACGGGCACCCACGGCTCGTCCTTCAACTCCGGCCGGTCGAGGCTCGCGATCTGGTGAAGCTCGGCGAGGTCGAGCGGCCCTTCGATCTCGTACACCTGGTCGCGGGGCACGTCCAGCCCCGCGACCAGGCGGTCGCGCATCGACTGGGAGGCGGACGCCGACAGCTCCAGCCGCACGGCATCGCCGAAGCGCCGCCGCCGTAGCTCGGACTCGACGGCCTCCAGGAGGTCGTCCGCATCGTCGGAGAGCTCGAAGTCCGCGTCCCTCGTGACCCGGAAGGCGGCACGCTCCGCGATCTCCATGCCCGGGAAGAGCATGGGGAGGAAGTGCGCGATCACTGCCTCGACCGGTACCAGCCGGTCTCCGACGGCGACGAAGCGGTCGAGCCCTTCCGGCACCTTCACGCGTGCGAAGCGCTCCTCGCCGGACGCCGGGTCGACGGCGAGCACCCCCAGCGACAGCGACAGGCCCGAGATGTACGGGAACGGCTGCCCAGGACCGACGGCGAGCGGGGTCAGCACCGGGTAGATCTCGCGCTCGAAGAAGCCCGTGAGCTTGTGCAGCTCCTTCTCTGAGCACTCCTCGATCGAGATCACCTCGATCCCCGCTGCGGCCAGAGCGGGGCGGAGATCCTTCTTCCAGATCCTGGCCTGGCGCCGCGTCAGCTGCTTGACGCGCTTGCGGATTGCGTTCAGCACCTGGTGCGGCGTGAGGCCGTCCGACGAGCGGACGCCGAGCCGGGCCCCCTCCTGCTCAACGAGGCCCGCCACCCGCACCATGAAGAACTCGTCCAGGATGGAGGAGAAGATGGTGCAGAACTTGACGCGCTCGAGCAGCGGCTGCACCTCGTCGGCTGCGAGGTCGAGCAGGCGCTCGCTCGTGTCGAGCCACGAGAGCTCGCGGTTGATCAGGCGCGGGAACGGCGCCTCGGTGCGTAGTGCCATCGCCTTGATGGTGCCAGAGCCCGCGCGCCGGAAGGTTGCCGTCCTGTGACCGGTTGGTACACGCTCGCCTTCAGTCCAGCCCGAGCAGCGCCACGCCGGCGACGACCAGCGCCGCCCCTACGAGGCGCAGCCGGCCGACGCGCTCCCCGAGCATCGGCGCGGCGAGCACGGCGGCGATGACGACGCTCGTCTCGCGCACCGCCGCCACCGGGGCGGCGGGGGCGCGGGCGAGCGCCGCCAGCACGAGCAGGTAGGCGACGAACGAGATCGTCCCGGCCGCGGCGGGCACGACGCGGACCGCCGCACGGACGCGTCCGGCGCCCCCGGGCAGGGCGAGCGCGAAGCCGAGGTACCCGAGCGCTGCGGGCACCATGCCGAGCTCGAGGTAGACGATCGGGCTCGCGTACGCGATGCCGTGCTTGTCCACCAGCGTGTAGGCGGCGATCGTGGCGGCGATCGCGAGCCCGAACGTGAGCCCGGTGCGGTCGCCGTGGCCGAGGCCGCGGACGAGGAGGACGCCCAGACCGACGAGGCAGACGCCCGCCGCCTGCACGACGGAGGCGCCGGCGCCGAGCGCGATTACACCGACGATCAGGACGAGCACGGGTGCGACGCCGCGGGCGACTGGGTAGAAGAACGACAGGTCAGCGCGGCGGTACGCGGTGGCGAGCAGCACGAAGTACACAAGCTGGAGCGCCGAGGTCACCGCCACGAACGGCCAGACGCGCGAGTCGACCTCGCCCCAGGTCAGCGCGGCCACCGGTGCGAAGACGAGCACCGAGGCGACCATCGCCACCGCGGTGGCCGCCTCCGGGTCGCGCTCGCGGGCCAGGAGCAGGTTCCAGAGCGCGTGCAGGAACGCTGACCCGAGCGCGAGAGCGAAGGCCGCGGCCGGCATCGCCGCCAGACTAGGCTCCAGGGAGGATGGGCGTCGCGCGAGCCGTTCTCTTCGACTTCAACGGCACGCTCTCCCACGACGAGCCGCTCCTCTGCCGCATCTACCAGGAGCTGTTCGCGGAGTACGGGCGGCCTCTGACCGAGAAGGAGTACTACCGGCTGCTGGCCGGCCAGTCGGAGGAGGCGATCGTCGGCGGCTGGCTCGGTGTGGAGGGCGGCGAGCTCGCCGCGCTCGTCGAGCAGCGGATCGATCGCTACTGCGTAGCCGCCGACGGGGCCACGGTGCCCGCGGCGCACCGGGACGCCGTGCGGTACGCGGCGGCGCGCGTGCCCGTGGGGATCGTCTCCGGCGCCTACCGGCGCGAGATCGAGCCGGTGCTGCACGGAGCAGGGCTCGCCGCCGAGATCACCTTCCTCGTAGCGGCGGACGACGTCGTCGACGGCAAGCCGCACCCGGAGGGGTACGAACGTGCGCTGGCGCTGCTCGGCGACGGCATCGACGCACGCGACGTCGTCGCGCTCGAAGACACCGAGGCAGGGGTCGCATCCGCCAAGGCAGCCGGGCTGCTATGCCTCGGCGTGGTCGGAACGATGGCCGCGGAGCGGCTCGCGGCGGCCGACGAGCTCGTCGAGCTGATCGATGTCGAGCTGATGCGGCGGCTCGTCGGATGATCCAGGCGCGCGAGGGCGCGCCGGTCGTGGCCGCAGCGTTGCTCCTCGTCGCCGTGGGCGGGGTACGGCAGGCAAGCGGCGCCGCGGCCAAGGCACCGCTCAACGTCCCCGTGTCCAACGCGCGCGGACCACAGAGCGAGGTATCGATCGCCGTCGACCCGCGCGACAACGGCGTCCTCGTGGCGGGGTCGAACAGCGCCGCGGAGCGGACGACGCGCGCGTACGGGTCGACCGACGGCGGTGCCACCTGGGGCTCGATCCCCGGGCCACCGCTACCACCCGGCTCGCCCCGCCGCAGCTCCGCCGCAGACCCCACCGTCGCGATCGACCGCAACGGGCGCCAGTACTTCGCCTTTCTCCGCCTCGGCAAGCGCAGGGCCGTGTTCGTCGCCACGCGGTCCGGGCCCGGGGCGAGGTGGACGACCCCGAGTCGGCCGATCTCGGAGCCGCCCCAGAGCGCGATCGAGGACAAGCCGATGGTGGCCGTCGACACCTCGCCGACGAGCCCGCACCAGGGACGCGTGCACGTTGCCTGGGTGCGTCGGTCGACCTTCTCGATCCGGATCCTCGTTAGCTACTCCGACGACGGCGGCACAACGTGGTCGCAGGTGGTGGCCATCAACGACGACGACACGCTCGCCGAGTTCCCGGCGCTCGCGACCGGGCCCGGCGGGGAGCTCTACGTGGCCTGGGCGGAGCTCACCCGCATCGCGGCCGACAGCTCGGCCGACGGGGGCACCTCCTTCGGGCTCGACAGGCAGGTGGCGCAGGTGCAGCCGGCCTCCCGCACGGTGTGCCGGCTGATCCCCGCACAGCCGGCCAACTGCATGCCGCACAACCCGATTCTCTCGGTCGACACCTCGGCCGGACCGCGCTCCGGGCTGGTTTACGTGACCTTCGGCAACCCCACCGGTGCCGGTGTCTGGGACGTCTATGCGACCGCCTTCGACCCCAAGCTCCGACCGCTGCTTCCCGCCCCGGTGCGCGTGCATCCTGCCGACGGGCCCCGACCGGCCGACCAGTTCTTTCCGGCGTCCGCCGTCGATCCGGTCACTGGCCGCTTGTGGGTCTGCTACTACGACACGCGCGCCGACCGCAGCCGCCGACGCGCTGCGTACACGTGCACGGCATCCGCGGACGGTGCGCTCGAGTGGACGGCCGCGCTACGTGTCGCTTCGGTCGCCTCGAACGAGTCGCAGCCGAACGCCAACGTGCGCGGCTACGGCGACTACGAGGGGCTCGCCGTGCTTGGCGGCGTCGCCCACCCGGTGTGGACCGACTCCCGCCGGCTCCGTGCGCTGCAGGAGGAGATCTACACCGCGGCCCTCGAGGAGGCGAGGCTGCCCGTCCCGGCTGCCGTCAGCCGGCGCGGTGACCGACCAGGTACCGCCACATGATCCGCACCGGCCACAGCGCCACGAGCACCACCACGGTCGTCGCGATCGCGCCCGAGTAGTAGCCGGCGCCGCAGGCGAGGCCGATGGCGGCGACGGCCCAGAGCGTCGCGGCCGTCGTCAGACCGCGCACCCGCGGGCCCTGGCGGATGATCGCGCCCGCGCCGAGGAAGCCGATCCCTGTCACGATCTGGGCGGCGATCCGCGTCGGGTCGATCGGCACGAACCTGTTGCCCTCCTGCGCGGCGAAGAACTCGCTGAACCCGTAGGCGGAGACGAGCGTGAACAGCGCCGACCCGACCGCGACCAGCATGTGTGTGCGCAGACCGGCCTCGTGCTCGCGCAGCTCCCGCTCGATCCCGACCGCGCCGCCGAGCACCGCGGCGAGCGCCAGGCGGAGCACCTCTTCCTCGAGCGACAGAGATGGAACCATCCAGCAACCTTCGCCGCCGCTGGCGGCGGTCCTCCCGGTGCGGGCCTGCGGCCGCACCGGAGGTCTAAGGGTGCGTGGCCAGGCTGAGCAGCCGTGCGCTTGGCGCGGGGAAGCTGAGCGCGACCCGCGCGCCGACGGGAAGCCCGCCCGCCCGTTCGGCGGAGAGATCCGCCGTCCACTCGACGTCCGCGACGGCGACCCGGAGCCTCGTCGTCGCTCCGAGGAACGTCTGCGAGACGACCTCTCCGACGATCCCCCCGTCCGCTCCGGCCGCCTGAACCTCCACGGTCTCCGGCCGCACGAGCAGGAGGACGCGCTCGCCCCGGGGGCGCCCCCGGGCTGCGTCCACGGCGACCGTGGTCCCGCGTACCTCGACGGCACCCCGCTCGGGATCGGCAATCGTCGACTCGATCCGATTCATGGTGCCGACGAACTCGGCCACGAACGGCGTCGCCGGCGCGCCGTAGATCTCCGCCGGCGGCGCGATCTGCTCGATGCGGCCCTGCGAGAGGACGGCGACGCGGTCGGAGATCGAGAGCGCCTCCTCCTGGTCGTGTGTGACGTAGATCGTGGTGATGCCCAGGCGTGTCTGGATGCGGCGTATCTCCTCCCTGAGCTGGACGCGAACTTTCGCGTCGAGCGCCGACAGCGGCTCGTCGAGCAGGAGCACGCTCGGCTCGATGGCGAGAGCGCGCGCCAGCGCGACACGCTGCTGCATGCCGCCGGAGAGCTGGTGTGGGTACCGTTTGGCTGCGTCGCCGAGCCCCACCAGCTCGAGCAGCTCTTGCACACGCTCGCGGCGCGCCGCTCCCGACTCCTTGCGGATCCGGAGCCCGAACTCGACGTTGCGCTCGGCGGTCATGTTCGGGAAGAGGCTGTAGGCCTGGAAGACCATGCCCATGCCGCGCTTGTTCGGGGGCACCGGGGTGACGTCGTCCCCGCCGACGAGGACACGCCCGGACGTGGCGCGGTCGAAGCCGGCCACGATGCGCAGCGCGGTCGTCTTGCCGCAGCCGGAGGGCCCGAGGAAGGAGAGGAACTCGCCGCTCTCCACCGAGAGATCGATGCCGTCGAGCGCGACCACCTCACCGAACACCCGCCGGAGCTGCTGCAGCTCGACCGTTGCCACTAGTGCCCTCTCCGGGAAGTCCTGTCGTGGTTCGCCGGCGAAAACCGAGCGGGGCTAGGACGCAGGGAGCCTCGATACCTGCTGGTATCGGGGCGACCGAGGACGACGCCCTGCGATGTGTTTGCAGCCGCGCGAAGCGTGGCAGGACTTCCCGGAGCGACCACTAGTTCCCTCCCACTATCGATGCCGACCTCCGGCGTCCGCCGACCGCGATCGCGACCATCGCCGCCCAGGTGATGCCGAAGGCCATCAGCGTCACCGCCCCGGCTGGGAACGCCTTGTTCTGGTTGATGTACTGGATGTAGACGGGGAAGGTGTCGAACGTGGCCAGGCTGGCGATGGTGTACTCGCCCATCACGATCGCGAGCGTCAACAGGGCGCCGGCGACCGCCGCGCCCTTGATGTTGGGGACGATCACGCGCATGATCGTCGTCCACCAGCCTGCACCCAGGCTCTGCGACGCCTCGGTCAGCGTGTGGATGTCGATCGCGCGGAAGCCGGCGTCGAGCGCGAAGTAGATGTACGGGAAGGCGAGGATCACGTAGGCCGCGGCGAGGAAGCCGTACGGCTGTGCGTAGAACCATTGCGGTGTCCACCGGTAGAAGTCGAGCAGGCCGACGACCATCACGATCGGCGGCACGACGAACGGGATCAGCGCGAGGAGGCCGATCACCGGCCGGAGTCGCGGCACCTTCAGGTTGACCCAGTAGACGGTGGGTACGAGCAGCGCCAGGCTGACGACTACGGTCTCGAGCGCGAGCACGAACGAGACGCGGATCCCCTTCCAGAACTGCGGGTCGTGCAGGATCTCGCCGTAGTTGTCGAGCGTGCAGCACGTGCCCGTCTCGTTGCGCTTGAGGCTGAAGAGGAGCGTGGCGAACAGCGGGATGAGGAAATAGACGGCGCCGACGAGCAGCCACATCACCGCGGACAGCCTGATCCGCTTCTTCATCGGGCCCACCGCGAGGAGCGCCGCTGCAGCGGAATGTAGAGAAGCATCATCACGGCCAGGACAACGAACATCCCGAACGCGAGCGCTTGCCCGAGATGCGGGTTCGAGAGCACGTCGCCGGAGACGAAGAAGCCGATCGTGATCGGCACCATGTTGACGCCGCCCGCCGTCAGGCCGTAGGCGGTCGCGTAGGCGGCGAATGAGTTTCCGAACAGCAGGATCATGGCGCCGAGCAGTGAGGGCATCAGCACGGGAACGCCGACGTGGCGCCAGAACTGGAGCGGTGTCGCGCCGAGGTTGGCCGCAGCCTCGCGCCACTCGCGCTTCAGGCCGTCGATGGCGGGCGCGATCACGAGGATCATGAGCGGGATCTGGAAGTAGAGGTAGGCGAGCTCGATGCCCGTCTTGGAGAAGACCGAGAAGCCGTGGTCGTACGGGTTCACGCCCAGCTGGTTGGTCATGAACTGGGTGACGATGCCGATCGTGCCGAGCGTGGCGATGAAAGCGAATGCGAGCGGGATGCCGGCGAAGTTCGCGGCCACGCCCGAGAACGTCGTGAACGCCGAGCGTAGCCAGCCCGGTGTCCCGTCGCGGATCATGGAATAGGCGATCAGCAGCCCGAGCAGGCCGCCGAGGAGCGCAGTGACGAGGCTGATCTCGATCGAGTTCTTGTAGGCGGTCAGGTACGGCTCGTCGACGAGCGTCGTGATGTTCGACAGCGTGAAGCCGCCCCCAATGTCCTTGAACGCGCCGATGAGCACCGTGCCCGCGGGGAGCAGGAGGAACATCAGGGCGTAGAGGAAGAACGGCGCGGATCCGAGCCACGCCCAGGTGAGACGGCTCCGGCCGGCTCGCGCCGGCCGGAGCGTGTCCTCAGCCGAGGTCGTGGAGGTCAGTGGTCAGGCTCCGACCTTCGTCGGCCACTCGGCTTGGATCTTCGCCCTCGCGCGGGTCAGCTGACCGCGGTTGGCGAACTTCACCTTCGCGTAGATGCTGGCCGGCGGCAGCGCGTCGATGAGCTTCTTCGGCACCACCTTGCGCGCGACCATGTCGGCGAACAGAGCAGGATGCGAGAACCCCTTCAGCCAGAGCAGCTGGCCCTGGTCCGAGTAGAGGAACTCCTGCCACAGCCGCGCCGCCCACGGGTGGGGCGCCGTGCCGTTGATCGCCTGGCAGTAGAACGCGCCGTACACCCCGTCGGTCGGGGCTGAGACCTTGATCTTCGCGCTCGGGAACGCCTTCGCGTAGCCGAGGTTCAAGTAGTCCCAGTCGAGCGTGATCGGCGTCTGTCCCGACGCGATCGTCTGCGGCGTCGCCTGTACCGGGATGAAGTTGCCGGCGTTCTTCAGCTTGACGAAGAAGTCGATGCCGGGGCCGATGTCGTTCAGCGAGCCGCCGTTCGCGAGCGACGCCGCGAACACGCCTGCCACCGCCGAGCCGGAGGAGAGCGGGCTGCCGTTGAGGGCGACTTTGTTCTTGTACTCGGGCTTGAGGAGGTCGGCGAACGTCTTGGGAACGCTCGAGACGACGGCGCTGTTGACGCCGAACGAGACGACCCCCCAGTAGTCGGCGACCCAGAAGCCGCGGCCGTCCTTCATGTTGCGGGGCACCTTGTTGATCCTGGTCGTGAAGTACTTCGCGTACAAGCCCTCGTTGGCGCCGTCGATGGCGAACGACGGGCTGACGTCGAGCACGTCCGGCGCGCGGGGGTCACCCTTCAGTGAGCGGACCGCCTGGTTCTCCTGCGCCGAGGAGCCGTCGGGGTTGTCGCTCGTGATCGGGATGCCGAACTTCTTCGTGAAGGTCGATATGATCTCGCCGTAGTTCGCCCAGTCGGGCGGCAGGGCGATCGTGTTGAGGCGGCCTTCCTTCTTGGCCTCGGCAGTGAACTCCTTAAGCGACGTGCCCCGGCCCCTGTCCGGCGGGTCGGCCAGCGCCTTGCTGCGAGCCGCCATCGCCGTCGGAGACAGCGACAGAATCGTGAGCCCGACGGAGGCTCCGACCCCGCGACGGATCATCGTCTTGCGGTCGACGCGCTCTTCTTCGAACCTGCGCAGGAACTCATACTCCTGCTCTTGGAAATCCTCCATCGATCACCTCCACCGAATTGCCGAAACATTGCCGAAACGTGGATCCTATGTCGTCCTTCTACCGGACGCAATGTCGCGAAGTGGTTAAGTCTTTGCTCCATGGTCGATCCGCGGACAACTGACGGCCCCCGGTCCGAGCGTGGCGCGACCGTCGACGAGCTCGCGAGTCGCAGCTTCGATCTGCTCGTGATCGGGGGCGGCATCGTTGGCGCGGCGACAGCTGCGCACGCCGCCCGGGCGGGGCTTGCGGTGGCGCTCGTCGACCAGGGGGACTTCGGCGGAGCAACCTCGAGCGCTTCCTCCAAGCTGATCCACGGAGGGCTCCGGTACCTGCGCCTGGGAGACGTCCGCCTCGTGCGCGAGGCTCACCACGAGCGGCGCACCCTGACGAAGGTCGTGGCGCCGCACCTGGTGCACAGGTTCCCGTTCTTGCTCCCGCTCTACGAGGGAGGCCCGTTCCGCCCGGCCTTCGTGCAGAGCGGGATCCTCCTCTACTCGGCGCTCGCGTTGTCGCGCCTCAACTGGCTCGTGCAGCCGTCGCGGGCGCGTTCGCTGGTGCCTGCGCTGCGAGGCGAGGGCCTGCGCTCCTGCGCCCTGTACGCCGACGCGTGGACGAACGACGCCCGCCTCTGCATCGCCAACGTTCGCGCCGCCGCGGAGGCCGGCGCCGTCGTACTGAACCGTGCCGAGGTGGTGGCCCTGCGGTCGGCCCGCGGGCGTGTCTCGGGCGCAGAGGTCCGCGCCGACGGGCAGACGGTGGCCGTGGAGGCGCGAGCCGTCGTCAACGCGACAGGCCCCTGGGTCGACCACCTGCGCCGCCTGGAGCAGCCTTCGGTGGGAACGTCGGTGCGGCTGAGCAAGGGCGTGCACGTGCTCGTCCCCGGCGGCGAGGGCTGGTCGGCCGCGCTCACGATCCCGCAGGACGACGTGCGCGTCACGTTCGCGGTGCCGTGGTACGGGATGCTCCTGCTCGGGACGACGGACGAGACGTTCGACGGCGATCCGGCGGACGTCGCCGTGGAGCCCGCCGACGTCGAGCAGATCCTGACCGAGGCCGCCGTCGCCCTCGGCTCGGAGCTCGTGGATGCGAGCCTCGTGCGCGCGACGTACGCGGGTCTCCGCGTCCTCCCTGCCGGCCCGGGGGAGAGCGTCAACGCGCGGCGCGAGACCGTCTACTCGATCGGCCCCGGGGGGATGCTCAGCGTCGCCGGCGGGAAGCTGACCACCTACCGCCGGATCGCACTCGCTGTGCTGGAACGGCTGGGGCCGACGCTCGGCCTGCGCCGCGTCGACACGAAGCCGTGGCCGCTCCCCGGTGCCGACGGCTCGGGGGGCGTGCTGTCCGCCGAGCTCGAGCCTGACGTGCGCGCGCACCTGCTCCATCTCTACGGCAGCCGCGCGGCGGACGTGCTGGCCCCGGCCCGGGACGAGCCGTCGCTGCTCGAACGTCTGCACCCGGCGGGGCCCGACATCGCGGCGCAGGCGGTGTACGCGGCGACCCACGAATGGGCCGTCGACGGGGACGACGTGCTGCGCCGGCGCACGACGGTCGCCCTTCGCGGTCTGGCAGACGACGACGTGCGGACGCGGGTCGAGGAGCTGCTTGCGGCGCAGCGCGTAGGCCTTCAGGCCGACACGACCGGCTCGACGTAGGCCAGCGCGCCGGCTTACGTCAGGGCGAAAGGGTTCGACCAGCGTAGGCCGGGGAACCGCGAGAAGTCGGCGTCCGCGGAGCAGAGCTCGGCGCCGTGCTCGATCGCGAGCGCGGCGAGATGGGCATCGGTCGTGAGGTTGCCGGCTGTGCCGAACGGCTCGAGCAGCTGACGCAGAAGCCTTCCGTGCCTGGGACCGGGGTACAGGACTGCCGTACACGGTTGCGCCAGCCATGCGTCGACGTGATCGAGAGCTTCGCTCGGTTGGAACGGATTCGCGAAGACGCGTGGGCTCGTGACGAGCCGGACGAACGCGAGCAGGCCAATCCAGGCGAAGGCGAACGTCTCCGCCCCCGACAGCCGCTGCTCCAGCCAGTCGCGTGCCCGAGGGTGATTCGGCGATGCCTCGTCATAGGCGTAGACGAGGAGGTTGACGTCCGTGAGCGTCACTTTCGCAACTCGAGCTTGCGGATCGTCTCCTCGTCCTCCAGCTGCGTCGCGAGCGCAAGCGCCTTGTCGAGGTCGAGACCCGGCCGCAGGCTCAGCGGCCGCGGTTTGACGCGGAATGGCCGGGCCGAGCCCTCTCCCTCCGACAGTCCTCGCCGCAGCACGGAGTTCACGGCAGCCTTGAAGGAGATGCCCCGCTCGCGCGCCAGCGACCGCAACCTGGCGGCCACGTCGGGATCGAGCGTGATCGTCGTCCTCACCCGCGCATCATAGCATCAAAGATATTGCTGCCTTGATGCGCTGGTTAGTCCTCGCCGCCGACGGCGGCGAGGACAAGCGCCTGGAAGTGCGCGATCAGCTGCTCCGACTCGGGCATCAGGTACCCGTGAGGGACGGCGCCGGAGCGAAGCCCCGCCTGCACCCGCTCCACGAGACCGCGATCCTCCGCGCCCACGATCGCGTCGAGCTCCATGAGCTCGTCGCGCCAGGCCGGGTCGAGGTCGGGTGCGAAGAAGTAGTCGAGGTAGCGCACTGTCCGTTCGGGGCCGTCGGGGACGACGGGGCCGATCGAGAGGTTGGGCCGCCCCGGCATCGCGCTGATGGTCGTGTTCGGGAAGAGCACGTGGAACTGGCCCTGCTCGACCTCGCCCGAGGCGTCGTACACACCCCCGCCGCCCGAACGTGCCACCGCGAGCTGGCTGGAGAAGGTTGGGTGCGTCTGGAGCCGATAGGCGTCGGCGCCGACGTCGATCGCCTTCGCGAAGCTCGGGTGCGCGACAGAGCAGTGGTAGCACTCGAGGAAGTTCTCGACGATCACCTTCCAGTTGGCGGCGTAGGGGTCGGGCTCGCCCCGGAAGGCGAACTCGAGCGCGTCCAGGTCGATCCCGGTGCCGGCGACGATCGCCGGCAACTCTCCCAGGTGCTCGGCCAGCGGAGCGGCGCCCGCGTCCGGGTTGACGAACACGAACGGGCCCCAGGTGTCGACCGCAACAGGGAGGAGACCGAGCTCGTCGCGGTCGAAGGTCAGCTCGCGCTCCGCCCGCGGGGCCGCGCGCAGCGAGCCGTCGAGGTCGTACGTCCAGGCGTGGTAGGGGCACTGGATCGTCTCCCGGCGACCCTGACCCTCGCACAGCACCGAGCCGCGGTGCCGGCACACGTTGACGAAGCCGCGCAGCTCGCCGTCGCGCCCGCGCACAACGACGACGGGCACGTGCCCGGCCCGTGTGGCCGCGAACTGCCCCGGCTCGGCGACGTGCGCTGCGTGCCCCGCGTACTGCCAGGCGCTCGCGAAGATCAGCTCGTGCTCCAGGCGAAGCACGGCCGGGTCGACGTACCAGTCGTACGGCAGCGTGCGGGTAGCGGCGCCGGTCACCACGGGAGCAGGCTACAGCGGCGGGGCGGACGAGGGTGACGCTGGTACCCTCGCGCGCATGCTGCCGGCCGAGATCGTGCCCGCGCGGGTCGACGACGCCGATGTCGTGGCCGCCGTCGCGGCCGAGGCGGAGGAGATGGAGGCGCTGCTCGTGCGGCTCGTCGAGGCGCCGACCACGCTCGGCAACGAAGAGCCCGGCCAGGCGGTGATGGAGGAGGCGTTCCGCGAGGCTGGGCTCGAGTCGGTGGACGTGCCGATGGACGCAGCGGAACTCCGCGCGCACCCGCTGGCGGCGCCCTTCTCCTGGCCGGTCGAGGCGAAGCGGAACGTCGTCGCGACCTGGGCCGGTACGGGCGGCGGCCGGTCGCTCGTGCTCAACGGCCACGTCGACGTCGTCCCGCCGGCGGCCGAGAGCCTGTGGACTGGAGACCCGTTCGTTGCCCGCCGAGACGGCGACTGGCTCTTCGGGCTGGGTGCCGGCGACATGAAGGCGGGGCTCGCCGCGATCGTCGGGGCGGTGGGCGGCCTGCGCCGGCTCGGGCTGCAACCGCTCGGCGACGTGCTCCTCCAGTCCGTGGTGGAGGAGGAGTGCGGCGGCAACGGCGCGCTGCAGTGCCTGCTCGCAGGTCACCGCGGCGACGCCTGCGTGATCCCGGAGCCGTTCCCGGGCGCCGTCACCGTGTCGCAGGTGGGCGTGCTGTGGTTCCACGTCGACATCGCCGGCATCCCCGCCCACGTGGGCGAGGCGGGCGTCGGCGTCAACGCGATCGAGGCCGCGTTCCCGGTCGTGCACGCCCTGCGAGAGCTCGAGGCCGAGCTCAACGCCGACCCGCCTGCGCCCTACGACGAGCTCGATCATC
>Ga0247727_10006499_pt1 | contig 22957 bp, 18 predicted proteins | sample WisWelCaveWW1625_FD_202498 | JGI IMG/M metagenome (GOLD analysis project Ga0247727, IMG submission 202498) | Biofilm microbial communities from Wishing Well Cave, Virginia, United States - WW16-25 | ecosystem: Environmental > Aquatic > Deep subsurface > Groundwater > Cave microbial mat | place...
AACGGACGGCCGGCGCAACCCACTGCGCGCTCGACGCACGAGGCCGCCCCGATCCACCCTGCGGTCGGGCTACAGCTATCCGCGTCGCCCCTTCCCCGCAGCAGCCGATTGCTGCTCACGCTCTGAGGCCGCCGGCTCCAGCGACCCGGACTCCCCCGCCCCGGGCGCGCCCCCCCGACGCCTCTCCTGAACCATCACGCCGCGTGAATCTTTTTGCCCCGCCGCTCCGTCGAACCGCCATGGAGCCGATGGCACCCCAGAAAGCAGAACGACAGGTTCCGGAGCCGTTCCGGCCCCCGATCGCCGAGGCGCCGCGCCAGGACGAGAGCGGGCTCGTGGAGCGCTTGCGCCGCGGCGACGAGGCCGCCTTCGAGGAAGTCCTCCGGCGCTACGAGCTGAAGGTCTACAACCTGACGCGCGGCATGGTCCGCAACGACGAGGACGCGCAGGACGCGATGCAGGAGACCTTCCTGAGCGTCTTCAAGAACATCGGCCGGTTCAAGGGCGACTCGAGCCTCTCGACCTGGATCTACCGCATCGCGGTGAACTCGGCGCTCATGAAACTGCGCAAGCGCCGCCAGGACGACAAGACCGTGTCGATCGACGAATACATGCCCGCGTTCGACGAGACCGGCCACCGGGTGGCCGTCGTTCCCGACTGGCACCCTTCGGTCGACCAGACGCTGCTCAACAAGGAACTGGCCGGGCTCCTGCGCGGCTGGATCGGCGAACTCGCTCCGGAGTACCGCACGGTCTTCCTGCTGCGCGACCAGGAGGGCCTGAGCAACGAGGAGGTCGCCGCCGTCCTGAAACTCAGCGTGGCAGCGGTGAAGTCGCGCCTGCACCGCGCCCGTATCTACCTGCGCGAGCGCGCCAAGAAGTACGTCTATGCCCGAGGCTGATCGACACCCAGGATGAAGCGCCCCGGAAAGTCCACGGCCGTTCGATCGATCCGGCGCTGCCGGGACGTCATCGATCTGCTCAGCGAGTATATGGAGGGCGGCCTCCTCGCCACCGAGCGGCGGCAGGTCGAGGAGCACTTCGCCATCTGCCCGCCCTGCGTCCAGTTCCTGGAGACCCTCAGGACCACCCGCACCGCGGTCCGCTCGCTCGGCGAGCGCGACGTGCCCGCGGAGTGCCGCCGGACCCTGCGCGACTTCCTGAAGAAGAATCTGAAACGCCGGCGGGCGTGAGCCCGGCGACGGCGCCCCAGCCCCCGGGCTCCGCGCGGCGCCCACCGCGACGGCGCTCACCGCCCGGCCGCAGGCCGCGGCCGCACACCCTCGACCCCGAGGCGGACGCGGTACACGCTGGTCTCGGCCGCGATGAACAGCGTCCGACCGTCGTCGCCGCCGAAGGCGATGTTGTGCGCGTTCTCCGGCAGGCGCAGCGTGCCCAGGCGCCGGCCGAGCGGAGAGACGATCCAGACGCCGCCGGGGCCGCAGATGTAGACGTTCCCTGCCACGTCCACCTTGACGCCGTCGATGGCGTCCTCGCCCGGCTCGGCGGTCAGGTCGACGAGCGGACGGACGGCCGACAGGGTACCGTCGGCGCCCACATCGTAGCGCATGACCACCTTGCGCTTCGGATCCCAGTTGCCGACGTACAGCGTCTTCTCGTCCGGCGACAGCGCCACGCCGTTCGGCCCGGCGAGATCGCGGCTCACGAGACTCAGGCGCCCGTCTTTCAGGAGGAACACGCCCGCGTACGGCAGCTCGCGGCGCGGGTCGTCGTGCGTCGCCGGCAGGCCGAACGGCGGATCGGTGAAATAGAGCGCCCCGTCGGAGCGGTAGACGAGGTCGTTCGGGCTGTTGAGGCGCTTCCCCTCATAGCGATCGGCCAGAGTCGTGACGACGCCGTTGCGCTCGAGCCGGACCACGCGGCGCTCGCCATGCTGGTCGATGGTCAGCCGGCCCTGAGGGTCGAGCGTCAGGCCGTTCGAGCCGGGCTGCTTGTAGAGGCCGACGTCGGCGCCGGCGTAGCCGCTCTTGGCGCGGAAGACCGACACCTGCCCATCGGGCGACCAGCGGTAGATGGTGTTGGCGTTCGGGTCGCTGAACAGCAGGTAGCCATCCGGATGCCAGACCGGCCCCTCGGTGAACTGGAAGCCGGTGGCGATCCGTTCGACCACCGGATCGTGCGCCAGGACGGCATGGAGGCCAGGGTCGAGGCGGACAATGTCGGCGGCCACGCGCCGATCGCCCGCGGCCCGCCCGGGCGCGTACAGCTCGAGCGTCGCCGAGCGCACCCAGATGAAGTTCGCCGGCGGATCGCTGAGCGGCCCGTTGGCGCCGAAGATCGCGATGGTGTGCGTGCGCCCCGGCGTCAGCTGGTCCGAGACCACGACCCGGTTCGGGGCGTTGAAGCCGCGCACGAGCGGACCGCCGGTCTGACCCAGGACGAGCGGCAGCCGGCCGTCGACCCACACCTCGGCGTAGTCGTCGACGACGATCTCGAAGATCGCTGTGCCGCCCGCGGTGTCGAGTCCTCCGACGCGCCCGGGCACGGTGAACCTCAGGCGGTACCAGTTGAACGACAGCCGCCCGTGGCCGCGCCGGGTCTGGAGCGTGCCGGGCTCGAGGACGGACCACGCGGCGTCGTCGAAGTCGGCGGCGCCGGCGTGCGGCACCACGTCCCAGGTGCGGTTGGGGGCGCCCGACGCCTTGAGGTCGGGCCCCGGCTCCCGGTGCTCGACCTCGACCACGCGCGCGTCGGCGTAGCGCCACTCGCCGCGCACCAGGCGCAGGCCGGCGGCGGTGTCGAGGTCGGCGATGGCGTCCGGCCGTCCGGCCGGCGCGTCACCCGTCACCGGCCCCGCGCGGGCCGCCGTTCCCGCGAACAGGGCCGCTCCCAGGAGCGCGGCCATCATCGCGAGACGCCACGCGGCGGCGGCCGCGGCGCCGCGGGCGGGCATCCAGTCCCGTGGCGCGGAGATGGTCCGCGTCCTCACCGCGCCGTCCCCTGCATCGCCATCGCGGCGCCGCGGCTGATCGAGGCGGCCGCGAGCGTGGCGATGTCCTCGTCCTCCTGGGCGCTGGTGGCGCCGGCGACGCCGATGCCGCCGACCACCTTGCCGTCGACCAAGATCGCCACGCCGCCCTGCAACGGCAGCAGCTCCGGATTGGCGATGAGCGATGTGCGGCCGTTCCTGATCGCGTCTTCGAAGACGCGCGTGTCGCGGCGGAAGTTGGCCGCCGAGCGCGCCTTGCCGATGGCGATGTTCGACGCGGCCGCGAACGTGCCGTCGAGGCGCTCGAGATAGAGCAGGTTGCCGCCGTCGTCCACGATCGCGATGGCGCCGCCGGCGTTGTGACGGCGCGCCTCGGCGGCGGCCGCGGCGGCGGCCGCCTTGGCGCCGGCGAGCGTCAGGACCTTCTTGTCCTCGACGAGCGGCGCGTCGGCGGTCGCGGGCACGAGGGACAGCAATGACAGGACGGCGCAGGCAGTGGCGTATCGCATCGTCGGCTCCTCTCGAAAGGCGACTCCGTTCGTCGCCGCCCACTTGGATTCACGCGCGGCCCCGGGGATTCGGCAACCGGCGCTTCGGTCGGCGCATCCAACTCCACAGCACCGGGCGGCGAATCGCCGGTCGTCTGGACCCGAGGAGGACGCGCCATGATGCCGAGAAGGTCTCCACTGTGGAGTGCAATCCCGATCGTCGCCGCCCTGGCCCCCGTCGCCGCACCCGCGGCCGCCCCGGCCCCGGCGGCGCCGGCGCTCGCGGCCGTCGCCCCCGAGAGGTTCGCCCGCTACTACCCCGGTCCGCCGTGCCCCGCCAGCCGCGTCGACCGGACCTGGTCGCAGTTCCAGGTGAACCTGGGTAACGAGGCCGTGCTGGTCCCGGGCATGCTGATGGCCTCGACCGAAGGCGGGGTGGTTCTGGTCGGCGACGACCAGCGCCCCATCGAGCTTCTGACCAACGCCAGCCGCGCCGACTGGCTCCTCGACTACCCGTTCCTCGACACCGGCGTCGCGGTCTGGGGCCAGCCGACGCTCGGGCCCGGCTGCATCGAGGCCGATGGCGCGCTGTACGTCGAGTCGCTGTTCCCGGTGACGCTGCTCGAGGGAGGCATCAGGCCGACTCTCGATCTGATGGCGCGCCCGGAGCCCGAAACGCTGCTCGAGGCGGTGCGGCGCTACCGCTGGGCGCTCGGACGGCACGACGATCAGCAGCGTGCCCTGGTCGAGCCGGCACGGGCCATCGGCGCCGCGGACAGGCTCCAGGAGGCGCTCTTCGATCGCGACGCCGCGCGCGGGAGGCTGCCCTGGCGCGTCCGTCTGATGGGGCCCGACGATCCGCTGTCCGAAGCCCGCACCGTCGACGTGCTGCTCTCCGGCGCCGACGGCTCGACCGGTCTCTTCGGCCACATCTCCGTCGCCACGGGCGGGATCGTCTACAACATCTATCCGAACGGCTCGGACCGCGGCGCCCCCGATCTCGTGCCGTTGTGGGACTACCTCTTCAATGCCCAGCGCGGCATGGCGATCCGCCGGCCGACATGGCTGCTGCGCATGGAGGGCCTGCCGGCGCCGCTGGTCGCCGCGTTCGATGACTCGATGCGCCGCCAGCTCGAGGACATCCGCACGGAGCGGACTCCCTACCACCCCACGAAGAACAACTGCACCATCGCGAGCCTGAACGCGCTCACCCATCTCGGCTTCGACGTTCCGGCGGCGCGCTACTTCACGCGCCGCTTCCCGCGCCCGGCGTTCGCCCACATCCTCGAGCGCCTCCCGGGCCTGCTGGCGTCGGGACGCCTGTCGGCCTGCCGCATCGAATTGATCTACATCCCGCAGGTGCCGACCCGGCCCGCCGAGGGCAGCGCGCCCAACCGGCCGATCCGCGATCGCGGCAGGATCGGATGAGCGCGCCGTCGCCGGCTCGCGCGGGCGCCCCGGGCCGCCGCCATTCCATGTCGCCGCCGCCCGGCGAATCCCGCCGGCCGGCGCGGAATCAAACTCATGACCGGGCGGCCGCGCGCCGCGGCCCGTCTCCGATGTCGCAAGAGGAGCCACCGATGAACCGATTCCAGCGCACATTCGCTCTCGCCGCGCTCGTCGCCGCGGCCACGATCCCCCAGACCGGCAGCACCACGGCCGCCGCGGGCGCCACCGCCGCGAGCGCCACGACCGGCGCGGGTGTCACAACCGCCGCGGGAGCCGGGGGCGTCACCTACCTGCCGGCGGCGGAGGTCAGGGCCGGATTCAGCCACGGTGCCGTGCTCGTCGACGCCGGGCGCTACATGGTGCACGCCAGCCGCCGCGACGCCGCCGGCCAGGCGGAGGTCCACGCGCGCGACACCGACATCATCTACGTCCTCGAGGGCGCGGCCACGCTGGTCACCGGCGGCGCCGTCGTCGAGGGAAAGGACACCGCGCCCGACGAGGTCCGTGGCAGCGCCATCGCAGGCGGCGAGACCCGGACGCTCGCGGCCGGCGACGTCGTCATCGTGCCGAACGGCACGCCGCACTGGTTCCGCGAGGTGAAGGCGCCGTTCCTGTATTACGTCGTGAAGGTGAAGTAGCGGGGCCTGCGCCCCCGGGCGCGAGGGAGGGATCGAGCATGCGGACCGTCGCCACGGCTGTCATCGTCGGCTTCGCCCTCGTCGGGTTCCTGCTCGCCGGGCTCCAGGCGGATGCCGCCCCCTCCCGGGACGCGGCTGCCACCCCTGGCCGCGACCCGGTGCCCCTCTATCCCGGGAACTACACCGTCCTGCTCGAAAACGACCGGGTGCGGGTAGTGGACTTCCGGCTGAGGAAGGGAGCGACCGAGGTGTCGCACGTCCACCGGGCGCACGTCGCCGTGTTCCTCGCGGACTTCACGATCCGCTTCACGCTCCCTGACGGCGGCACGGCGATCCGCGACGCGCACGCGGGTGAGGTCGCGTTCAGCGAAGCCACGGAGCACGCCTCCGAGAACATCGGCGGCACCGACGCGCACGGGATCCTCATCGAGCTGAAAGCGGCCGCGCCGGCCGCCACTCCGGCCGCCGCCGCGCCAGCCGCGGAGGGGCCGACCACCGCCGTGACGCTCATCCACGGCCTCCCGGGCCACGACGAGGAGTTGAAGGAGCACCTGCTGTCGCTCGCCGCCCCGACGCGCGCCGAGCCCGGGTGCCGGCTCTACGACCTGTATCAGGCGACCGAGGCGAAGCACGAGTTCATGCGCTTCGAGATGTGGGACAGCGCCGCGGCGCTCGAGGCGCACAAGAAGACGCCGCACCTGCGCGCGTCCTTCGAGAAACGGCAGCGGGAGGGATGGACGACGCAGATCCTGACCTACCACCGGGTGCCCGAGGCGCCGGCCGCGCTGGCCGGGCCGGCCGCGCCAACGCCCGCCGTCACGCGCGCCGCCGATCCGATCCGCATCGAGCGGCTCGATCCGCGCCTCGACCGCCTGATCCCTCCCGGCGCCGTGGTCGAGAAGGCGGCGGACGATATCGAGTGGGCCGAGGGGCCGCTGTGGGACGCGCGCGACGGGGCGCTGCTCTTCTCGGACGTCCCGCGCAACGCCGTCTACCGCTGGACCGCCGGCGGCGGCATCGCGCCGTACCTGCGCGACAGCGGCTACACCGGGCGCGCGCCGTTCGCCGGTCGCGAGCCCGGCTCCAACGGTCTCGTTTTCGATCGCGAGGGGCGCCTCGTGATGTGCCAGCACGGCGACCGCCGCATCGTGCGCCGCGAGACCGACGGCCGGCTCACGGTCCTGGCCGACCGCTTCGAGGGGAAGCGGCTCAACAGCCCCAACGACCTCGTCTACGACTCGCGCGGCAACCTGTACTTCACCGACCCGCCGTTCGGCCTTCCCGGATCGTTCGCCGACCCCGGCAAGGAGCTGCCGTTCCAGGGTGTCTATCGCCTGAACCCGGACGGGACCCTGCGCGCCCTCATCACCGATCTGCGCGCCCCGAACGGCATCGCCTTCGCCCCCGACGAGCGCACCCTGTACGTCAGCAACGCCGACAACACGCGGCCGATCTGGATGGCCTACCCCGTCGCACCCGACGGCACGCTCGGGCCCGGGCGCGTGTTCGCCGAGGCGCGTGCCTTCGTGCGCGAGGGCGAGGGCGTCCCCGACGGCCTCAAGGTCGACCGCGACGGGAATCTCTTCGCCGCCGGTCCCGGTGGCGTGCACGTCCTCGCCCCGGATGGCACACGCCTCGGGCGCATCGTGACCGGCGTCCCCACCGGCAACCTCAACTGGGGCGAGGACGGCAGCGTGCTCTATATCGCCGCCAACCACGCCATCCTGCGCCTGCGGACCGGGACGGCCGGAGCCGTCCTCCCGGCGACCAGGTCGTCGCGCGGGATGGTCCCGGCCGCCTCCGATCGCTGAAGCCATGCGAGGAGCCGGCCGCGGGCTCGCGGCCGCCATTCTCGTCTGGCTGGCCGGCGCGGGCTTGGGCCGTGCCGCCGATCCCATCGAATTGTGGACGGACGGCACCCTCGCCTTCGGCGGCCGGGAGATAGGCGGCGAGACCGCGGCCGAAGTGCGGCTCGGCGAGGGCGGCGACATCGGCCTCTGGAACGTCCAGTCCAGCCTGCTCTTCCACCCGCACCCGGGTTTCGCCTGGGGGCCGGGCCTCAAGTTCGAGCGGCAGCGCCCCGCCGACGGGTCGTTTCTCGACGAGCGGCGCTTTCTGCTTTCGGGGCGATGGAGATCGACCCGTGACACGGGCGCCCGGCCCGACGTACGTGTGCAGCTCGAGTATCGCGGTCGCGAAGGCCGGCCCCGGTCCTGGCGACTCCGCCTGCGGCCCGCGGTCACGATGGGTCCGGGACAATCGGCGTGGACGCTCAACGTGTCGGACGAGGCGTTCTACGACTTCGAGACCGGCACGGTGGCGCAGAACCGGCTGCGGATAGGACCCGAGCGGCGCCTCACGTCCACCGTCGGGCTGCTCGTCTACTACATGTGGGTCGCCGACCACGTCGACTCGTGTTGGGAGACGACACACGTCGTCGGGACCTCATGGCGCTTCGGCGTGCGGACGCCGACGAGGGGGATGGCGCACTGACCGACCCGCGAGGTGGGCAGGCGGCTATCGGCGGCGTCAGCGGGCGGAGGCGCGGTCGGATGGGCCGCCGGCGTGAGCGGCTGGGCCGGCCAAACGACCCGTCGGCACGGCGTCCAGACCGGGCGCTCCGGGTAACAGCGCCGGGGCGTCGGCCTTGCCGGGGAGGCGCGGCGCCGCGCGGCGCTCGGGCTCCTCGGCGCGCATCTCGTGCGACAGGGTGCGCCCGCGCGTCGTCTGGAACTGCACCAGGTCCTTCGAGAAGAAGAGGTCGAGCGTCCAGTCGAGCGCCACCCGGAGCTTCTTCTCGAACCGCGGCAGCTTGCTGAGGTAGATGGTCCGCCACAGCCACCAGGCCGCGAAGCCGGAGAACTTCATGCCGAAGACCTTGGCGACGCCGCAGCGCCGGCCGATGGCCGCCAGCTGCCCGAGGCTCTCGAACTCGAAGGTGCGCCTGCGGCCGCCCCGCAGCACCGCCAGGACGTTGTGCGCGACCACGACACCCTCGCGCAGCGCGTGCTGGGCCGTCGGCGGGTGCGCCGAGCCGGTGCGCGGGTTCGGCACCATGGCGCAGTCGCCGACCGCGAACACGCCGGGGAAGCCGGGGACCTCGAGCGTGTCCTCGACCGCCACCCGGCCGCGGTCGGTGCGGCACGGCAGCGTCCCCAGCATCGGGTTGGGCGTCGTGCCCGCGGTCCAGACGAGCGTCCGGCTGGGGATGAACGTCCCGTCGCCGATCGTCACGCCCTCGTCGGTCACCCTCGCGACCTTGACGCCGGTGCGGATCTCGATGCCGCGCTCCACCAGTTTGCGCTGCGCGTAGCGTCCCAGCTCCTCGCCCAGCTCCGGCAGGATGACCTCGCCGGGGTGGACCAGGACCATGCGCACGTCTTGCTTCCTGATCGCCGGATAGAAGCGCAGGGAGTCGAGGATGAAGTCGTGCAGGCCCGCGATGGTCTCGACCCCGGCGAAGCCGCCGCCGGCGACGACGAAAGTCATCAGCGGCCCGCGCACGGCGGCCGCGCACTCGGTGTCGGCCTCCTCCATCAGCTGGATGAGGCGGTTGCGCAGGTGCACGGCGTCGCCCAGGCTCTTCATGGTGAGCGCGCGCTCGGCGAGGCCCGGCAGGTTGTAGAAGTTTGTGATCGAGCCGAGCGCCAGGACCAGCGCGTCGTACGGCAGATCGTGGGCGTGGGTGTCGAAGCCGTGCGTCACGGTGACCGTCTTCGCCGCGAGATCGATCGACCGCACGTCCCCCTCGAAGAACTTCACGCGCCTCAGGAGCGTGCGCACCGGGCTGACGATGTTCGAGAGATCGAGGTCGCTGGCCGCGACCTCGTGCAGCATCGGGGTGAACAGGAAGAAGTTCTCGCGGTTGACCAGCGTCACCTCGAGGTCCGGGTCGCGGGCGATTTCCTTTTCGAGGCGCAGGGCGGCATACAGCCCGCCGAAGCCGCCGCCGAGGATGACGACGCGAGACGGCCGGCGGGCCGCCGGCGCCGTCCGGCATCCGGTGTCGATGGTTCCCGACGACGCCATGGCGTGTCTCCTTCTCAGCAGCGCTGCGCTCTCGCCGCCGCGCGCCGGCTGGCGAGGAAGGCGCGCAGGCGCGCGACGACCTCGCGCGGGATGGTCTCCTGGCCGAGCCCGCGGACGGCGGCGCGCGTCGTCCGGAGCGAGGCGAGATACTCGGAGCAGGCCACACATCCGGCGAGGTGGGCTTCCATCGCCGCCACCGCCGCCCGCGACAGGCCGCCTTCCATGTACTCGGTCAGGAGCGCGACTACCTCCCGGCAGGTCGCCTTCGCTTTCAAGGTGCCGCTCCTTCCCCACCCTCGATTCGCGCGGTGACGGTCGCGCGGCATCCCGGCGGACCGGCCTCATCCGGCCCCGCACCCCATTCGATGCGATCGGGTTCGGCGGGATTCGGGGCCGGCGCGCACTTTTTTCCGGCCGCCGCGGGGAAGGTGGAGAGGGCGCTGGCAGGGGCAAGGGCGTTGGCGACGGCGGGGTCGTTGGCGATGACCACGTCCGCCGCCTCCCGCGGTCCGTCGCGCTCGAGGTGGATGCGCTGGGCCGGGAAGTAAATGGTCCGGTAGGTCCTGGAGGTCGCCGCCGCGGACAGGCCTTCCTGTCCGCGGGCGATCGCCCGTTCGAGCGCGGTCTCGAAGGAACAGTCGAGCCACAGCGATAGGTCGTACAGGCAGCGGAACTCGCGCTTCAGCAGGAAGATGCCCTCGAGCAGGATCACGTCCACGTCGTCGAACTCGTAGACGTGCCGCCTGTAGGAGGTCGCGGTCTCCTCGGCGACGTCGGCCTCGACGCGCGCCGACCGGGACCGGCGCAGCGGCAGGACCAGGCGCGCGAACAGAGGCCCGAACCGGATGGCGTGCCGGTAGAAGTGCGCCGCCGGCCGAAAGGGGGCGAAGCGCAGGTGCGGCAGGTTGAGCCAGCCGTCGATGTTGACCACCGCGACGCGCAGCCCGTCGGCCTCGAGGGCGGCGGCGAGGCGGGCGGCGACGTACCCCTTGCCGCTGCCATCGATGCCGCTCAGCGCCACGAGCACGCTGCGGTCGGCCGCGACCTCCCGGCGGGCTTCCCTGATGCGGGCGAGGGCGGCCTGCACGTCACGACCTGCCGCCGCGGACCGGCTCACGAGGCCTCCGGCGCGGCATGGCGCGCCGCCGCCAGGGTCAGCGTCTCGCAGGCCTCGACCAGGCGGTCGAGGATGCCGCCCGACCCGCACAGGCCGGCGACGGCGTCCTCGGGGACGTGTACCTCCTCGAGCCGGGGCAGCGTCGCTGGCGCGGCGGGCGTCACCGTCATGGCCATCGCCCGGTCGAGCGCTTCGATCCCCCCGCGCAGCGTGCCATCCAGATCCCAGAGCGCGAAGTGGGCGGCCGCCTCGCGCGCCCGCGCCAGGATGTAATCGATGAAGGGGATGGCGAGGGTCCCGTCGCCGCAGCGCACCGACCAGATGGCGACGGCGTCGAGTTCCGGCAGGTCGATCCCGAGCGCGAGGCGCTCGCGGCGCAGGGTGCGTCCCGAGCGATCGGGCCAGATCGTGCTCTCGAATCCCGACAACAGGAGGTCGCGGTAGTAACGCAGCCGGCGCAACTGGATCGCGGCCGCGGCCAGGTCGGGACCGGCGGCCGCGGGGGCCGTCCGTCTCGACACCGTGGCGCCGCGATACCTGACGCCCGTCCCGCCCTGCCCGCCCACCATCGTTCTCGGCTGAATCATGGGCCCCTCCCCATTCCTGCCGGTTCGATGCGCCCCCGCCCGGGTGGGATTCACGCGCATCCCGCCGCGCGCGGGCGCATCACAAGAGGGCCGCCCGTGGCACGGGCGAGGGGCCGGCGACGCCGGCCGGGAGAGGACAACAAATGGACACGACGCGGCTGGACGCGGAGCGGCTCAACGCGGAATGGCTCGAGACCGACGGGCTCGGCGGGTTCGCATCGGGGACGGTCGGGGGCGTCAGGACGCGCCGCTACCACGCGCTGCTGCTCGCCGCGACCCGCCCGCCGACCGGTCGCTTCGTCCTGGTGAACGGCTTCGACGCCGCGGTGACGACGGGATCGGGGACGACCCCGATCACCGCCCAGCGCTACGCCCCCGACGTCGTCCATCCCCGCGACGCGCTCCTCCCCGCCATCTTCCGCGACGATCCGTGGCCGACCTGGACCTTCCATATCGGCGACTGGACGACGATCGAGCAGGAGATCTGCGCCGTCCGCGGCTCGCCGCTCGTGACGCTGTCGTGGAAGCGGACCGCCGGCTCGGGGCCGGCGATCCTGACGCTGCGGCTCTTCCTGTCGGGGCGCGACTACCACGCGCTGCACCACGAGAACCCGGCGTTCCGCTTCGCACCGGAGCGCGGGGCTTCGATCGCGCCGTCCGCGCCCGGCGGGACGGCCGATCCGGGCGGCGGCCGTCTCCTCTGGCGGCCGTACGACGGCGTCCCCGAGATCGTCGCGCACCACAACGGCGTCTTCGAGCCCTCCTCCGACTGGTATCGCAACTTCCTTTATGCCGATGAGCGGGCGCGCGGCCTCGACCACGTCGAGGACCTGGCGTCGCCCGGCGTGTTCCGGTTCGACCTCGAGCAGGGCGACGCGGCCATCGTCCTGTCGACGCTGGGCGCGCAGGTCCCGCGGGGCGGGGCGGCGCGCGCCCTCACGGTGCTGCGCGAGGCCGAGCGCCGGCGCCGCCGGTCGTTCCTCTCGCGCCTGCACCGCGCCGCCGACGACTACATCGTCCGGCGCGGCAACGGGGCGACGATCGTCGCCGGCTACCCGTGGTTCGCCGACTGGGGCCGCGACACCTTCATCGCCATGCGCGGTCTGTGCATCGCGACCGGGCGACTCGACGCGGCGCGCGACATCCTGATCGAGTGGGCCGGGGCGGTCTCCGAGGGGATGCTGCCGAACCGCTTCCCGGACCAGGGAGACGAGCCCGAGTTCAACGCGGTCGACGCCGCGCTCTGGTACGTGGTCGCGGTGCACGACTACCTCGAGGCGTCGGAGCGCGCCGGCCGGCCGGTGCCGGACGACGACCGCCGCACGCTGGCCGGCGCCGTCACCGCCATCGTCGAGGGCTACGCCCGCGGCACCCGCTACGGCATCCGCATGGACGCCGACGGCCTCCTCGCCGCCGGCATGCGGGGCGTGCAACTGACCTGGATGGACGCGCGGGTCGGCGATCGGGTGATCACGCCGCGCATCGGCAAGCCGGTCGAGGTGCAGGCGCTCTGGATCAACGCCCTGCGCATCGCCGCCGGCCTGGCGGGCCGGGCCGCCGGGGCGGGCGCCGGCGCCGTCGGTCCCGACGGGACCGCATCCCCGGCCCTCCCCGACTGGCGCAAGGCCGCCGAGGCGTTCCGCCAGCGCTTCCGCAACGCCGACGGCTGGCTCCACGACGTCGTCGACGTCGATCACCAGCCGGGCACGGCCGACGCATCGTTCCGACCCAACCAGATCTTCGCGGTCGGCGGGCTGCCGTACGCGCTGCTTCAGGGCGACGAGGCGCGTCAGGTCGTGGACGCCGTCGAGGCGCGCCTCCTGACGCCGCTCGGGTTGCGGTCGCTGGCGTGCGAAGAGCCCGGCTACGCGCCGCGCTACGAGGGCGGCGTCGCCGAGCGCGACGGCGTCTACCACCAGGGGACTGTCTGGCCGTGGCTCCTGGGGCCGTTCGTCGAGGCCTGGGTGCGGGTGCGGGGCGGGAGCGCGGAGGCCGTCGCCGAGGGGCGCCGGCGGTTCCTGCTGCCGATGGCCGAGCACCTCGACGCCGCCGGCCTCGGGCACGCCTCCGAGATCGCCGACGCCGAGGCGCCGCACCTGCCGCGTGGCTGCCCTTTCCAGGCCTGGTCGGTGGGCGAGATCCTGCGGGTGTCGGAGACGGTCCTGGCGCCGGCGGCGCTGGCGGAGCGACCGGCGGCCGCGGCGCCACGCCGGAAACGACGGCGAGCCGTTGAATCCCCGGCGCCGGCCGGCGCATCAGTATCGACATGACCGCAACACTCAAGCGCCACTGGCCGGAGTACCTGATCGAAGCCGCGGCGCTCGGTCTGTTCATGGTGGCCGCGACCGTCTTCACGCTCATGCTCGAGCATCCGGCCTCGCCGGTGCGCCAGGCGATGCCCTCGGCGTTCGCGCGCCGGATGCTCATGGGCCTGGCGATGGGGGGCACGGCAGTGGCGCTCATCTATTCGCCCTGGGGGCGGCGCTCGGGGGCGCACATGAACCCCGCGGTGACCCTGACCTTCATGCGGCTCGGGAAGATTGACCCGACCGACGCCATCTTCTATATGGCCGCCCAGTTCGCGGGCGGGCTCACGGCGGTCCTGCTGGTCGCCGCAGCCGCGCGCGGCGCCCTCGGTCATCCGGCGGTCAACTACGCCGCCACCCTGCCCGGCCCCTCAGGCCTCGCGGTCGCGTTCGCCGCCGAGGTCGCCATCTCGTTCGGGCTGATGCTCGCGGTCCTGGCGATCTCGAACAGCCGGGGGTTCGGACACCTGACCGGCCTGGCCGCGGGCCTGCTGGTCGCGTCCTACATCACGTTCGAGGGACCGCTCTCCGGGATGAGCATGAACCCGGCGCGCACCGTCGCCTCGGCCATACCGGCGATGGCGACGACGGCGCTGTGGATCTATTTCGTGGCGCCGGTGCTGGGGATGCTGCTCGCCGCCCAGACCTACGTCGCGGCACGCGGCGCGCGCGCCGTCGCCTGCGCCAAGCTGCACCACGACCGCGTCGCGCGCTGCATCTTCCGCTGCGGCTACTGAGGCGCGCGGCGGCTGAGGGACACCGAGACCGGGGGGCCCATGAGCGACGCGAACCGTTACGACCTGATCATCATCGGCACCGGGGCGGGCGGCGGGACGCTGGCGCACCGGCTGGCCCCGACCGGCAGGCGCATCCTCATGATCGAGCGCGGTGAGTACGTGCCGCGCGAGACCGACAACTGGTCGACGCGCGCCGCGGTCACCGACGGCAAGTACAACATCAAGGAGGCCTGGCTCGATCCAGACGGGCGCGAGTTCCGCGCCGGGGCGCACTACTGCGTCGGCGGCAACACCAAGTTCTATGGCGCCGCGCTCCTGCGGATGCGGCGCGAGGACTTCGGCGAGGTGCGCCACCACGGCGGCGTATCCCCTGCCTGGCCGATCGGCTACGACGACATGGAGCCGTACTACACCGAGGCCGAGCGCCTGTACCAGGTGCACGGCGAGCGCGGCGTCGATCCGACCGATCCGCCCTCCTCGGCGCCGTACCCGCATCCTCCCGTGAGCCACGAGCCGCGCCTCCAGGCGCTGTCCGACGACCTGTCGCGCCAGGGTCTGCGGCCGTTCCACGTGCCGCTGGCCGTGATGCTCGACGAGAAGAACCCCCGCAAGAGCCGCTGCATCCGCTGCGCCACCTGCGACGGCCACCCGTGCCTCGTGTACGCCAAGGCCGACGCCCAGGTCGTCGCGGTCGACCCGGCACTCGACCACCCGAACGTGTCGCTCCTGACCGGGGCGCTGGTCACCCGGCTCGAGACCGACGGCAGGGGGCGCGCGGTCACCGGCGTGCGCGTCCTGCGCCACGGTGTCGAGGAAACCTACGAGGGGGGCATCGTCGTGGTCTCGGCCGGCGCCATCAACTCGGCGGCGCTCCTTTTGCGATCGGCCGGCGGGCGGCATCCCCAGGGGCTCGCGAACTCGAGCGGCATGGTCGGGCGCAACTACATGTGCCACCTGAACTCGGTGCTCCTGGCGATCTCGCTGTGCCCGAACCCGACCGTGTTCCAGAAGACGCTCGCGGTCAACGACTACTACTATGCGGCGCGCGACTGGGACTTCCCGCTCGGGCACATCTCGTTCGTCGGCAAGACCGACGGCAACGTGCTGGCCGCCGGGGCTCCGAAGATCGTCCCCGGCTTCACGCTCGAGACCATGGCGCGCCACGCCCTCGACTTCTGGCTGACCTCGGAGGATCTGCCCGACCCCGACAACCGGGTCACGGTCACGCGCGACGGCCGCGTGCAGCTGCGCTACCGCCCCAACAACGAGGAGGGCCACAAGCGCCTGCAGGCCAAGGTGAAGGAGTTCATGAAGAAGAGCCGCTGCCCCGCGCACGGCGACCGGTGCTTGCAGGACCTGCTGCCGGCGCAGGCGTACATCGGCAAGCGCATCCCGCTCGCCGGCGTGGCGCACCAGAACGGCACGCTGCGCTTCGGGCGCGATCCGAAGACCTCGGTCCTCGACGTGAACTGCAAAGCGCACGATCTCGACAACCTGTACGTGGTCGACGGGTCGTTCTTCCCGTCGAGCAGCGCGGTGAACCCCGCGCTGACCATCATGGCCAACGCCCTGAGGGTCGGCGATCACCTGCGCGAGAGGCTCCACGGATGACCTTCGTCTCCACCCCCACCCCGCCCCCCCGCCGCCCACCCCGGGCCGCGGCGGTCCTGGCCCTTCTGTGGCTGGGGCTGCCCGGCCCGGGCGCCCGCCTCGCCGCGGCGCTCGTGGCGGCGCCGGCGATGGCCGCGACGCCGGCGGCCGCGGCGGGCACGCAGTCAGTCGCGGCCCAAGTCCAGGCGGTGGCGGCCGTGGCCATGACCGTGTCGGACGCCGACCGGTCGGCCGAGTTCTTCGCGCGCGTCCTCGACTTCGAGAAGGTCGGCGAGACCGAGGTCGCGGGCGAGGACTACGCCCGGCTCGAAGGGGTGTTCGGCGCGCGCCTCCGGGTCGTGCGCCTGCGGCTCGGGAGCGAATACCTCGACCTGCATGAATACCTCGCGCCGCGCGGGCGGCCGGTGCCGGTCGACGCGCGCAGCAACGACCGCTCGTTCCAGCACGTCGCCATCATCGTCAGCGACATGGACGCGGCCTACAAGCGCCTGCGCGAGCACGGGGTGACGCACTCCTCGTCCGGTCCGCAGACGCTCCCGGCGTGGAACCGCGCCGCGGGCGGCATCAAGGCGTTCTACTTCAAGGACCCGGACGGCCACGCCCTCGAGGTGTTGCAGTTCCCGCCCGGCAAGGGCGACCCGCGCTGGCAGGCCTCGGGCGGCCGGCTTTTCCTCGGCATCGATCACACCGCCATCGTCGTGCGCGACACCGACGCGAGCCTCGCGCTCTACCGCGACACCCTCGGCATGCGCGTCGCCGGCGAGAGCGAGAACTACGGCCCCGAGCAGGAGCACCTCAACGAGGTCTTCGGCGCGCGCCTGCGGATCACCGCGCTGCGGGCCGCGGCCGGCCCCGGGATCGAGTTCCTCGAGTACCTGGCGCCGTCGGACGGTCGGCCAACCCCCGACGACATCCGCAGCAACGACCTGGTGTCGTGGCAGACGCGCCTCGTGGTCGCCGACCCCGCCGCCATGATGACCGCGGCGCGCCGCGCCGGCGGCCGCCTCGTGTCACCGGGCGCCGTCCGGGTCCCCGACCGGGCGCTGGGATACGACGAAGGTATGCTCATCCGCGACCTCGACGGCCACGCCCTGCTGCTGGCGCGAGATGTGCTCGCGAAGGCGGCGGAGGCGCGGCCCGCGGCGCAACTCGAGCCGCAACCATCCACCAGCCAGAGGAGATGACGACGATGAAGGCGATTGCCGTGCGACCGGGCCGGAAGGACAGCGTGCATCTGGCCGACCTGCCCAAGCCCAGCGTGAGCGACGTGCCCGGAGGGCGCGGAGTGCTCGTGCGCGTCCTCAACGTCGGGGTCGACGCGACCGACCGCGAGATCAACGCCGCCGAGTACGGCCAGGCGCCGCCGGGCCAGTCGATCCTCGTCCTCGGGCACGAGTCGTTCGGCCGGGTCGAGGAGGTCGGGCCGAACGTCACGGAACTCCAGCGCGGCGACTACGTCGTCGCCACCGTGCGCCGGCCGGGCACGAGCCTCTACGACCGCATCGGCATGTCCGACATGACGACCGACGACACCTACTACGAGCGCGGCATCTCGGCCGTGCACGGCTTCCTGACCGAGTACTACGTCGACGACGCCGAGTTCATCGTCAAGGTGCCGCGCGGTCTGCGCGAGGTCGGCGTGCTGCTCGAGCCCGCCACCGTCGTCGCCAAGGGACTGTCGCAGGCGCTCGAAATCCAGAGACGGTTGCGCGTCTGGCGGCCGCGGACCGCCGCCATCATGGGCGCCGGCACGATCGGCCTGCTCGCGACGATGATGTTCCGCCTGCGCGGCATGCAGGTGACGGTGTTCGCGCGCAACGCCGCCGACACCCTCAACGCCCGGCTCATCATGGACACCGGCGCGCGCTACGTCTCGACCGCCGACACGCCTCTCCTCGAGGTGGCGCGCCGGCACGGGCCGTACGACCTGATCCTCGAAGCCACCGGGTACTCCCCCATCGTCTTCGACGGCATGCAACTCCTGGCCAAGAACGGGGTGCTGGTGCTCGCGAGCGTCACCGGCGGCGATCGCAAGGTCGAGGTGCCGGCCGACAAGATCAACCTCGACTTCGTCCTCGGCAACCGTGTCATGGTCGGCACGGTCAACGCCAACCGCGAGCACTTCGAGATGGCGGTCTGCGACCTCGCCAAGGCCGAGTTAGAGTACCCGGGCTGGCTGAAGCGGCTGCTCACGCACCCCGTGCGCGGCCTCGAGAACTACCGCGAGATGTTCCAGCACCTGTCGGGAGCGCATGGCGCGATCAAGGTCTACTGCGAAGTCACCGCCCTCTAAGGCGCGGCGGAGGAGAAACCCCGTGTCGGGACACGATCACGGCAAGAACGGCGAAAAGCCCGGCCCGATCGCGCACCTGGCGGCCGCGGCGCGCGACCCCGAGACGCAGCGCCTCGACGAGGACACCCGCCGCGAGAAGAACTGGAAACGCTGGGGCCCGTACCTCAGCGAACGCCAGTGGGGCACGGTGCGCGAGGACTACTCCCCCGGTGGCGCTTGCTGGGAGTACTTCCCGCACGACCAGGCGCGCAGCCGCGCCTACCGCTGGGGGGAGGACGGCCTGCTCGGCTTCACCGACCGCGAGTGCCGCCTGTGCTTCTCGGTCGCGCTCTGGAACGGCCGCGACCCGATCCTCAAGGAGCGCCTCTTCGGCCTGACCGGGCCCGAGGGCAACCACGGCGAGGACGTCAAGGAGGCCTACTTCTACCTCGACGCCACGCCGACGCACTCGTACATGAAGGCGCTCTACAAGTATCCGCAGGCCGAGTATCCCTACGGGCGCCTGGTCGAGGAGAACCGCCGTCGCGGCAAGCACGACGGCGAGTTCGAGATCGCCGATACCGGCGCGTTCGACGGCGGCCGCTACTTCGACGTCACCGCCGAGTACGCCAAGGCGTCGCCCGACGACATCCTCATCCGGTTGACGGCCGCCAACCGCGGGCCGGAGCCGGCGACGCTGCATCTCCTGCCGACCCTGTGGTTCCGCAACACCTGGTCGTGGGGGCGATCGGGCGAGGGGTACTGGCCGCGCCCGCGGATCGAGGCCGGCCGCGACGGCCGCCTGGTCGCCGAGCACGCCACTCTCGGGCGCTACCACTTCGCCGCCGCGCCCGGCCCCGACGGCGGCGCGCCCGAGTTCCTGTTCACCGAGAACGAGACCAACATCGCGCGCCTGTACGGCCCCGCCAACCCGACGCCGCACGTCAAAGACGCCTTCCACGAGTACGTCGTCGCCGGCCGGCGCGCCGCCGTCAACCCGGCGCGCACCGGCACCAAGGCGGCGGCGCTCTACCGCCTCGAGGTCCCCGCCCGTGGCGCGGCGAGCGTGCGCCTGCGTCTCTCGAGCGCGGCCGCGGCGCCGCAGCAGCCGTTCGGCGCCGCGTTCGACACGGTGTTCGCCCGCCGCGTCGAAGAGGCCGACCAGTTCCACGCCGGCCGCACCCCCGCCGGCGTTGGCGCGGAGGAGCGCCGCGCCCTGCGCCAGGCCGACGCCGGTCTCCTGTGGTCGAAGCAGTTCTACCACTATGTCGTGCGCGACTGGATCCAGGGCGACCCGGCGCAGCCGCCGCCCCCGCCCGGGCGCGAGAAGGGTCGCAACGCCGACTGGCCGCATCTCTTCAACCGCGACGTCATCTCGATGCCCGACAAGTGGGAGTACCCCTGGTACGCCGCCTGGGACCTGGCATTCCACACCCTGCCGATCGCCCGCCTCGACCCGCAGTTCGCCAAAGAGCAGTTGGTGCTGATGCTGCGCGAGTGGTACATGCACCCCAACGGCCAGATCCCGGCCTACGAGTTCGCCTTCGGCGACGTCAACCCTCCCGTCCACGCCTGGGCCTGCTGGCGCGTCTACAAGATGACCGGGCCGCGCGGCGGCCGCGACCGCCTGTTCCTGTCGCGCGTCTTCCAGAAACTGCTGATCAACTTCACCTGGTGGGTCAACCGCAAGGATACCGAGGGGAACCACCTCTTCTCGGGCGGCTTCCTCGGTCTCGACAACATCGGCGTGTTCGACCGCTCGAAGCCGCTGCCGACCGGCGGCCACCTCGAGCAGGCCGACGGCACCGCCTGGATGGCGTTCTACTCGGCCACCATGCTGTCGATCGCGCTCGAGCTGTCGCGCGACAACCCCGCCACCGAGGACGTCGCCTCGAAGTTCTTCGAGCACTTCATCGCCATCGCCGACGCCATGAACAACCTGGGCGGCACCGGCCTGTGGGACGAGCAGGACGGCTTCTACTACGACGAGTTGCACATCGGAAGCTCGGAGGTCCCGCTGCGGGTGCGGTCGCTGGTCGGCCTGATGCCGCTCATCGCCGTCGAGGTCCTCGAGCAGGAGACCATCGAACGCCTCCCCGGCTTCCGCCGCCGCCTCGACTGGTTCCTCAAGAACCGCCCCGACCTGGCCGAGCGCATCTCCTACTTCATGGAGTCGGAAGAGCACACCGACGGTCACCGCCTGCTGGCGATCCCGTCGCGCGATCGTCTCATCCGCGTGCTGCGCTACATGCTGGACGAGAACGAGTTCCTGTCGCCTTTCGGCATACGCTCGGTATCGAAGGTGCACGGGCGCGAGCCGTACACCTTCCGCGTCGGCAACGACGAGCACGTGGTCCGCTACGTCCCCGGCGAGTCCGACACCGGCCTGTTCGGCGGCAACTCCAACTGGCGTGGGCCTATCTGGATGCCGATCAACTACCTGCTCGTCGAGGCGCTCGAGCGCTACCACCACTTCTACGGCGATGCGTTGAAGGTCGAGTGCCCCACCGGCTCGGGCCGGATGATGAACCTGGGGCAGGTGGCGCGGGAGATCGGCGCGCGGCTTGGCCGCCTGTTTCTCCCGGACGCCGAAGGCCGGCGCCCATGCCACGGCGGCGACGAGCGCTTCGCCCGCGACCCGCATTGGAAGGACCTCGTCCTGTTCCACGAGTACTTCCATGGAGACACCGGGCGTGGGTTGGGCGCGAGCCACCAGACGGGGTGGACGGCACTGGCGGCGCGATACCTGCTGGAGTCCGGGACCAGGAAGTAGCGTCGCGGAGGACGGCCGTGCCCGCGCCCCGGAGCGTACCCCCCGCCTGACGACCCGCCCGCACACTCTGCAGCCCTATGCCCCCGGAGGCTGACCAGGCCCGGTCAGTCATTCTCCTGCCTCCCACAGTCACGACCGGTGCTAACCTGTGTGGAGTCAACGGTTGTCCCAATCGGGTCGTGCGGGCCGACTTGCTCTCGTTGACCAGGCCCAGTGGTGTTCAGGGGTGAAACACTGTTCGACCCACTTAAGCGTTAGATGACTGAGGGTACTGTGCAGGAAAAGCGTCCGCACTTCGAGGCGTGGCTCGACCGGTACGAGGCAATCGGTCGAGCGCAACATCGCTACATGTACCTGTTGCTTGTCCTTACAGCCTTCTTCCTCGTCGTTGATGGCTGCCTGGGTTCTTCGGTGCCCGACACGGGCAACCCCTTGCGCATAGACTTCATACAACTCGAGGTATCGAAGCCTATCGTCTGGGCTCTTGGTCCACCAATAATCGCGTTCGTGCTTTTGGCCTTCCTTGGTACCTTCGCTGCCGCCAAGGCCGCTCTCGAAGGACTTGACGCGTCAGCACCTCCCGGTCTCTCTGGCGAAGCCTACGATCGGGTTCCGAATCTGATAGATTTCGCGGTGCGTACAAGTGGCAAGGACGCACTCCCCACCCGTGTGCTTGCAGCGTCTTCATACCCGGCATTCGCTACTGCAGTTCTTCTTTTTGTAGGCCTTCTCGTCTACCGTCTATTCGCTCATCCCGTGTCCAGCTGGCTGCGGGGTGCGGTGGCGGTCGTCACACTTTTGCTGTGCGTTCCCGTTGTTGCTCGATTGGGTCGACTGTGGAAGCGCAAGATGAAGTCCGCTGTGAAGGCAAAGTGAGTACGTCATCTAACCAGCGCGTGCAGCGGACGCACTCGCGCGTCACGCCCCGTGCTGAAGAGCTGCACGGGTCGCGCCGCGCGGCGCGCCGCTGACGCGCAGCGTTGGGCAGACGAGAAGCTGACAGCGAGGGGAAAACCTTGAAACTGGGGGTAGGGCGGCGTTGGTCGCTCAGATCGCCGGCGCTCGCGTCGGCGGCGTCTCGGGGTTGGCCTTCCGGCTCGCACCGACACGGCGTTTCTCCCGTCCGGTTCCCCCGTTCGCACTCGGTGCCTCGGACTGTGGGCATGCAGCACTCCGGACCATCATCGCGTAGTACGGTCCGGTCAGCCGGTGCAGATATACGACTTGGTTGTCTCCAGTCCTGGCGCTCACAGCTCGCGTTGGGCGGCCTGCGGGGTGGTACACCGCGGCTGCTCAGACGTGCGGGGCTACTCGACGGTGGTTGCCGCTGGTCACCGTGGTCAACGAAGCGGGCCGGTCAGCATCGATATCGCGCTGTCCAACCACGCCGTTCAGCGGACGCCGGGCGCGCGCATCTTGAGTGAGGCAGCTACAACTGAATGGTGGCGCGCCCGCCGCCGCTGACGGCGAGCGTTGGGCAGACGACAGGCTGACAGCGAGGGGAAAAACCTTAAAAATGATCCGGCTTCCAAGTTGGCTGCCGAGTTCGCCGGCGCCCGCGCCGCTGGTGCCTCGAGGTTCGCTAATCGGCCCGGCCCGCCGCGGTGGTTCTCCGCAGCGGGTCCTTCGGACATCCTCGAGACCTCGGGCAGTGGGTAAGCAGCAGTCCGGACCATCGTCGTCTGGTACGGTCCGGTCAGCGGGTGCAGATCTACGCCTGGGTGGTCTCCAGTCCGGTCTTCTAGAGCACGCGTTGGGCGATGTGCGGGGTGGTATACGGGGGCTGCGGCGACATGCGGGGTTGCAGGGCCGGCATGGGGCAGTTCACCGTCGTGGGCGAATCGGTGCGGTCAGCATCAGGCTCCCGCTGTCCAACCCTTATAAGGCCCCCGTCGGTCAAGAGGCAGACGTCGGCCCGAGGTTCCCGTAGCAGTTCTGTTCGTTCGTCGCCGCCAGGTCTCTGATCGCTGACTTCGTTTCACGGTCGGTAGGCAGGGCAA
>Ga0247727_10006500_pt1 | contig 22954 bp, 19 predicted proteins | sample WisWelCaveWW1625_FD_202498 | JGI IMG/M metagenome (GOLD analysis project Ga0247727, IMG submission 202498) | Biofilm microbial communities from Wishing Well Cave, Virginia, United States - WW16-25 | ecosystem: Environmental > Aquatic > Deep subsurface > Groundwater > Cave microbial mat | place...
AATTATCTCGCCTATGCCCGCCGCGAGTTTCGCCGCCTCGTGTTGGAGAAATTGCGGGAAATGACGGCGACGGATGAGGAGTTTTATAGCGAAGCGCGCGCGGTTTTGGGAGTTGATTTAAAATAAGGGCCCGGGCATGTCCTACTTGTATCTTTCGGCATATTTTTTTAGAGCTCTAATTCGCCATCGGTGTCATCGCCTCAACCAGCACCGGCCAGACAAATGGCGGCATGTGCAACGAAAAGGCCCTGTCGACCTCCAGTTTTTCACGGTTGACGGCATTGATGAGATCGGGCAGAAATTGCGAAACAGCCCCACGCCTGAGCGGCGCGGCAACGAGCCGTTGCAAAAGCGGCTGATACAAATCGAACACGTATACCGGAATGCCGGCCGCGACATAATCACGCGCGCCGCCGATATAGTTCCACGCGTATGCCGTCGTAATCACCGCGTTGAGGGGAACGCCAGGAAATCGCTGCTGCGCTTCTTCAATCACCATCGTGGAAGACAAATACCCCGGAGGGGAAAGCGGCGCTTCAAGAATAACCAGTCCCTCATCCTGCCGAATGATCGTCGCGTTGATCCCACCCGACATCTGCACAATGCCGGGCGCGATTTCCACCGGCGCGAGCCGAGGCGATGGCGCGTTTCTATTTCCGGCCTCGAGACGCGCGCGATACGCGGCTTTGACGCCTTCCGGTATGGCGAACAAACTGTCCGGCATCGGCGCGTTCAATTCGACTTTGAGGAGATTGTAGGAGCTTACCGGCCAGTCATGGTGTGAGATATCCATTTGCATCGGATACGAAATGCCGTCCGGTCGCAAAAGCCACTTTGAGTAAACGATTCTCGTGGTGACCTCGCCCCAGACCTGATAGAGTGTCGTCCATGGCCCCTCGACGAGATCAGGTTGCGCCAAAACCTTTTGGTGGCCTTTCGCATGCAAGCATAAGCTTTGCAGATGGCGCAACTTTTCTTCACCACCCATCGCCGCAAGGGCGAGGCCGACCAAATCTTTCGCCGGCGGCGCATATAAAGGCAAACGCGTTTTTTGATTTGAGGCGCAGCCGATGATTCCCGCCAGAATCAACACCACCAATGCCGATAATGTTTTTGTGCGCATCATTTGAATTTGATCAGAAATAATTGGCAAATTTTCCCAACGGATGAAAAACGACCAACGGATAAAAAATGATGGCAAAATAACTTGACAATGTTAAGTCAAAGATTCTATTTCTCTGTCTTGGCTTTTATTCAAGCTAACTTAACGTTGTCAAGATAATTACTGGCAAAATTATTTATTCGAATCGCAGCGCCGCAATCGGATCCATCTTCGCGGCTTTGCGCGCCGGATAAATTCCGAACACGACGCCGACCAGCGCCGAGATGCCGAAGGAAATCATCACACTGTAGAAAGAAATCACGGTGTCCCATCCGGCAAAGAGATTGATCGCCCTGGCCATCACCGCGCCGAGAATGATGCCGATGAGGCCGCCCGTGGCGCTGATCATCACCGTCTCGTTGAGAAACTGGCCGAGAATGTCCTGCTCGGTGGCGCCCAGCGCGCGGCGTGGGCCGATTTCTTTGGTGCGTTCGGTTACGCTGGCCAGCGAGATGTTCATGATGCCGATACCGCCGACCAGCAGCGAGATGGCCGCAATCGAGCCCATGACGATGTTGAAGACGCGCTGCGTTTTCTGGCTCTGCGCCATCAGCTCCGCGGGAATGATGATCTCGTAATCCTTCACGCCGTGATGCGTCCGGTTAAGCACGCGCTTGATCACTTCCGAAGTCGGCACCACCTGCTCTTCGCTCTCCACTTGAATCGCAATTTCTTCGACGAAATTCGGGCGCTCTTCATCGGTATAGCGTTTCATAGCGGTGGTGATCGGGATGTAAATATCTTTGTTGATATTGCGCAGCTTGATCAGCGAAGCTTTGCCTTCTTTGACGGTCTTCGACTCCATCACGCCGACAACCATGAACCAGGTGTCGCCGATGCGGATTCGCCGGCCAATCGGATGGCGGTAGCCGAAAAGCTCGGAGCGAATTTCCGCGCCGATCACGCAGACTTTTTTCGCCTCTTGCACGTCCTGCGAAGTGATGAAACGCCCTTCGGCCGGTTGAAAGTTGGCGACCCATTCGTAAGATTCGTCCGTGCCAATCACCCGGCCGGTGGATTCTTTCGTGCCCAGCGTCACCTCGGTTTCCACAAATTTCAGCGGCGCGAGGCCTTTGACGTTGTCTAAAGTTTCACGGATTACTTGCCCGTCGTAATACGTCAGGCCGCGCGACAGTTTTTTCTCCGCTTCCTCGGCCTGCTCACCGGTGAGCTTCACGTGACTGACGCGGATGTTGTTGGTGCCCAAAAGCTTGATCTGTTCGACCGCGGCGCGTTTGGCGCCCTCGCCGATCGAGAGCATCGCAATGACCGCGGCCACGCCGAAAATGACGCCCAGCGTCGTCAGCAGCGAGCGCAATTTATGAACCAGGATGCTCTTGATGCCGATATGTAAACTTTCTTAGTATTGCATAAAATCCTATTCCACATGATTGGAGATTGGGATGGTTTAGTCTGCAACGTTAAAGAAAAAATTTTCCAACGGATAGAAGAACCCAACTGATTAAAAAATCCGTTGGGTTCTTCAATCCGTTGGAAATTTAAAACTCAAAATTTTTTTCTAAGCAAAATAATTGTGGCAAGATGATTATAAGCTGATAATTTTGCCCAAAATTATTTTGCTATTAATTATTTTTTTCCGTTGGGCGTTTTTTAATCCGTTGGCAATTATTTTGTAAACCCGTTTGGTTGTCCCGTTCTCGGGATCCGCGTTGTGTATCTACGCCTGCGGCAATTCCTGAAAGAGATCGACCAAGCGCTGAATTTCCGCGCCGGCGAGCTCGCGCAAAATTTTGCCGTCCTGCATGTGAATCAAACGCCGGGCCCATTTGGCTTTGGCAATCTCGTGCGTGACCAGAACGATGGTGGTGCCGCGCTGATTCAAATCCTGCAAGATCGCCATAATCTCGTTGCCGGTTTTCGTATCCAAATTTCCCGTCGGCTCATCGGCTAAAATGATATCGGGTTGCGTGACCAGCGCGCGGGCAATCGCGACGCGCTGATTCTCGCCGCCGGAAAGCTCATTGGAGCGATGTTTGGCGCGATGCTCCAGGCCGACCGCGCGCAGCATTTGCGTGCAAAGAATCTGGCGCTGCAGCCGCTCCATGCCCATGTAAATGAGCGGCACCTCGACGTTTTCCGACACCGTGAGCTGCGAAATGAGATTGAACGTTTGAAAAACAAAACCCACCTTGTGATTGCGCAGGCGCGACAGCTCTTTATCCGGCAGATTTTCCACCGCGGTTCCATCCAGGCAATACCGGCCGGAGGTGGGGCGATCCAAACAACCCAGTAAGTGCATCAGCGTCGATTTGCCGGAGCCGGAAGGACCCATGATGGCGACAAACTCGCCGCGCTCCACCGCAAACGAAACGCCCTGCAACGCTTTGACGACGGTCTCGCCCATCGTATATTCGCGGCTGATATCTTTGATTTCGACAAGCATCGTTCGATCTCCTTAGTCCATTAAGACTCAAATCTGGGCAAAAAAAGCAAAGCCTGCCCTGCCGCGGGCCAGGGATTTTTTTAATGGATTCAATTTAAGTCAATATTCATAGGGATTTCATGCAATTTTTAAAAGTCGCCAACTTTTTATTACCAACCGATGAAAAGCGGCCAACGGATTCAAAACTTTTCTTGTTTACCTTCCCGCGGATTGAAGAAGCCCGCGGATGAAATGCTTTATCCGCGGGATCCTTCAATCCGCGGGGAAAATTTGCCATGTCATCCGTTGGTCGCTGTTTATCCGTTGGGCAATTTTTTAACCTTGTTTGGTTCCAGCTTGTCCGGGGTTGTGATTATTAACTCGAAGCCGGCCGGTCCAGCAAGACTTCATCGCCGGCCTGCAAACCGGTTTTAATGATGATCACGCGATCGTTGCTGGCGACAATGCTAATCAGCCTCGTTTCAACGACACCGCCGCGCTTGACGAAAACAACGGTGCGCTCCTGCTCATCGAGAAACACCGCTTCGAGCGGAATGTAAAGCACGTCCGGATATTCCCTGACGATGATATCAACGGTGGCGGTGAGGCCGGGCTTCAAGCGCACGTCGCGGTCGAGCACTTTGATGGTGAGATCGAAAACTTTGGCGCCGCTGGCTTTGCCGGTGATGCGGCTGATTTTGCGTTTGGCCAAATCCGCGATGCTGCTGATCTCGCCATGGAAAACCGTGTCCGGATACGCATCCAGCCGGACATCAGCGGGCTGGCCGATTCTCAACTTGGCCAGATCCACTTCGCTGATTTCAACATCGACCAGCATCGTGGAAACATCCGGCAAATACATCAAGTCCATGCCCTCGAACGGCGTCATGCCCAGGGAAATTTTTTTCAGGTTCTGCTCATCGCCAACCATGGCATAAACCACCAGGCCGGCGCGCGGCGCGAGCATCACGCTCTGGCGCAATTTTCGATCTTGCTGTGACAGCCCGCGCGCCGCCCGGTCAACATTGGCCCGCGCCGCATCGACCCCCGCCTGCAACGAGCGGGTTCTGGACTTCATCTCTAAATACGTCAGCCGGGCCTGTTCCAATTCGCTTTCCATCATGAACCCCTTTTTCACCAGCTCCGGCAGGGTTTCATAATTTTTGCGCGCCGCTTCTTCCCTGGTGCGCTGCGCCTCGAGATCGCTCTCGGCCTGGGTCAAACCGGCCCTCTCGACGAGCATGGTGGAGTGCGCCTCGCCGCGTGAGATCATATATTTTTCCGATTCGAACACGACCAGCGTGTCGCCGGTTTCAACCCATTTGCCTTCCGGCACGAGCCAGATAATTTGCTTGTCATTGATGGCGCTGATCGTGACTTGCTGTTGCGCACGCAACTCGCCGATTTCCGTGATTTTGATCGTTACCGGGCCGCGTTTAGTTTTGGCTGTCGGAATATTTATGCGCTCGTCTTTCGAGACCAGCAGATTGTTGCTGAAAAAAAGACCCGCGAGCACGATCGGCGCCAGAAACCACAGGACATGGCGGCGTTTTTTGTGGTTATTCAACGGCTGGGACGAGACAGACATGAAATCATCTCCTGATTTTGCGTTTGAAAAATTCCGATATGCTACTGGATCGACTGGCCGGTCAAGCTCTCCAACAACGCCAGTTGCGTATGATAATCGACCAATTTGCGCGCGTACAAATTCTGGGTGCGCAACAACGATTCCTGCGCATCGGTAATATCGAGGTTTGAGGCGCGCCCGAGGTTGAACATCGTCGTGGCAAAATCAACTTTTTGCGCGGCGGCGGCGATCGAGCGCTGCAGCGCGTTCAGCTCCTCATGGCCGCTATAAACGTTGCGGACGATGCTGCGGATATTGAGCGTAAGCTGGCGCTGTTGCTCGAGCAGGCGTTCTTCCTGCTGCGCCACATTAATTTGCGCCTGTTCGGCTCGCGCCGCCGCATCGCGGCTGAGCAGCGTATAGTTCAAGCTCAACATCACCTGGCCGCCATAATTCTCCAGGTCTTTGTTCTGATCCGTATTCGTGTCGAAACGTCCGGACAGGGAACCGATCAAATCCAGTTGCGGCAGCAGCGTGTTTTTCGCCTCGCGGAGCTGCGGCTTTCCCACCTCAATCGCGAAAGACGCGCCGTGCAGCAATGGATTAGTTTGCAACGCCGCTTCGATTAACGCCTCTTCATTCAAGTCCACCGGCGCAAAGCGCAATTCCGGCGCGATCAAGTCAATCGGCGTCGCCAGCGGTATCCCCATCACCTCTTTCAACCGATCGAGCGCCAACTGATAATCGGTTTGCGCCCGAATGAGCGCGGCGCGATCGTCCGCCAGACGAATCTCGGCGCTCAACACGTCGCGGCGCGTCGCCAGCTTTGCCGCGGACATCGACACCGAGGCTTCCACCAGGGTCGAGTCGCGCAGTATGGCCGCCTGATTCACTTTGATCAGCTCGCGCTGCAGCACAACATTGTAGTAAGCGCGCTTGACGGCAAACACGGTTTCCCATTTGGCGTTGAGCAACTGCCGGTCAAGATTTTGCCGCTCGTATTGCGCCATGTTGATCGAGTTGCGCGTCATTGCCGGCCAGGCATCGCGCAACAGCGGCTGCGTCACGCTGATGGAATAAAGGCGATTGCGCGTTCGCGTCGGCGGCGCGCCGAAAATGTCCGGCGAGTCCAGGTCGCGCCGGAGGTCGGTCGAAAGCTGCACGGTGGCGCCCGTCGGCAATTTTTGCGTCATTTGCGCCACGACCGCTTGATTTTCGAAGAAAAGTTTTTGCCGCGCCACCGGATTCAGCGGATCAACGGAGCGTTTTTCCTGCGTATATTCCTGCACGCCCTGCAGCGAGAACGCCGGAAAAACTTGCTGTAGGTTCCGGCCTGAAACGCCTCGGCTTTGGCCAGCTCGTGCTCCGCCTGCCGCAGGGAAAAATTTTTATTGAGCGCGATACGAATGCAATCGTCCAATCGCAGCGGCTTTTGAACGGTCGCATTGATTTCGGCTTCGTTGAGCGATTGATCATGGAAGATTCCATTTTTTGCCCCGACGCTGTCACCCGCCGTCTCTTTGCCGCGGCGGCGTTCTGTTGGCGCCTCGCTGGTTTGCGGCAGATTGGAAATGCCGGCCGCCATCGCCGCAAGCGAATCGACTGAGGCGGTGAACGCCGGCGCTTTTGCAGGCGCGCCGGCGCCGGACTTGCCGAATACTAAAGTCAAGCTGCTGCGCCAGGTGAAAAAACTATCGTGCGTGCCACCCCGCAGGCCGCCGGCAAGATCGGCGCCGGTCTGTTTGTAATTGACGCCGAGATCGAAGATCATTTTGCGGCGAATGAGAAATCGCACGCCGATCCCGCCGCCCATGAACGTGTCGCCTTTAAAGCGAGTGGCTTGCAGGCTATCGCCGGTGACCACGAAATTCAGAACGCCGCCGCTGGCGCTGACATAGGGCCGGAAAAAACCGCGCAGCAAGTCGAAATCCACTTTGAGAGCGCTGAAAAATAAATGGGTGCGGTATTGGCGAGAAACCCCGCTGCGGTTTCCCGCCAGAGAAACCGCAGCGGGGCGATCAAGGGCAAAGTGCAGGGGATTATAACCGGCGGCGAAGGTCAGTCCAAAGCGATTGAAGAAACGATAGCTCAATAAGCCATCGACGCCATACCCGAGTCCGGAGTTCTTGCCCGCGCCTTCCGGATAAAATTGCTGCGCGCCAAATCCCAGACCCACACCCCAGCGGCCTCGCAAGTCCTGGGCAGAGGCTTCTTTGCAGAACATCCCTGTCAAAGACAAAAGAATGAAACAAAGCGCTTTCGTCTTCATGTCAACTCTCCTTGAAATAGGCAAAATGATTTTTGGCAAAACTATTAAAAAAAGCTTTAAATTGTTTTGCCCCAAATAGTCTTGCCTTAATGTCCCTGAATAGTTACTATCTTTTTTTACTTGAGCGCTGACTTAAGCTCGGTTTCCGCAATGATATGAAACGTCACGCCCATGACCGTCATCGTGCGCTTGTCCGCATTGATTTTGTCGACCTTGCCGACGATTTCGACCTCGTTTTGCAAGCCCGGCTCCCCGGCCAACTCCGCTGAGACATTCTCGATTTCCTTGGGCAGAAACGTGCCGTCCTTCAAATACGTGCCGTCGGCTTCCACTAACATGCCGGGATTCAAATCGGCAAAACCCTTCAGCTTGCCGGTCTTATCTTCGAATTCAGTGTCGGGTTGAATTTTGATCGGCAACAACAGCAGCGCGATTTCCTGTTTTTCCCTTTCGACTTTCCGAATCACCGCGGTGATTTCCCAATCGTCTTCGAGCAGATCTCCGGTCAAGGTTTTGATGTCCATGCACATCACCGAAAAATCCTTCTGGACAATGCCCTCCATTTTCACCCATTGTCCGGGCTTGAGCGCCGCCATCACTTCGGCGGGTGCCATTTTCCTTTTGGTCTGGGCGGCGGCGGAACTCGCTATAGCGCAGAGCAACGCCACCACGATGACAATGAAAACATAAACACGCGCTTTCATGTTAAATCTCCTATGTTATAAGGTTGAAAAAACTATCATTTTTGATTGAGATAAAGCTCATGCCAGGCCTGCAACACCAACAAAGCCCACGTGCGGTTGCCGGCGGATTTTTTGCGGCTCGACGTGAGCTCGCCGACACGGCTGGCTTTATCCGCGGCCAGAATGTGGCGAACGGCCGCCGGCCGCAACAGGCCCGTGCGTTGCAAGCCCGCGGGCGAGAGCAAACGTTCTTTCAAAGCCTCAATTTCACCGTTTGTCCAGTAATAACTCGGAAACCCGCTCTCCTCGCGCTCGGCAATTTCCGGCGGCAGAATATCTTTAAAGGCGCATTTCAACACGGCTTTCTTCATGTCCTCGGATTCACTGCCCTTGAAACGCGCCGGAATGCGATGCACAAAATCCAGCAGACGCGCCTCATAAAAAGGATGCCGCATTTCAACGCCATGGAGCATGGCGACGCGATCCTGCGCCACGAGGTTTTTCTCCGCGCCCTGCATGCGCAGAATTGCGCCATTCATCACATCTCCGATCTCCTCGCCTTCGACGTCCCGGCAATAACCGCGGACGATTTGCCGCATCGCCTCGTGAGGTTCGGAGAGCGGCTCGGTCAAAATCCCGGCGAGCGTATTGATGGAAAAAAGCCGGTTGCGATTAACCAGAACGAGATCTTCGATGCGATTGCTGCCGACCGCCGCCCGCAAGGCTTGCACCTTCTGCGTCGATAAACGCTGGAACAACATATCCACATTGGAGCCGCTTAAACAGGAGTTCATGCCGTTTTGTTTCACGGCCGCGGACAACAGGTATTTCGCATAAACATTGGGCGTCAGCAGCGGCTCATCGAGCTGCCGCCAGATCCGCCGCAACAACGGCTGCGGATCGTGCCCTTTCGTAATCAGAATCGGATAGTGCTTGCTCGCGAATTTGACCGCGACGCGATGGCCCCAGTGAAAATCTTCCAACAGATATTTTTTGCTCGGATCGATGTGGATGCCCAACGTCACCGTCAAGCGCTCCGGAACGGCGCCGAGCCGCTTCAACACCGCCAGCACGATGGTTGAATCGACGCCGCCGCTCAAAAAGACGCCGACCCGCGCGGCGCCATCTCCGACCTGTTTGGCGACGGCCTGGATGATGTGCTCGCGCAACGGCGCGGCAAACGTTTCGAGTTCCCCGGGTTGCGGTGCAAAACCCGGCATGTGCCAGTATCGGTGTTTGCGCATGCGGCCGACCGCATTGATTTTTATCGCTTCGCCTGGAAAAACTTTGTGGATATTTTCAAAAATGCTCAATGGCGCCGGAACGTAACCTAAGGTCAAATAAGCGGTCAACGCTTCGCGATTCAACCGGCGTTGCACGGCGGGATGAACGAGAATGCCTTCAAGCTCGGAGGCAAAGAGGACGAGTTGTTTATCCGCCACGTGGCCATAGTAAAGCGGTTTGTTGCCGAGGGCGTCGCGGCCGAGCCACAACTCGCGCGTGGTTTTATCCCAGACCACCAGACCAAAATGGCCGTCTAATTTTTCCGGAAAATTTGCGGCCGGTTGCCGCAGATGCTCGACCACCGCCCCGACGTTGCGATTTTGATGGAGCGGCGCGGAAGCATGGCGCGGCAAAAATTCTTCATCATTGAAAATCACGCCATCCAACGCGACGACATGATGAGCATCTTCAAACCAATCGGGCGTGGCTTCGGCATTCGGCGCCTGGAAAGCCGGCGCAAACACGTGGCCGACGGCTACGCCGGCCTGCGGATCGAAAAACCACTGGCGCGCCACCGGGCCGCGATGGCCGATGGCCGCGAGCATCTTCTGCAAGATCGCGCGGCTGGCCAGCGCCGGATGGGCCGGACTATAAATTCCACAAATTCCACTCATGCTCTTCTTCCCTGAAAATGTTGCTTTCCATAACCCAAACGAGCCGAACCAAAAAAGCATTAGTCGCTCACGGAATTGGAACAGCTCACGGAAATAAAATTTTAATGTTATCCCTTCAACACCGCGACCGGGCGCAGGCGCACGACGGGACGCGCCAATGAAAACGCGGACATCGCGCGAATCACTTGCGAGATATCTTTAAAAGCGGCCGGCGCCTGTTCGGCAATATGATCGGCGCCGTAGCGATAGAGGCGAATGTTTTTTTCGCGCATTTCCTGTTCCACGGCGGTATCGGTGAACTGCGCCAAAGCCTCGGGTTTGTCCATCACACGTCCGGCGCCGTGATTAACCGAATAAAAAGTTTCGGCGGTTCTTTCATCCGCCACGCCGACATAAGAATCGTGTCCCATCGAACCGGGAATCGGCACGGGCTGGCCGGTTTGGGAAAATATCGGGTGATCGGCCATTTTTGACGGCGGCAACGCGCGGCTGGCGCCGTGGCGATGCACCCAGAGTTTTTCGGCGCCTGCGGCGCCGCAAGCGCCGTCTGTGGCGCCGTTCCATTGTTCCGGCTTGATGCTGACGTGCGCGCAATCGTAGAGCAACGGCAGACGCAACGTTTTATCACGCAAGACTTTGCGAACCGCTTCGCGCAGTTTCTCGGTAATCGCGATGCGATTGGCAAAACCGAAATTCGAGGCCGCGGCCACGGCGCGCGCGAAGCGAATGCCTTCCTCCGAATCTGCCGGCATCGACCAAATGGATGAATCATTTTTCGTCAGTTGCGGGAAAAAAAATTCTCTTGCAATTCTTCCAAATAGGCTTTCATCGTCTTGCTGCCGACGCTGCGCGAGCCCGTGTGCAGCATAAACATCGCCTGACCTTCGGCCAGGCCGAGCAACCTGGCGATATCATGATCGATAACTTCGACGATCTCCTGCAGCTCGAGAAAATGATTGCCGTCGCCGAGCGTGCCGAAGCAGCGCCGGGCTTTTTTCAAAATTTTCTCCGGCACGCTGGCGAGAATCGCCTCGGCGTCATCGGTATCCGTCGGCATCGTCGCGCGGTTCTCGATGCAATTTAATTCTTCATCGCTGAGGCCGAATTTTTTCCGGCTCCATTCTCCGCCGGACACGAGAATCTCGGCGACCTCGGTTTTGCTGATGACATCCTGCTCGTGCTCCAAAACCGGAATCGTTGCCATCAGCTCGCTAAAAAGCTCATCGAGCACTGCGCTTTGTCGCAGACGCCGCGCCACGCGGTGCGGGGTTAAATCACGCACGTCAATATCGGTGCGAATCATGCGCATGCCGCAGCAAATGCCGGTATCAATGGCGCGCGGCGCTAGCACATTTTTCGTCGCGATCACCGTGCCGGTCGGACTCAGATTGCGGCTCTTGCGATGAATATCCGGCAGCACGGCAACGTGATGCTGCAAACCGGAGATACGGGCCAAATTTTCCAATTGCACCCTCGTCTCCGCATCGGGCATCAGCTCCGGCGTCAGAAAAAACTTGATGGGCACACCGCGGTTTATGGATATTGTCCTAATAATGTCCATTTTCTTCGATCATCTATCTTCGATTTTGTCTCGCTACTTCTCGGTGATACTAGCTACGGTTTCCGCCTTCAGCAAATCGGGCGGCAAATCCGGCCGAATTTGCAATTCCCAAACGTCATGAAATTTTCCTCGGAGCCGGGCGTCACCGCCGTAAAGGATCAGGCGTCGGTTCTTCGGATCGTAAATCGCCTGATGATCAATGCGCGGTTGCGGGCCGGGCGTGATATTGATCCACTCGTCGACACTGAGATCGAAAGCCCAAACATCGTTGAGATAACCTTCATCGCCAAAACCACCGTAGATGATGAGCCAGTTTCTGTCCGTATCATAAACGCCCACCGCATGCCGGCGCTCCGGCGGATGCGATTTTTTGGCCTTGATCTTTTTCCAGCGCCCCGCGCTGTCCGGCGGCGTCGCGAAATAGAATGCCCACGTGTCGTCGAGATATTCTTTTTTCTCTTTATCCCAGCCGCTGTGAATCACCATCCGGTTTTTCACGCTATCAAACACCGCCACATGATCGGAGCGGCCAGGGGGATGTTTCTCGTTAAACATCAAATTTTGCCATTGCTCAAACGTTGGCGACTGCGGATCGAGATCGAGCGCCCAGAGATCATACTTGTTGATCTCGTCGTCATCGCTGGTTTTATTGCGCCCGCCGAAAATGACCATGCGCTTGCCGCGGCTATCGAAGATGGCGGTGTGATCTTCCCGCGCCGGCGCCCCGCTTTGTCGCAGACGCCGCGCCACGCGGTGCGGGGTCATGTTGCGCCAGCGCTGCGTTTGCAAATCGAACGCCCACGTGTGGTTCCACGTCAAGCCGTTTTCGCCGCCGTGCAGAATCATCCGGTGGCCGATGGGATCATAGATGATCACATGATCTTCACTTGCCGTCGGACTCTCGCCGTGCACGTCGATTTTCTGCCAGATATTTTTGGCGAGGTCAAGCGTCCACACTTCATTCAAGTTTTGATCGTCGTCGTTTTTGCCGCCGAACAGGACCAGACGATGTAGTTGCGGATCGTAGATCATGGCGCAATCTTCACCGGCGGCCGGTGATTGGTTGATGGTTGGAGTACGATCAACCCACTGGCTCAAAGTGTTGCCCACGAGACCATTCGTAGCGATCGGAGCCTGCGATAATTCCACCGGCTCAGGTTTTTCAATTTTGGCTTGACTGGCACAATCGACGACGAGGGCGGTTATCAACGCCAGGCCGGCGTCTTTTACAAACTTTGTTTTCATGGCGAGTTCCACCTGAAATTTCAAATACGAATATTATGTTTGGTTATTGCCAGAGTCGCGCTACGCTTGGATTGTCTTTAAAATATCTTCCACCACGCCCTCGACGCCGGCGGAACGGTCAATGCCCAGTTCATAGCAGCGCACCTGCTGCGCAAAACGGCGCAACACTTCGATACGATTGCTCGCTTGTCCAACTTTGGGCCAGTGCATATCCAGCGCGGCGGCATACCAGCCGTAATCATCCAGCTCGCGCGTCAATCGATTCATCGCCGGAATTTTTTCCGCGGCCGTCTCGGAGGCCAGAGGCTTCAAATAGCGCCGCGAGGAAAACTGCGGCAAGAACATCCATCTCGGTTTGATCTTTGGCGGCAGCTCGCTTTTCTTTAAATGAAAAAGCCATTTCTCTTTGAAATACTTTTTGTATTCGTACTCCGGCAAATTTTCGATTTTTTCTTTTTTCGGATGAAAGCGATACGCGACGTCGAAAACAAATCGTCCGTCTTCACGCCGGAAGCGCAATTGCAGGCCTTTCATCCGCAGCGTGTCCAGCCAGATCAGCTCATCGGCGTTGCCGAGCATGCGCTTGCCAATGACATTCATCGTCCCGCTTTGCGGGACAAACGGATTGGCTTCGGGATCCCAATCTTCCTGCGACCAAAAACATTTCACCACCACGTCCGGATTTTTAAGCGTGGCGTCCACCAGGCCGTGCAGGTGCTCGGCGGCATACGTCAGCAACGGCAGATGATCCGTTTCGAGTTTTAAAGCGACGCCGTGCAGGCGCTCGCCAATTTGTTCCAATGTCTGCGGAGAGTTGCCCCGCAATCCAAAGTACATCCTGATGACTTCGGCTTCACGCGGCTTTAACGTGGCCAGCATTTGGTCAACCTCGTCCTGCAGGGACTCTTCCAGCAGCGCCGCATCGGGCGAGGGCTGCCAGTCGCTTTCCAGCACCTCGAACAAGCGGACACGCTCATCCTCAGTGTACGGCTCATCCAGTGAAACATACGACGTGGAGGTCAGCAGCGTCTCCAGAACTTTATCAGTCGTCATCGCCATGCCCTGGGCAATTTCTTCGAGGCTCGGCTCGCCGCCGCAGCGTTGCTCCAATTTTTCCGCCATGCGCCCGATTTTTCTTATCTCGCTGAGGCGGTTGGAAGGCAGGCGCACCATCCGGCCATGCTCGCTCAAGGCTTGCACGATGGCTTGCCGTATCCACCAGACGGCATAAGTAATGAATTTAAAGCCGCGCAAGGCATTGAAGCGCTGGACGGCTTTGATCAAGCCGAGATTGCCTTCATTGATCAGATCTTGCAGAGGCAACCCGAGTCCCTGATATTTGTTCGCCACGTTGACGACAAAGCGCAGATTGGCATTGACGAGTTTTTCAAACGCCAGCGCATCACCCTGCCGGATTCGTTGCGCCAGCGTGCTCTCTTCCTCGGTTGAAAGTGGAGCAAATTTTTTGATCTCGGCAAGGTATCGTCGAATCGACGACCAGTTTCCCATGTCGCGCATATGTCATCTCCTTATCCTTTTTCAAACAAGTATCCCGCGCCGCGAATGGTTTTGATATAGCGCGGATTTTCCGGATCTGGCTCAATATAACGTCGCAGCCGGAGAATATGGCTGTCTACCGTGCGGGTCGTGGGGTAACTTTCGTATCCCCAGACCTCATCTAACAGCCGATCGCGAGAGATCATCTCATTTGGATGCCGAATAAAATATTCCAACAAACAAAATTCACGATTCGTCAGTTCCAGCGGCTGGCCGGCTTTAAGAAGCTCATGCCGCTTGCAATCCACCGTCACCGCGCCGAACGTAAATTCCGCCGGCGTCGCCGCTTCTTCGCGCCGCAAATGCGCTTTCACTCGTGCCAGCAGCTCGCGCAAGCTGAACGGTTTGGTGACGTAATCATCGGCGCCCAGCTCCAATCCCAGCACTTTGTCGTCTTCTTCGGATTTGGAAGTGAGCATGATGACCAGCGTTGTCAGTCCAGCGTCGCGCAGGCGTTTGCAAATTTCCAGCCCGCTCATTCCCGGCAACATCAAATCGAGAATGAGCAAATCCGGCTGATACGCTTTTGCGAGACGAAAACCCTCCGGGCCGGTGCATGCGGTTTGCGTTTCATACCCCTCTTCCAGCAGCGCATTTTCCAACCCCAGCGTCATGGCCGCATCGTCTTCGACCAGCAGAATTTTTTTCATGGCACTCAATTTTTTGGTATCCGGATTTGCCGAATCGCTCGGATGAGTTTATCCTTACCGCGAAGCCTGCCCCGGCGCCCGCCGTGGCACCAAAGGCGCCAGTGCCGCAGGCCATGGCTTTTTACACCACAAAGGGCACAAAGCTCACAAAGGCTTTTTTTGTGACCTTTGTGCCCTTTGTGGTAAAGTTTGGTTGCGGCTAAAGCAGCGTTACGTCATCTCAACCTCGTATTCCGCCGGCGTTTTATGTTTCAACGCACCGTTCATGCCGTTGTCTGTGATTTCGGCGTCGACCGGAATCGGCAGCGTGAAACTAAACGTCGAGCCTCGGCCCACTTCGCTGCGCACGGAAATGTCGCTGCCGTGCGCCCGGACGATATGTCGCGCCAGCGTCAAGCCCAGGCCCATGCCGCCCTGTTGCGGCGAGCTCAAGCGCTGATCGACGCGATAGAAATCGTCGAAAATTTTTGGAATTTCCGTTGCGTCAATGCCGATGCCGCGATCCGCGACTTCGACCGCAACATGCCGGCCGTCACAGTAAGCCCGCACGCGAATGGCTTTGATCTCGTCGCTGTACTTCACCGCGTTGCTCAGCAAATTCAACATCACTTGCGAAATCGCATCCGCGTCCAATCGCAGCTCCGGCAGATCATCGGCAATATCGACCGCCAACGAGAACCCGTTGGCGGCGGCATGCGGACGAAACGCTTCGATCGCGGCGTGCAGCGCCAGCGCCGGATCTTCAAATTCAAAATTATACGGCTTGAACCCGCGCTCGATTTTGGAGAAATCCAACACGTTCTCAATCAAGCGCTGCAGGCGCTCGCACTCCCGGCTGATCACGCGCAGATATTGTTTGGCCTTTTGGTCCACAGTCACCCGCCTCTCCATCAGCTCCGCGAACATTTTGATCGACGCCAGCGGCGTGCGGAATTCATGCGAGACATTGGACACAAACGTCGATTTCATTTGCGAGAGGCGCGTTTCGCGGCGGGCGTGGCGGATGAAAAAGTAAGCGCCGGCCAGAATGCTCAACAGCAAAAGTGAGATCAGCCACAGTCCGAGCGTGGCGCGAAAATCCCCGCGCCGTCCTGGCGGATTTGGCGTCTGATTTAAATAAACCGCAACCTGCCAGAAATCAAACGGCGCGGCCAGCGTCTGCACAGCGATGGGTGATGGCGCCGGCTTGGCCGAACCGATGACATAATCGCCTTTGTCGTTGAGAATCGCGAAACTCACTTTGTCAGCATGCTTGAAATTGCTCAAAATCGCCGCCGCGAGGCGTTCCCCAAGCTGCGCCAGATCAATTTGAAAGCCCACCAGACCGCGCGCATAAACGCCGGCTTGATCCGGCAGCGCATGATACGCCAGCAAATAGGATTCGCCATCGGCGTCGTCCGCGATATAACGAAACTTCGCTTTGTAATGTTTGCGCTCGATCACCATTTCGGTTAATTTGCGATCCAGAAGCTGCAGGAAATATTTTTGGCCGATGCGCTTTTTGTTTTGCTCGGCGAGGCCGCGAAATTGCGTCTGATAATCGGCGGCGTCGGGCAACCGGGGAGAGGCCAACAGCCTTTGCGCCAAATCCTGAATCAGCCCCAGAAAATGGGAATACTGAAACATATTGATCGTGTCGCTGCGCTCCAGCAAATCCTGGTGCAGGCGCAACAGCGTCATGAGCGCTTCCTGATCACGCCCCAGGTTTTCGAGCGAGACGGCGATTTGATATTGCGCCAGGAAACGCAGGCAGGTTTTGTTTTCATCGCGGATTTCCGGATACGCCGCGAGCAGGTGCTGAAAAGTTGACAAAGCCGCCGCCCAGTCGCCCTGTTTCTGCTGCACCCGTCCAACGTTACTTTCCGCTCGGCCGCGCAACTGCGGGTTGGTGACTTTCGACAAAACTTCGCGATAACTCGCCAGCGCGCCATTCAAATCGTGCCGGCGATATTCCAGGTCCTCGCCACGATTCACCAGTTCGCCAAAAATTTCGTGCTCGCGGAGATAAGATTCTTTTTCCCAGATTTTCGGCAAGTTGTCGTCTGCCTGCAAAGTCAGATTCAACGGATACGCCACCTCGCCCGGCGCCGTGAGCAGGAAACCGGTGGCAATCAACGGCTCGTTTTGAATGAGCGCCTCAAAATCTGTCGTGGTGAAATTCTGCTCCAGGAGAATTTCTTTCACTGCCGCCGCCCACCGTTTCTCGGCCTTTTCCAGCTCGTGGTCGAGCTCACGACCGGCGAAATGGGCAAACTGGCGATAGGTTTCCTCCAAAAGCTGCTGCGACAGCAGCTTTTCGTTCTCGAGGGCGCGCCAACTGAAATAAGCCAGCAAACCGCTCGGAACGATGATCAGGCTCAGGAAGATGATCGTTAGGCGAATCTCGTGGCGTCGTTTTTTGAAAAGTTTGATAAAATGCATCAGCATGTTTTTATTATCGAAACACGGAATTTTTAAAGATGACTTCAATTACAGCCAATATTCATAGGAGTTTTGTGCACTTTTTAAAAGTCTCCAACTTTTACCAACGGCTGAAAAGCGGCCAACGGATTTAAAACTTTTCATGTTTAACTTCCCGCGGATAAGGCATTTTATCAGCGGGCTTCTTCAATCCGCGGGGAAAATTTGCCATGTTATCCGTTGGTCGCGGTTTATCCGTTGGGCAATTTTTTTAACCCTGCTTGTTGCGGCTCGTTATGGAAATACAATACTATTTTTGCACACGAAGATTCATGGCAGCACTTGCCATAAGGCCGCCAGGTTCACCTCATTCAACACCGGCGCGCCAAAGTTGAGAATGTTTTCCGCCAGCGCCAGCATGCGCCCGACTTTTTCCTCGCTGTCGGCATAGCCATGGGTCACGTATTTGCCGGCCTGCTTGTTGATCAACAGGCTTACGAGAAACCACAACACCGCCAGCGCCGGAAGCTGTTGCGAGGCTCTGGCGAGGTAACCCGCGAGAAAATGGCGCGCAATATCCCGGCGCTGCGCCGGGATATTGTGCGCCTGCGCTTCGCCGAAATATAACGCCGAGAGAAAATTGGCGACGTCATAAGCCGGATGGCCCATGCGCAGGCCGTCCAGATCGATGAGCGCCAGCTCGCCATCGTGTTTGACGATGTGATTCAGGCGAAATGAGCCGTGCAACAAGACGCGAGACATATTTTCATCTTGCCATTGTGAGACGGCCAGCGCCTTGAATAAATGCCGCAAGCGTGGCCGCAAATGTGGATGCGTGCCGGCGATATCGTGAATGGCGCGGCGCACTTCCGCCAGCTCGCTCTTGCACGAAACTCTTTTTTTGACGCGTTTGGGTGAAGCATGAAAATGCGCCAACATTTCTCCGACCGCCGGCATCACCGCCGTTAGGTCGACTTCGGCAAGAATTTGATCCAGTTTCGCGCCGGGAATATTTTCGATAAATACCACGCCGTTGGTTTCATCGCAAGCCAGGGGTCGCAAGCCCCGCAAGCGGGGCAGCGGAGGCAGGAGTTCGTGCAGGGTGTCGTGCGAGAGCCGGCCGTGTTTTTGGCGCGACCATGCCGTGTGCAGCGTCAGAAGATGGTGATACAGTTGCCTGGCTTTTTGGCCATCATGAAATTGTTTGGCAATGATTTCCAGCGCGTCAATTTTACCGGGGCTTCCATCCTCACGCCACAGATATCTCGGCAGATTTTCCTTGAGCCATTGCGGATTCAGTGCGAGCGACAGGAAGGCGTTCCACTTGCCTGTCGCTTCCATTGTGATTCTGCTCCAAGGGCGCAGAGGGCAGAGCGCATGGCGCATAGCGTTCTTCGCCATGCGCTATGCGCTTTGCGCTATGCCCTCTGCCCAAAACCGTTTCATAAACTTCCATCCATTCACGGCATTCCCGTTCGAGCGTCATCGCTCTCGCCGTTTGGGCAGCGTTTTTTCCGAGACGGGTTCGCAACGCCGGATTCTCGATGAGTGCCGTAATCGCCTGCGCGATTTCTTCCGAGCAACCGGGATTGACCAGCAGGCCGTTTTCGCAGTGGCGAATAATTTCCGGAATGGCGCCGGCGCGGCTGGCAATAATGGTTTTTTGCATGGCCATCGCTTCCAGCATGGAGAGCGGGCAGCCTTCCGAGAACAGCGAGGGAAACACGATGATGTCGAAGAACTGCAAGTAATCCGCCATTTCCTCCGGCGCGATTTTGCCGGTGATGATGGTGCGATCGCGCAAACCGTAATCGCGCAAAGCGAGCAGATGCGGTTCGCGATCATCAGCGCTGAAAAAATCGCCGGCCAACAACACGGTGAAATCGTGGCGGCGATCTAAATTGGCCAGCGCTTTGAAGAGATAAACCAGACCTTTTTTATAACGAAACAGTCCGCAGGCGCCGATGACCGTGCCGCGCAGATTCAATTCCGGCAGGCGGCGGGGAAGAAGCCGCGTGTGATCAATCGAATTGAGAATGGTTTTCGCTTTGGCCGCGATCGGCGTGATGGCGCGATCAGCGAGCGCCGTCAAATCGGTCGCCACGGAAGTGACATGATCGGCGTTCTCCAGCGCCGATTTAATGAACGGCAGCCGCAGCGGATCGAAAGCGTATTTGCCGACGTCGTTGCCGCGAATGGAAGCAATGACTTTCACGCCGTGCAGTTTGCCAACGAGACCGGCGATGAAACCCGCCGGATAAAGAAAGAACGCGTGCAGCACTTCATATTGATAGTGCTGCTGAAAATATTCGAGCGCGTGAAAAATCTCGCGGTTGTAGCGTGTCAAAATCTCCGCTTCAGCAGAGTCGTCCCGCCCTGCGGGATTGCCGTTCGGGTAATAAACTTTGACGCGATGCACCCACACCTCGCCTTCCCGTGTGCTCACAAAGCTTTCATCAAACGGCACGGGCACGCCATGTTTCTGCAGGGCGATGACGTGGACTTGCAGGCCGTGCACCGCGAGCAAATTGGCGACGCGATGCGCCGAATGTCCAACGCCGCCAACTTGCGGCGGATACTGGTTGGTGATGATGCAGGTTTTTAAATTCATGGCAAACTCTATTCAGCAATTTTACATCGCTTGTATGCCCGCAACGCGTTCAAGCGCCGCCAGGCTCGCTTCCAGACGCTGCAAATAGCGGCGGCGCAGAAACACCAGGTTTTTAATTTTCGCCAGACGATGGCGCGGCTCGTATTCGCATTGAACGGTGACTCGCGTCTGATGATTCAGTCCTTTTAAATTGACCACGACTTGATAAAGCTCGATGTCGCCTGTAATGGCCGACATATTGAGCGGCCGCAATCCGAAGCGTTCGCCTTCCACCCATTCGGTAATCTCAAAATTAACGATCTGCTCCGAGTCATTCCCCTGCAAATGCACGCGCCATACGCCGCCGACCTTGGCAGGCTGGCCGCCGACAGGCTCAGCTCTTTTTACGCCGTCAATCCATCGCGGCGCCTGCTCAAACTCCGAGACGATACGCCACAATAAAACGCCTGAGTGGTGCAAAATTTTTTCAGTTGAGAGGACAGTCATATTTTTGTCGAAAGTCACCAGCCTCAACCATCAGTGAAAGGGTGAGGGGGGTGGTTTGTTCTTCCGTTCTCCCCATCTCCCTTCCGCCCTTTCTTTTTTAATTAATTCATCTGCGATCTCCACCACCTGACGCGCATTGTTCTCCCACGTTCGTTCTTTCTCTACCCACGCGCGAGCTTTTTCACCGAGCCGGCGGCAAAGCGGCGCATCACGAACAAGTGTCGTGAGCGCATCGGCAAGGCCGGCGACACTGCCGGGTTCGTAAAGCAAACCGGTTTTGCCGTCGCTAATCAATTCCTGCACCTGGCCGATGCTGCCGGCGACCACGGGCTTGCCCATCGCCATGTACTCGAAAATTTTAATGGGCGAAAAATAAAAATTTTCATTGGGCACATACGGCGCGACGGCGACGTCCATCGCCGCGAGATATTGCGGCACGTCATCATAAGGCACATTGCCGGTAAAAGTGACCGCGCTGTTTAGTCCGTGGTTCTGCGCATAATTTTCCAAAGCCTCGCGCTCGGGCCCGTCGCCAACGATCAATAAATGTGTGCCAGCGTTCGTCACCCGCAAACGCTGGAAAGCCGCAACCAGGGTTTCCGTGCCATGCCACGGCTTGAGGCTGCCGACAAAGCCGATGACACACTTGCCGCCAAGCTGATAACGGGCCCGTATCGCCGCGCCATGATCGCCGCCCGCAGGGGCAAAACGCTGCGGGTCGACGGCATTCGGCAGAATATGAATATGCGATTCCGGCACGCCGCACGACGCGGCAAATTCATAGAGGCGCCGCGAGACGACGATCATGCGGTCGGTTTCGCGAAACAGGCGGTTCTCGGTTTCGCGCGCCAGCCTTTTCATCTCCAGCCCGCGCATTTTTTCCTGCTCGTACGCCAGCAGCGCGTTCACTTCCAAAAGGTGCGGCACACCGAGCGCTCGCGCCAGCCGCAAACCGGCGTAACCAAACAGCGAGTAACGCTCGTAAATGCAATCGACGTGTTGCGACCGCAAATAATCGAGGGCCTGTTCGTAGAGCGTCAAATTATACAACAAATTCCGCTGTTCCTGCCGCAGGCGCGTCTCGCAGCCCAGAAATTTGTCGAGCGCTTCATACTCTTTGAAGAACTGTTGATAGCGCTGCGGCAAAGGAATCGGCAAAAACACCGCCTCCGGCCAATTTTCCCTTTCTACTTTTCTTCCGTTTTCCCCCGCTGCGGTTTCAAGCGCCGGCGAGATTACCGCAACCCAATGTCCGGCCTTGCACAAAGAGGCGACCATTTCACGCACATGAATCGACGCGCCTTTGCAGCCCCAGATCGGAACGCCGAAGTCGGCGCTGACATAAGCAATTTTCATATAATATGACCACGCAAAAACTATCACAACTGCGAAGATTTTTTTACACCACAAAGGCACAAAGTTCACAAAGAAAACTTTGTGTCCTTTGTGTCTCGTATCACTGCTGTCCGGTTAAGCTAAAAACTGCTTGAGCCCGATTAATATTTTCAGTAACTTAGGTGGCCTAAACAACACCACTCAAAAATCAAGCTTCGGAGACTCAAGCTATGGCATATTATAACACAATTTTAAGTCAATTGGTTTCTATTACTTCGCGTGATCATTTCAAAACTATTGTCGATAAAATATAAAGGCGATTATCGCATCCGTAATTTCTCGTGCTGGGCGCAATTCATGGTCATGCTTTATGCGCAATTAACTGACAAAGATTCTCTGCGCGATCTTGAAACTGCCATCTTGAGTAAAAAAAAATTCGCCCGTTTGGGTGTTAAGAAGGCGCGACGCTCAACGATCTCAGATGCCAACTCAACGCGTAATTGGAAAATCTATCGCGATCTGTTTCAAGAACTGGTGAAAGTATGCCAACGCCACTTGCCAAAACATTCGTTTCGTTTTCGAAATCGCCTTCAGGCATTGGACGCCACGACGATCAAATTGTGTTTGAAACTTTTTCCGTGGGCCAAGTTTCGTCAACGGAAAGGCGCCATCAAACTTCACACCCGCTATGAGTATAGCGGCCAGTTGCCGAATTTTATCAATATCACTGATGGGAAAACCCATGAGATTCGCGTGGCGCGCGAACTCGAGTTCGAGCCGGATAGCATCACCGTTTTTGACCGCGGATATTTAGATTTTTCATGGTTTTACAGCATTCACCAAAAATTGGCTTATTGGCTGACACGCGCCAAAAGGAACTTGTCTTATGTCGTTGTTCGTAACCCAGAGCATTCCTTGCCGTCGCTTTCACCGCTGGCAAGACGACGTGGCATCTTGAAAGATCAGGTGATTCGGATTACTGGCCGACACGCGAAAGATATTCCAATGGAGTTGCGCTTGATTACATACTATGATGCTGAAAAGAAAGAACGGTTTCGCTACCTGACGAATATTTTTCATCTGTCCGCATGGACCGTGACACAAATTTATAAAGCGCGTTGGGAAATTGAACTTTTCTTCAAATGGA
>Ga0247727_10006501_pt1 | contig 22952 bp, 25 predicted proteins | sample WisWelCaveWW1625_FD_202498 | JGI IMG/M metagenome (GOLD analysis project Ga0247727, IMG submission 202498) | Biofilm microbial communities from Wishing Well Cave, Virginia, United States - WW16-25 | ecosystem: Environmental > Aquatic > Deep subsurface > Groundwater > Cave microbial mat | place...
GATTGACACGAGCAGCTACACAACAATTGTGACGAGCGATGCGATGGGACGCGCGCGTTCGACGAAATATCCCGACAATGAAATTGTGAATCAAACGTACAACGCGCAAGGATTACCCCAGACGCTCATCAACGCGGATGCGCTGCCCTTTACCTACATCGCGGGCGCGAATTACAACGCCGCGAGTCAAATGACCACGCTGACGTTCGGCAACAATGTTGTGACCACCTACGGCTACAATTCCCAAAACTTGCGCTTGCTGACCCTGCAAACGGGCGCGGGCAATTCGATTCAAAATCTGTCGTACGGGTACGACAATGTGGGCAACGTCACAAACTTGACCGACATTCTCAACAACAAGACCTCGAATTACACCTACGACGACTTGAATCGCTTGACGAATTGGGAACTGGTTGCCACCTATTCGCAAAGTTGGCAGTACAATCCCATCGGCAACCTCACCCAGCGCGTTGACATTAGCACGCCCCAAAATTTTGAATACACCGATCCCGCGCACAAACACGCGGTCACCAAACACAACGGCGTCACGCAATTCGTGTACGACGCCAATGGCAACATGATTCAACGGTATAGCGATTTGATGCAATACGATGTCGAAAATCGCCTCACCTCCACAACGAGTGGCAGCACCACCACGTCAAATTATTACAACGGCGATGGCGCGCGCGTGAAAAAGGTTATCACGACAGGCGGCGCGTCCGTCACGACGCATTACATCGGCGGCATCTACGAATACACCACTTGGACGGGCGGCACGAGCATTGCCAAGTACTATTACTTTGGTGGACAGCGCGTCGCGGTGAAAAATTCCAGCGGCGTCTCGTACCTTCACGGCGACCACTTGGGCAGCACCAGCGCGACCAGTGGCGCAGTCACGAGCAGCCAAACCTTTTATCCCTTCGGCGCGATTTTTTCCTCGAGCGGCACACCCCCAACCGATTACGGTTTCACCGGACAGAAACAGGATGCGAGCGCGGGATTGATGTATTACGGCGCGCGCTATTACGACCCGGGACTGGGACGTTTCACGCAACCCGATACGATTGTGCCGAATGCGATGGATCCGCAGTCGCTGAATCGGTATTCGTATGTGAGCAACAACCCCGTGAATTTCGTAGATCCCACGGGACATTCAGCAGAAGGATCCGAATGTCAATCATGGGATACATGGTGCTGGGAGAACCAATATTGGACAGCTCTGGGGTGGTGCTATAACAACAATGGCTCGGAGCAATGGAATCGTCCATGCGATCCGGATATTGCAAATGAAGGTCGCGCCGACGAGTTAACTTTGGGAATTCTTGCTGGGGATCAGATCCCACGAAGTAGTTTCCTAACATTAGCAAGACTAGAGCAATTTTACCTGCGAATCGGTAAAACTGCATCCGCGATTGTGATCTCTGCTTTGATAGCTGCATATGCAGCCGTCGGAGAAATCAATGAGAACTGCGGGCTCGCGACAAAAAATCCTCAGTGCGCTTTTGCCTTTGGCGCAGTTATTCTAACGATCAAGAATCGCTACAACTGTCTAACTGATCCCGCGCTCAAGTGTGATCTAAGAAACAGTTGGAATAGTTTTGCGGAAACGTATGGTTTCGAAACCACTTATGGCACGCTGGCGCTAGGCGGATGTGAGAGCACGCGTGGATGTGACGAGTATGCGGGGATTAGTCGTTGGATGACAGGATGCCAAATAGGGTGCCTTAGCTGGAACGGACCGAATGCAACAGATAGACTGTGGGTTTCCTCGCAAATGCAGGTTGCGTTCGCTGTAGCACTCTCAATTTTTAGCGGAGACTATAAAAATGATCTGAATCTCAAAGCATTGGATGACCAAGTTGGAAAGAGGGTGAATTTCAGGGCACAAAATTGTGCTGGGCTACCAAACTGCCAAGCTGATCCAATTTCGGGACACTATTTCTGGGGAGGACCGTAATAGTGCGAACGAATCGAACATTGCGGTCTCTTTCCGAGCCAAGATCATTTGTCACTCCATGGCTCGCACGGTTTGCGAAATGCACACTCGTGCCGTTCATATTCATGGCTCTGTCATTATCAGCGTGCGATCTTTCGCAACCGACCTCATCTGAAATCTGGTTTACAAAACGTTTGACAGATCATAGTGAGGTTATCGCCTTTGATCCGAATACATCGAAAAGTCGTGTTGTCATCCAAGTCAAAGAGGGGTTCATTGAGAAGGTTGCCTTCTCACCGAATGATGATTACCTAGCGTACATTATCGCAACGAACGAAGGGCGTGCTATATGGGTTTCTAATAGTGATGGCACAAAATTCTATCAGATAACTCCAGTAGCATTAAAAGCTCTCTTTGTGTGGCTAAACAATAATCAAGTCCTAGCAGCAATAACAGATCAAAAATATCAGCGAGCTGATCAGGGCAAATGGATCTTGTACGATGTTGAATCGAAAGTGATGAGGACATTGGAAGCAGAGGAGAATGTCGAATTGTTTTGTATTGGCGCAACTGACGGGCTCCCTGTTGACCTCAAATTAAATCAGCTCTCCTTCTTTAGAGAAGGAGAGCTGATAGAGTATGGGTATCTAAAATTTCAAGACAATAAAGTCACACGCACAATAAGAACTCAAGTTGATCTTTCCAAAATGCCAAGCTCCAAAGGTGACATTTGTACATTTGCCACCTTCGGAGTAAGTCAAGTCGCCTTTATTTGGTATTCTACAGAAATAACGGCAGAGATCGGGATTACTTCCTCGTCTAATCAACCAGCACAGAAATTAACCAGTTTTGGTGAGCAGTATAGACAATCGGTTATGCGCAGTATCTCTGTTTCGCCCAATCAGCAATGGCTAGTCTTTGCCGCAATACTTGCAGAAGCCAAACGAGAGGGTCAACCAACAGGCGAACTTGTTGGTCGCATAAATTTGAAGGACCGAAAGCTGGAGATACTACAGACTCAACCATTCGAACGTGGGATCTTGAATTTCACTTGGTCGCCGGACAGTCGGTATGTGGCGATAGATTTGCCCACACAAGATTCCACTTCAGGTGCAAGCGAGGTCTATATTATCAGCATGGAGACGAAAAAGGTAGAACAGCTCACCCATGATGGATTTCCCAAAAGGGTATTTGATTGGAACTAGATTTCATTCACCTTTATGATCAACGAACAGCTTAACGAAATTCGCGCAGCTACAGTCACGGCGATCATTGCGAAATACCATTACTTTGGTGGACAGCGCGTTGCGGTGAAAAACTCCAGCGGCGTGTCGTACATGCACGGCGACCATCCCTCAATTCTTCGGGACAAGTCTCGGCTCCACCAGCGCGACCAGCAGCGCAGTCGTAAGCAACCAAACCTTTTATCCCTTCGGCGCGATATTTTCTTCCAGCAGCACATCCCCAACCGATTACGGTGATGCGTCATCACACACCCCGCGACTCGATTGGCAATCTGTGTGATGACGCATCATCACCGGACAAAAACGCGATGCGAGCGCGGGACTGATGTATTCGCAAAACTTTTTCACCCCCGCCAAAACAACACCCCCGACACAACCAACCCAATCGCAATCACCGTCCACCGCAGCACATTCTGATCAATCCGTTTCGAGATGCGCGCGGCAAAATAGCCGCCGATCATCGCGCCGATGCCCATCCAGATCGCGAGATGCCAAATGATGAGACCTTGCGTAATAAAAAAAATCAGCGCGACGCCATTGACGATCACAGCGGATGCGGTTTTCATGCCGTTGATTTCGTGAATATCGCGCACGCCCATAATGCTGAACGCCGCCATCATCATGATACTTTGCCCCGCGCCAAAAAATCCGCCGTAGGTGGCGATCACCAATTGCAAAATAAATCCCGCCACGCCGCCCGCGCTTGTCATTGCGAGGGACGAAGCAATCTCACCGTCCCTCGCCCCGCGCCGCGTCCATTTCGTAAAAAAATCGCGTCCCGCGAATAACAGCGTCGCGAACAAAATCAAAAAGGGCGTCAGTTGGCGAAATAAATTTTCGGATGTGTTTGCCAAAATGTACGCGCCGAGTAGTCCGCCGACGAGACTCGGCGCCGCGAGAAACGCCACCAACTTTTTTGAGCGTTTCACCTCGTCCCAAAAACCAATCATCCCTGCAATCGAGCCGGGCACGAGCGCCGCATTGTTCGTCGTATTCGCCAAAATCGTCGGCACGCCAAAGCCAACGAGCGCGGGAAACGAAACCAAACTTCCCCCCCCCGCAATCGCGTTGATCGCCCCCGCAATCAGCGCCGCGAGAAAAATTCCCGCATACCCAAAAGCTTGATCAAAGTCCATTCCTTGTCCCCTGTCTCCTAGCTCCCTGTCTCCCTCTTTCCCTCTTTCCCTGTCTCCCTGCCTCCCGTCACCCGTCACCCGTCACCCTCCCAACGCCTGTTCCAAATCCGCCAAAATATCCTCCACCGCCTCGATCCCCACCGATAACCGCACCAGCCCATCCGTCACCCCTTGCGCCAAACGCGCCTCGCGCGAAACGACAACATGACTCGTCGTCGCGGGATGCGAAATCAAAGAACGCGCATCGCCCAGCGACGTAGCTAACGCGCACAATTTCACGCGGTCCATCATGAGCGCGCCCGCGTCCAAACCGCCTTTCAATTCAAAACTCACCATCCCGCCAAACCCGCGCATCTGTTTTTTGGCAATGTGATGCTGCGGATGCGAGGCGAGTCCGGGGTACGAGACGGACGCGACGACAGGATGCTGTTCCAAAAATTGCGCCACGCGCATCGCATTTTCATTGTGCTGTTTCATGCGTAACGGCAGCGTCGTAATGCCGCGCGTGATGAGATACGCGTTGAACGGCGCGAGGATGCCGCCGAAATAACGAAGCGTGTGGGTGCGCGTGCGTTCGATGAAATCCTTTCTGCCAACAATCAAACCACCCACCGCGTCACCGTGTCCGCATAAATACTTTGTCGCCGCGTGCAAAACAATGTCCATCCCCAACTCGATTGGACGCTGATTGATCGGCGTGGCAAAGGTGTTGTCGCAAATCGAAACCGCGCCCGCGTCGCGCGCAATACGCGCAATCTCTTGCAAATCACACAACGCGAGAATGGGATTGCCCGGCGTTTCCATGTACACCACGCGCGTATTTGGTTTTAGCGCGTCCGCGACATTTTCAATATCCGTCGCGTCCACAAAGGTTGTTTCAATCCCGTACTGCGAGAAATCTTGCGTCAACACCGCGAACGTGCTGGGATAAATCGCTTTTGCCGCGACGACATGATCGCCCGCTTTCAAATTCGCCAGCAGCGTCGTTGTAATCGCCGCCATGCCCGATGCGGTTGCAACAGCCGCTTCCGCGCCTTCCAACGCGGCAACGCGTTTTTCCAACACCGTGACCGTTGGATTCGCCCATCGTGTATAAACGTACCCTTCTTTTTCTCCCGAAAAAACAGCTGCCCCATTTTCCGTCGACCCAAGATGATATGTCGTCGCAAGATAAAGTGGCGGTACGAGCGCGCCCGTGGTGGGATCAGGGCTTTCGCCCGCGTGGATGGCAAGGGTTTGCATGTTTTGTGATTGCATTTGTTTCCTCACACAAATTTTTTTTTCATCTTAACATAGATGACGCGTTGCGCGATATAATTGAGGCGTGAATGGCGAATGGCGGATGGCAAATCGCGTAAAGCAAAGCGCGTAACACCGAACCATCCGACCATCCAACCACCCAACCTCCATGAGACGTTTCACGGAAACCGTCTCTACATCCAACTTCCAATTTCGAGGAGATTTTTTCACCATGCCCACCCACCTCAAAAAATTCACGCTCGATACCATCGAAACGTATCGTGTCCTCACCGACGCGCAAATTCATCCCGACGCGTCGTGCATTGCCTTTGTCGTCGGCGGTCTCACACATCCGCGCGGGAAAAATCCGCGCGCGAACATTTATCTCGCAGATACGCGCAGGGGCACTACGCGCTCGTTCACAACAGCTGACGCGTGCGAGACGCACCCGCGTTGGTCTCCCGATGGAAAAACGCTGGCTTTTATTTCGGATCGTTCGCGCATAGATGATTTTCAAATTTATTTGATTGCCCGCGAAGGTGGCGAGGCGGAACATCTCACACAGGGTGCGAGCGTAAATGCGCCGTATCGGGATGTTTCGATGTTCAAGTGGTCGCCGGATGGGACGCGCATCGCGTATTTGCAAAAAGAGGAAACGAATAAATTCGTTACTACGCGGCGCGCGCAAGGGTTTGATGAGATCAACTTTGAAGCGCACCCGCAATTTACGCGCGTTTGCATCGTGGATGTGGCTACGCGCAAAACGCATGTAGTCACGCGCGGCGAGGTGCAGGTCTGGGAGTTTGACTGGTCTCCCGATACCGAGGAATTGGTTTTGATTTGTTCCGCGCAGCCGTATGAATGGAGTTGGTACGATGCGTGGCTCGCGCGCGTTTCCGCAAAAGGTGGCGTGCCGCGCAAAATTTTTTCGCGTCCCACAAAACAAATTGGGCATCCGCGCTGGTCACCGGACGGGCATCACATTGCGTTCGTTTCGTCACTGTGGAGTGATCGCGGCATCATTGGCGGCGATCTGTATCTCACCGATTTACATGGAAAAAATGTGCGTGTGCTATCGGAAGGATACGCGGGAACGATTAGCGGCGTTGAGTGGATGGATTCGCAAAATCTTGTGAGCGCGGGTTATTTACAAGGCGAAGCGGCGATCACACAATTCGACATCGAAGGCGCGTCGCAAAATGTGTGGCGCGGACAAGGCGCGTTTCAAGAAAGTCACACACCAAAATTTAGCCGCGCGCAGGATAGATCGATTGCGGTTGTTCGTTCTGCGCCGCATGCCCCGCGTGAAGTGTGGACGCTTGCGCCCGACGCGTTAACATGGAAACAGTTAACAACGCTCAACGCATCATTTGAAAATCTCGCGACGGGCGAGCAAGAAATTTTTGAATGGACGAGCGCGGACGGATGGAAAATGCAAGGGGTGTTGGTGAAACCCGTCGGCGCGAAAAAAGGGAAACGCTTGCCATTGATCGTGCAACCGCACGGCGGACCGACAGGCATTACCGCAAACGAGTATTTTTCACCGATGCGTTGGGCGTATCATTTGACGCAGCGCGGCTTTGCGGTGTTTATGCCAAACTATCGCGGCAGCACCGGCTGGGGGATTGAATTTGCGGAAGCGAATTTGGGTGACATGGCGGCAAGGATTTTCAAGATATTATGGCAGGCGTGGACGCGTTGATCGAGCGCGGGATTGCCGATCCGAAACGCATGGGCTTTGGCGGCTGGAGTTACGGCGGCTATTTAACCGCTTGGGCAATTACGCAGACGAATCGTTTTCGAGCGGCGATTGCGGGCGCGGCGATTGCGAATTGGTTGAGTTTTCACGGTTCAAGTTATTTGTGCCGATGGGATGAGTTGCACTATAACGCGAATCCGTATGCACACGGCGGCGTGTATGACAAATTTACGCCAATGAATTTTATCGAGAACGTGACGACGCCAACTTTGATCTTGCACGGTGAAAAAGATGGCGATGTGCCGGTAAGTCAAGGATACGAATTGTTTCGCGCGTTAAAAGATCACGGCGTCGAAACAGAACTTGTCATTTATCCGCGCGAGCCGCATGGGGTTGGGGAAACCGCGCATGTGAAGGATTTGATTACGCGCGTGTGCGATTGGTTCAAGAAATATGTAAAAGGGTGACAGATCGTTTGTGTCACCCCGCTGACAGACAGGCAAATCGAGAAATGTTACAATGCGCGGCATGAAGCGTTGCAATTCAAACGTATTCCAACTATAGTGTTCCCCATTCAAACTTTTCACCGGGGCAAAGGAGCAAATTATGTTACGAAAATTTCTGGCTGCGTTTCTCTTTGCATTTTTGGGTCTTGGTTTAGGCGCGTGCAGTTTGTTCGAATCTCAAATCACGCGCCCTGTCGTTGTTATCGTTTCGCCACCGAGCGGCAGTACTTTTACAGCTGGCGAGCAAGTGGTTGTGCAGTCCACCTCCGCAGACCCCGGCGGCGTTGTCCGCGTCGCGCTGATCGTAGATGGCGTTCCCCTGCGCGAAGACCCCAGCCCAACAGGACAAGGGCAGTAACAGTTTTCCTTGATTCAAACTTGGGTGGCGGATCGAGTCGGTCAACACATTCTCACCGTGCGCGCCACCAATTCGCAAGGCGTTACGGGCGAGACGGGAATTTCGATCAATGTGCAAGCGCCTACTGGCGGACAACCACCCGCAAGCAGCCCGATCGCGCCGTTGGCAACCCCAACGACAGGGCAAAATCCCCCGATCACGATCATTGTCACGGCGACACCGGTGATTGTCGCAACAAATGTTCCGGGGCAAAATACCTCTGTGCCCGCGACGAATACGCGCGCCGAACACCACCGCGCCCGGTCAAAACACGAGTGTGCCAACTACAGCTGCGCCCGCAACCAACACAACGATCCCGCCCACCCTTGGACCCACAGCGTGTTCGGGACAACCCAATAATTTTACATTCACCGCATCCGCCGCGACAATCAACGCGGGGCAGTCCGTCACGTTGAATTGGGGCGCGGTCAACAATGCGAGCATCGCGGTCTTGAATGGCGGCGCGTTCAACAATCAAGGCGTCGGCGCGCCGGGCAGTATTTCCACCAAACCCAACGCCACGACAACCTATGCACTTACCGCGACATGTAATAATGGCGGGGGCACACGCACCAATTCCGTCACTGTGACCGTGAATGCAAGCGCAGCCCCAACGATAAGCGGCTGTGCCGGTCCGGGCAATTTTACATTCACCACTTCCGCAGGGACGATCACTGCGGGTCAGTCGGTCACGTTGAGTTGGAGCGCGATCCCAAGCGCGGACCAAGTAAAGTTGTTTAGCGGCACTCCAAACGGTGAAACAGTCAACACGCCGGGCAGCCGCACGGTTTCGCCCGGCACAACAACAACTTACGAACTCTCTGCGCTCTGTACGCTTACGGGAGTGAGCAAAACCGCACAAGTCACGGTGACAGTCACCGGCGGTCAGCCCGCGTGCAGCGGCACACCGGGCAATTTCTCATTCAACGGCTCTTCGGGAAATGTCACGGATGCACAGGGACTCACGATTACGTCCGGACAATCCGTCACGTTAAAATGGAGCGCGATTACAAACGCCAGCGAGGTTCGATTGACCGGCGGTGGCATCAATGAGGTGGTTTCTGTACCGGGGAGCCGCGTCGTTTCACCCACAAGCAATACAACATATGACCTTGACGCGAAATGCAATACATCAGGCGACGCGGTTCATGGTTCGGTGTCTGTCACGGTCACGGGCCCCGCGCCGGCTTGCTCGGGGACACCAACGCTTTCTACGTTCACTGCTTCCGCCACGACGATCACCGCAGGTCAATCCGTCACGTTGAGTTGGGGCGCGGCGACGAACGCAGACCAAGTGATTTTGGATGGCGGCGCGTTTAACAGTCAAAATGTAACTGCTCCCGGCAGCGCCTCCGTTTCGCCCAACACAACAACAACCTATATTCTTTTAGCTGTATGCAACGCGACTGGCATCACGAGTGTCGGCAAGTCAATCACAATCAATGTGAATCCGTAGCGCAAAAAACCCGACAACACAAAAGCAAAAAAACGAGCCGAGAATTTTTCTCGGCTCGTTTCATTTCAGAAAAATTTTTGCCTCAACAAATACGCGGCAGCGGATCACCCACCAACATATCCACAACGCGATTACCGCCGATCTCTGTTTGCAAAAAGACAAGCCCTTTTGGTTCCGCCCACACTTCCCCAATCACGCGCGCATCTTGCCCAAGCGGATGTTCACGCATCGCGGCAACCACCGCGTCGGCAACTTCGGGCGGGACGACGGCAATCAATTTTCCTTCGTTCGCGATATAGAGCGGATCAATTCCCAAAATTTCGCACGCGCCGCGCGTTTCATCGCGCACGGGAATGGAAGTCTCTTTGATCGCAATCGTCACTTCTGCCGCTTTCGCAATTTCGTTCAGCGTTGTGCCGAGTCCGCCGCGCGTCGGATCTTTCAAGCAGCGAATTTCCGTCGTCACATCAAACATTGCATTGACCAAGCCGTTTAACGCCGCCGTGTCGCTTTTGAAATCCGCTTCAAAATCAAGTTCGTTGCGCGCCGCCATGATCGTCACGCCGTGATCGCCGATGTAGCCGCTCAAAATGATCTTGTCGCCCGGACGAGCGTTCGCCGCCGAGATATGCACATCGCGTCGAATGACACCGACGCCTGCCGTGTTGATAAAAATTTTGTCCGCCTGCCCGCGGCTCACCACTTTGGTGTCGCCCGTGACAATTTCGACGCCCGCGCGTGATGCGGCTCGCGCCATAGATTCCACAATGCGCCGCAAATCCTCCATCGGAAAACCTTCTTCGAGAATGAATCCCGCGGAAAGATACAACGGTTCTGCGCCCGACATTGCGAGATCATTCACCGTGCCATTGACCGCGAGTTCGCCAATATCGCCGCCGCTGAAAAAAATTGGACTGACCACATACGAATCGGTGGTGAACGCGAGGCGCGCGCCTTGAATATCAAACACTGCGCCGTCGTCCAACTTGTCTAAAAGCGGATTCGCAAACGCGGGCGCAAAGAGTCCTTCGATCAACCGATGCGTCGCCTTGCCGCCGCCGCCATGCGCGGTGGTGATGTGCGTGTCCGTCAAACGCACAGGCAGCGTTTGGACAAATTCGATTTTTTCAAATTGTTGGAGAACGGTGTCGTCGGAGAAACGGGGCATAGGAAATTCCGAACCTTATTTTCTCTTGTACACTTCGCTGCGATGCTTGACAACGCGAACAGTAATGGTTTGTTGCGTTTTATCAAAGGTGTAAAGAGCGCGATAATCGCCAATGACCAACTTGAAAACACCTGCCCATTCGCCTGTCAATTGTTCTGGCGTAATGTTGTCCAAGTTTTCAGCTAACCACTTCAATTTTTTAAGGACGCGATCAGCGACTGCTTTATCCAATCGCGCAAAGTCCGCGTCTCCATCGCGAGTGAATGTCGCGATACATGCTACCACTTGAGCCCTAATCTAGCAGCCACAACTTCAACGGGGACTGTTTCCTCTCCGTCTTCCGTCGCAGCAATGGAACGCTTGAGAGCCACCTTGATCTCGTCGCGTAATTCCAAGCCCGCGTCGGGATCGTCTATCATTTCCGAAATGGTTTCAGAAACGACTTGACGCATCAAATCCCTGAATTCATCAATCGTTAAATCTGCCACGCGTGCAGGAGTCATCATTTGTCCTCACCAAAATTTCAACCCGCATGCGCCATCGCCATCGGGAGCGCCAAACCTTCTTGCTCCGAACGCAACGCGCGCCGCTGCGACGCAATCGAATAGCGCCCATAATTGTAATACGCCGCGCACGCGCCTTCACTGGAAACCATGCACGTGCCAATCGGCGTTTCGGGCGTGCAGGCAGTGCCAAAGACGCGACACTCCCACGGCTTGATCACGCCTTTCAACACTTCGCCGCATTGACACGCTTTTGGATCGGCGACGCGCAAACCGGGGACTTGGTACTGCAATTCGGCATCCCATTCCGCAAATTCGTCGGTCAATTTCAACGCGCTGTGCGTGATGAAACCCAAACCGCGCCACTCAAAGAACGGGCGCAGTTCAAAAACGCGCGCCATAATTTCCAACGCCTTCACATTGCCTTCCCAACGCACGACGCGCGCGTATTGATTTTCCACCTCACTGCGTCCTTCCGTGATCTGTTGCACCAACATCAACGCAGCTTGAATCACATCGAGCGGCTCGAATCCACTCATCACGACGGGCTTGTGATGTTCCTCTGCAATCCAACGATACGGCTCGCAGCCAATGATCGTGCTGACATGCCCGGGACCGATAAACCCATCGAGCCGCAAATCGGGCGAATCGAGCAGCGCTTTGATGGCAGGAATGATCGTGACGTGATTGCAAAAGACAGAGAAATTTTTCACGCCCTCTGCTTTCGCGCGCAGCAATGTCAACGCTGTCGAAGGCGCGGTCGTCTCGAAACCGATAGCAAAGAATACGACGCGTTTGTCGGGATTCATTTTCGCAATTTTGAGCGAGTCGAGCGGCGAGTACACAAAGCGCACATCCGCGCCATCCGCTTTCGCGTCGAGCAAGCTGCCGTTCGAGCCGGGCACGCGCATCATGTCACCGAACGTGGTAAAGATCACATTCGGATCGCGCGCAATCGCTTGCGCGTCATCCACGCGTCCCATCGGAATCACGCAGACGGGGCAGCCAGGTCCGTGAATGAGATCAATGTTTGAAGGCAGCACATCTTCGATGCCGTACTTGTAAATCGTGTGTGTGTGTCCGCCGCACACTTCCATCAATTTGAATTGTCTGCCCGCGCTCACACGCGCAATTTCCGCCGACAAACTTTTTGCCAAATCTGCGTCGCGGTATTCATCAACAAATTTCATCGTGTCACCTCGCTGACTGATTACTGATTACTGATAACTGAAACCTGATTACTGATTACCGATGACCAACTGTTGTCTGTTGTCCGTTGTCTGTCGTCGAGCATTTTCCGTGTCAATTCGATCAACGTATGATAAATCGTCGCGTGCGCCTCTTGAATACGCGGCACGTATGTGGAAGGCGCAACAAAGCAAAAATCTACAATTCCCGCGCGCTGCAATTCCGCTGTCTTGCCGCCTTCATATCCAGCTAACCCAATCGTCAGGAGTCCCATTTTGTGCGCGGTTTCGAACGCCATCTCCACATTGCGCGAATTGCCGCTTGTCGAAATGCCCACAGCTAGATCGCCCACGTTGCCGAACGCGATCACTTGACGCAAAAAAACATTTTCAAAACCAACGTCGTTGCCCACAGCTGTTACTACACCAATGTCATTCGTCAAAGAAAGCGCGGGCAAACCGCGCAGCATACAATCCACCGAAACATCTTGCGCGTCCGTCGCGCTGCCGCCGTTGCCAAACGCCAATAATTTTTTACCGTCACCAAACGCGTTCGCCATGCGTTCCGCGCAGCGCACCAATTCATCTGCATATTTTTCAATCACCAACGCGCGCAATGCCACTACGTCCGCGCATTTTTTCAACGTCGAAGTTTTTACATCTGCCAACACATCGGCAAGCGAGATTGACTCTTTTTCATGCAAGAACGGATAAAAGAGTTTGGCGAAATTGTTGGACTTGGTTTGGTCAGACATTAGCAGATAGCAAATAGCAGATAGCCATTCGGCATCCGCAGGTTCATTCTTCCACTATGTCGGCGGGATTCAATTTCGCAATCGCGGTTCCGATATGCACCAAAATAAAATCATTCACACGCACATCATCCAGCAAATCCAACGCGACATCGCTTTCCCCATTTTCCATTTTCACCGTCGCGGTGTTCGTCGCCGCGTCAATCATCAACACCCGCGCGGGCAGTCCTTCATCCTTGCACGTTGGGCAGCTAAAGTGCGGTTCGTGCGGGACGGTTTTGGGGCGGAGGGGAACAAAAGAATCCATTTTGTATTTATGATTTTGGATGTGTGATTTTGGATGTGTGATTTTGGACTTGTGATTACATCGCGCGCTCAAATCAGCAATCAAAAATCACCAATCAAAAATCAAAACAGTCCTTTATGTTCAAAAAACACATGCACCGTTTCCCAAAAAATATGATACGCGGTTTCTTGAACTTCTTGGACAACATTGGGATCGTCGGATGCGACATCGAAACAAAAATCGAGACCGTTTGCACGCGCCATCGCGCCGCCACCCATCCCGCACATACCGATCGTCAACATGCCAATCTCTTTGCCCCGCGTCAACCCACGCAAAACATTTTCATCATCGCCGTCGAGTGTCAAACCTAATGCAATATCATCGCGCAAACCGATGAGCTGCAATTGTCGCGCAAACATTTCGGCATTGCCAACCTGCTGCGTCAGTCCCAACACCGCGCCCACATCATTCGTCAGCGCAATCGCGGGCAGCGCGCGTTTGCCGACAATGACGGGATGAACAAATTCGACAGAGACGTGCTGCGCGTCTGTGGTGGAGCCACCGTTGCCAAAGACGAGCAAACGTCCGCCGCGCACAAACCGTTTTGCCATCTCGAACGAGCATTGCGAAATCTGATCCGCGTTCGCGTCAAAAAATTGCGTCGGCGTCTCGATGCTCTGCTGAAATTGTGCAACGGCGAAATCGCGGTGAGTCATCATTTCTCCTCCGCGCGCATTTCTCCCTGCGCGCGTGGATTTGCAATCCACGCCTCTCCACGCCTCACGTCTCGAAAGACCTCAATTTCGCGCTCTGATCCATCATCTGGTACTCATCCGCCAGCTGTGCGCCCATGCCTTGCAAGAGGCGCATCGTCTCGTGCGCTTCTTTTTCATCAATGCGGCTCAACGCAAAGCCGACATGAATCAGCACCCAATTGCCCACGGCGGATTCAGCTGGATTGAGCAAACCAACGTTGATGTTACGCTTGACGCCAGAGACATTCGCTTTGGCGATAAAATTTTTCTGATCTACGATCTCGACGATTTGTCCGGGGATTCCGAGGCACATAGTTCCTCCTAAGAGAAGGGATGAGGGATGAAGGATGAAGGATGAAAGACAAGTTCCGTATCGCCTTATCCTTCGCCCTTCACTTTTGCATTTGCAATTAGCGCTTGTCCGAAAGAAATCGCGCCATCATTGGGCGGCAGTTGCGTTGGCACAAGCACGTTGAAATTCAGTCCGCGTAATTCTGCCAGTGTGCGTTGCAGCAAAAGTGTGTTTTGAAAAACGCCGCCGCTCAAAACGACGCGCGACAAACCAGATTCAATTCGCATCAAATCACAAACACTCGCCGTTGCAGCTGCAATCGTGTTGTGGAACTTGCGCGCAATTATGCGCCTGTCAACACCGTTTTGCAAATCGCCCACGATGCCGCGCAATGCCGCGTCCATTTTCAATACACGCGGGCGCGCGTCGAAAATTTCAAACGTATATTTTTCGACGCATGATTCATCGGCGTGCATTTCTAATTCAATCGCTGCCTGCGCCTCATAGTTTGATTCTTGGCGCACGCCGATGAGCGCGGACACGGCATCAAACAAGCGTCCCATCGCGGACGAACGCGGCGAATTGATTTCCATATCCGCCATTTGTTTGAGAACGCGCCATTTTGCGCGATCCAGCTGTCTTACAAAATCAATTTCCAAATCCAAAAACGCGTCGCCGTACACCTTATCCAACCACGCCGCCGCGAGCCGCCAGACTTGATGAATTGCTTGCTCGCCGCCAATCAACGGAAGTGGATCGAGATGCGCGGCGCGTTCAAACTCTGCCAAATCCGCCGCGAGAAATTCGCCGCCCCAAATCGTTCCGTCTGTGCCGTAGCCCGTGCCATCAAACGCGACACCGATCACGCGTTCCGTAATGCCATGTTCGCCCATCACAGCTGCAACGTGCGCGTGATGATGCTGCACGCCAATCGCGGGTAAATTCAATTCAAGCGCGTGTTTCGTCGAAAGATATTCGGGATGCAGATCGTATGCGACGACGCGCGGCTCAATGTCAAAGAGACGTTTGAAATGTTCAATGCCTTCGGTGAATGATTTGAGCGTTTCAAAATTTTCCAGATCGCCAATGTGATGACTGACGAAGGCGTATTGGTCTTTGGCAAGGCAAAATGTATTTTTCAAATGTGCGCCCGTCGCGAGAAGCGGTTGGCGAAAGGGCTGCGGTGCGCGAATGGGTTCGGGGACATGACCGCGCGAACGGCGCAACAACAATTCTTGTCCATCCACAACGCGCGTGACAGAGTCATCACAGCGCATAAAAATTTCGCGATCGTGGTTGAGAAAATGATCTGCGATCTTGCCAAGCCGTTCGCGCGCATCCTTGCCTTTGTACGCAATCGGCTCATCGCTCACATTGCCGCTGGTCATTACCAACACCGCGAGCTTGCCGCGTTTCGCGCGGGTGAATGTGTCGAGCAGCAAATAGTGCAGCGGCGTGTACGGCAGCATCACACCAAGATACTTTTGATTGGGGGCGATTTGGTCTGCGACACGTTGCGGTTCCCGTTGACGCAACAAAACGATGGGACGCCGCCGCGAGGTGAGCAATTTTTCTTCGAGCTCGTTAACTTTGCACAACTCGCGCGCGGTTTCGACATCATGTACCATCAACGCAAATGGTTTGTCGTACCGCTTTTTGCGCGTTCGTAATTGGCTGACTGCATAATCGCTTGTGGCATCGCAAACGAGATGAAAGCCGCCTAACCCTTTGACCGCAAGGATATTTTCATTGTCCAACAAACGGATCGCGACTTGGATCGCGTCTTGATCCGACTCAATGCGCTGCTCGTATTGCAGAATGGCAACGGGTCCGCATCGCGCGCACGCATTGGGCTGGGCGTGAAAGCGGCGATTGAGCGGATCGTCGTACTCGCTTTGGCAGCGCGCACACATTCGAAATTCCACCATCGTCGTCAAGGGGCGATCATACGGCACATCCTTGATGATGGTGAAACGCGGTCCGCAATTGGTGCAGTTGATAAAGGGATAGCGATAACGACGATCGTTTGGGTTAAACAACTCGCGCAGGCAATCGTCACAAATACACGAGTCGGGCGCGATCCACGCGCGCTTTTCAACAGACCCATTACTCGCGGCGATACGAAAGGTGTCTTCGCCTAACGGCGTCACGCGCTCGCTGCCAATTTGCATAATGCGCGCGAGGGGCGGCGCGTCCGTTTCGATGGCACGCGTAAAGGCGTCGAGCGCGTTCGCATCACCTTCCGCTTGAATCACAACTCCGGTCGAGTTGTTGAGCACCCAGCCACCGAGGGCGTAGCGTTGTGCTAACTGAAAGATGAACGGACGAAAGCCGACGCCTTGTACGATCCCTTCGATGTGGATTTGACGGCGCTCGCGGGTACCAATCGGAAGCGGGTCACTGCTTGAGGCAGTGACCCGCGCATCAATTTCAGCCACTGCTCCCTTTTCCGCTAATCACACCCAAAACATTCTGGATGATTACCGCAATGATTGGGAATATGCCCGCGCTTGTGGCTTTGAACGATTTCGTACTGGTGATCCTGCCCCACGCGTCCTGTGCCTCTTTTATCTCGCCTAAACCCGCATTCAGACTGCGTGACCCGACAATGTATCCGATGATTACACCGAGGAAGGTGCCAACGACTGTGTCCATTGCGCTCCTTACTTGTCTTGCCTTGGAGAATATTTGAGATTGATTCTTTTCGTACCGCGCGGATCAATTCACGCGTTCGCAAACGAGTTTGAGCTTGGCGCGAAAATCCGAAAAGACCTTCAAACCGATGATCTTTGGCGGGTCTAGCCCAAAGTCGCGGCTGTCCAACGCTAATTCGCCGTGCGCTTCGAGTCCGTGATCATCAAGATGGGTGACGGCGAGATCACCTTCGATGCGCTTTGTCGTCCCGCGAAAGCTCAAGTTGCACACCATGCGATAGCGGCGCAGTGGTTCCACTTCCTTTAACTCAAGCAGGTCAAGCGTAATTTTCGGATACTTTTGCGTGTCCACTCGACGGTGCGCCTCTAAATCGTAAAGTGGATTACCCGACAGGAGCTGCTCGACATAGACTTCGAGATGTCCTTTCACTGGCGCGCTTAAATCGGGCTGGTTATTGGGAAGCAGCTCGACTTCCAGATAGCCATCCAGTGTGTTGGTTTCCGCGTGCAGCGGGTGGAGATTGGAGCGCCCATATACTGCGAACACGGAACGCCCACTCCTAAGTTTGAACGTGGTCATGCTTGATAACTCATTCACATGTCACGCAGCTCTAGGTAGCGCGCGATGTCAGGCAGGGACTTGACGAGTGCGAGCGTACCGATTACAACTGCTAAAGCGATGACGAGGTTTCCTACGAATTTTGCCATGATACTCCTTTCAATTTGTGTTTGTGCGGAGAAAGACATTTTACCATTCTTTGAATGTCTTGCAGCTCACAAACGGCTTACGGTTTCAAGGGCAGTGTGCGATGCCCTATTTGGTGCGCGGAATGATCGCTGGCTGTAGAGCCACTCTGCCCATGCCGCCACACCCGCGCCCGTGCGGCATGAAATTTCAAACAACGGCGCGTGTGGATTCAACGCGCGCACGGACTTGACAAAAAAATCGCGCTCGAAATCTACCATCTCCGCCAAGTCCATTTTGTTCAACACAATCACATCACTCGCCGCGAAAATCTCTGGATACTTTATCGGTTTGTCATGCCCTTCTGCCGCACTGCTTAGGCACATTTTGATTTGTTCGCCCAGCGCCCAATGCGTGGGACAAACGAGATTTCCGACGTTCTCGACAAACACAATGTCGAGTTGATGCAGATCGAGCGCGTCGAGCGCGCGTTCGATCATGTGTGCTTCCAGATGACAATTGCCCCCCGTATTGATTTGAACGGCATCACGCGCCCCCGCCGCCAAAACTTTTTCCGTATCAATCGTGCCTGCAATGTCACCTTCGATCACACCCACCCGCGCGCGTCCTTGAAGCGCCTGCATCGTTTTAATGATCGTACTCGTTTTGCCCGCGCCGGGGGATGCAATTACGTTGACCGCTAAAATACCCGCCGCCGTGAACCGCGCGCGATTTTGCGCTGCCACTTCGTCATTCACCGCGAGGATATTTTGAACGATCTGGATTGTGCGAACACTCATGTTTCAATCTCGATACTTTCGATCAACAGCTCGCTGCCATCATCCGTGACTTGTCCAACATTTCCACAGCGAGGGCAATCAAAATTTTCGCTGATGGGCGCATAGTCGTCCTTGCAATACGCGCAGTGGAAACGCATCGGCGTTCGCCGCACATTTATTTTCGCGCCCTCCACCACCGTCCCGGGTGAGAGCATGTCGAAATAAAACAACAGCGAATCGTCCACCACTGTCGAACGGTCACCCATCACCAAATTGATGGACAACACTTTTGTCGCGCCGAGCTCCAACGCGCGCGCTTCAACGTTCTCCAAGAGATAGGACATGACGGAGAGCTCGTGCATTAGAAATTGCGCGCGACTTGCATATGCAGCGACGCGTTACATGCTGCGGATACGGAGATAGCGCATGATGTCGCCGAGACTGAAAAGGATCCCCAACAGAACTGCAATCAGGATAATGCCGACGACGATTTGGATTAGGGTTATTGCATCCATAGCTGATGACCTCCTGCCTTTGGGAGACGATTCACCGAAACGTCTCTACATGAATTATGCCGGTTGTGCAGTTTGGGATTCACTAACCAGCCGCGCCACCAAATCTTCCACCATGCTTACGGCTTCATTCAACGCGTTCTGCACGGGTTCGCTCAAACCCATTTGCCCTTCATTTTCAGGTCCGAATGTTGCGGGTTCACAGCCCACGACGAGTACGCGTTTTGGTTCGCCACCCAAAGATTTGACAAGATTCAAAACTGTTTCAGGATCCATGCTATGTGCGTCAATCGCCGCGCTCGCCGAGCCAAAGGTATTTAGGTCTGGTTCAATCACATAAAGCGTGCCGGGTTCATGTCCACGCGAGATGGCGTCAATCAAAATCGTGACATCGTACTCATCCATCATCGCATACGCAAGATCAAAGCCGCGTATGCCATAGTCCTGCACCGTCACCCCTTCGCGCGCTGGACGCTGCAACAAAAGCCGCGCGACTTCCGAACCAAACGCGTCGTCGCCAAGAAAGATATTACCAATGCCAGCCACAAGAATCCGCATAATCTCATTCGCCCAATCCAGAGACGTTTCACCGAAACGTCTCTACCTCATCTCTCATCGTCCATTCTGCATTTTGCATTAAGCATTTTGCGTTCATCCTTCATCCTTCATCCTTCATCCCTGATTTACCGGCTCGACTTCATCGGTTGTGAAAAAGAACCGATGCGCGGCTTGACGCATACGCCCAAAATCTTTTCCCGGATCATCATCCACCGTGACCGCAAGATAAATTTTACTTTCAAAATCTTGCTCAATGGCTTCAATCGTGGCGATGTGTCCTTTCAGTAATATGTCGAACGCGTCCGCGCCGCCTTTGGGTTGCAAGCGTACTTGATCGCCTGTTTTCACTTCAACACCGCGAATCGTGATCCGCTCCAAACGCACGCGATCCGCTTCTTCATCCGCGCCGCTAATATCCCACTTGCTAAAATCAAATGCGTCTGCTCCATCCAAGTTGACCAAATCATTATTCACAGGTTCATCGTTCACAGGATTATTGCTCACAGGTTTTAGTCCGCGCATCGCGCCGTGCAATCGCGCCCACACTTCAGGCGGTAGATTTTCGGTGCGATCCAGAATTGCCCGCGCGCGTTCATCCGAATCGCGCGCCTCTTGTTTTTCTTCATCGGTCAGCGTCAAAATTCGCAGCGAGAGAATTTCATCAATTTCGGTGCCATCAAACAAATCGCCCGCGCTCTCGGGCGCAATTTCAGGATAATCGTACAAAATGATCGGTGAAGCGAGCATCAGATCGCGTTCCCCTTGATCGCCGACGAGGATGGGATAGACGCCAATGTTATGGCAGCTCTTGGCAGGTTCGCGATATTCTTCGGGCGGATCCATCAGCGAAATAAACTCGCCGCCGTGAATGCCCAAGATGGAATGGGTTGAAGCAAAAGAAAATTTTACCGCATCGTCGCGTGTTTTTTCCGCCGTCGCGTCGTACGCGGTGAGATTGGAAACGTGAATCGTGAGCTTGAGGGCGTCACCGATTTGTTGTGCGGTGAGTTCGATGCCACCACAAATTTCTTGCTGTGTGCGGACGAATACCCCATCCTCGCTTAATTTTTCTACCTCGTCCATCGCGGGAAACGAAAATTCAAAACGCTTCGGTTCTACCGCAATCTCACCAATCCGAATGTTCTCAAAAGTCACCGCGCGTGTAATCGCTTCTTGCCACGTATGAAAAACTTTGTCGCCCACGCGCAAGGATTCGACAACGCGAAATGTTTCCCCTTCGCGCACTTGGACCTCGCGTTGTACCAAGTGCAAGAAACGTACCTTGATGTCTAACGCGCTTTGCGCGTCACCCTTCGCCAAACACTCTATTACTTGAAACCACGCGTCAGCGCCGTTTTGCGCTTCCGAATAGGTACGGGGATAAACACCACCGAACGTCCACCGTTGCTGATTTTTGACGGCGGAGGGACGATACGGATAGAGAATGTAACCCTCGTACAAAACTGCGTCAGCAATTTTTTCGGCAAGCGGCAGGTTCACGTAGTCAGATTCTCCTTCATTGGCGTTGTGCCATTTCGTCAAGCTACATTCAGCATTTTATTGGCGTAATCTTTCCCACTCGTCGCGGGCGGTAATGGTTTGTTATCTTGTTTGTAAAGCGAAATTGTTTCTTGTTCGCGCCGTTCAGCGATTCCAAATCGCCGTCTGAAAAAAGATCAAATCGCGCGGCGATTCCGAATGCGGAGCATTTCGTCCTTTTTCAGCCGTGAAATTCCATTTCATGCGAACTTATTCCGTCCCCTCTTTAAATTCCTCTAACGATTGATTCAACAATTGCGTAAAAACCTGTTCCCACGTCGGTGTTCCATGCCGCGATTTGTAACGAAAGAGGCGATCAAAGACATCTTGACGCAGCGCGAGCCAAGCAATGTTGGGATAATAATGCGCCATCATCTCTTTCCACACTTGCACAGACATTCGATAAATTGCCTCTTTTGACCACGAGATTTGCGCGACTTGAAATTCGCCTTCTTGTCCCTCGTAAAAAATCGTGCCGCTAAACAAAAAGGTCAATGGCACTTCCCCATCATCCAACGCGTAAAAATATTTTGTCGCGGCGACGTTGAAATCGAACGTGCAAGGCACTTGCAATTTCGTGACGCTCGTTCCCGAAAACGGCGCAACGGTCACGTTCACAAACGTCCACAGCATCGCGCGCAGCGTTTGACTCCAGCGGTCTGGCGCGCCGAACAAATCTAGCAAACGCTCGTGATCGCTCACATCGTACTTGCGCTTTGTCACGTCCAACTGAATCTGCACACGCAGCGCAATCGCGTGAATCACTTCATCGGGATTGGAATTTGTGGCGCGCAGGTGAAATTCCAAAAACGGCGTAGCTGCATGGAGCAGAGGTTCAACGCCCTCGATTTGAAAATTCAAGTCAGGCACGCGCTTGTTCCTCTACCGCGTCCGACTGCTGCTTTAATTTATTAAAGAACGCTGCGATCTCTTTCCACACTTCCGCGCCGCCCGACAGCCCTTTCCAGTTGAGCCGTATCAATCCCACCAACTCGAAACATTTGTCAATCGGCGCGAGATAGTATTCGTGCGGCTGTATGCCAGCCGACGCGCCCTTCAACCGATACACCAGCAACGCCTCAACATCGGGCTTGATCTCTTTCAAGATCGGATTGTCCACCACCACTTCCTGCCACGTCTCTAAACTCAAAAGCGATTCCATCGCGCCCGCAGGACTCGGATAATACGCCATCACTTTTTTCGCGGGCGTGCTGTCGTAAAAGAACGCCATGCCAACGGGAATGAGCAGACTGTCCCACGTCCCATCGCTGAGTTGAAAATCGGGCAGATATTTTCCGCGACGCGGCACGCGGCTATATTTTGATTGCGAGTTGCCCATGCTGATCAAACATTGCTCGCACGCGCAGATCACTTGGCGCGTGTTTGGATCAAACAGATGGGAATGTTCGGGCGGCAAGGGCGCGCCGCAGATGTCACAATTTTCTAAAGGCGTGCGCGGGCGCGTGAATTGGCGGAGGGTTGAGAATGCGTTTGATTTCGAGCGCATGGCAGTTTCGGCATTTTCTTTCATTTCAGACTCAGCGTCTAGCAGTCTGTCGGAGAGATATGTAGAATCTCTCGGTTGATGTACAATTCGCGTATGAGCAGAGAATTCAAAACTCCCGATTACGAAGCCACACTCAGGTCCACGATTACCCTCCGCGAAGCA
>Ga0247727_10006502_pt1 | contig 22948 bp, 23 predicted proteins | sample WisWelCaveWW1625_FD_202498 | JGI IMG/M metagenome (GOLD analysis project Ga0247727, IMG submission 202498) | Biofilm microbial communities from Wishing Well Cave, Virginia, United States - WW16-25 | ecosystem: Environmental > Aquatic > Deep subsurface > Groundwater > Cave microbial mat | place...
GGTGCTCTGGTTTGTTTGGTCTATTTAGTTTGTTTGGTTGAACGAGACTAACCAGATGAACAAGACAAACCAAATGAACCAAAACAACCAGTTTCGCCTGCTACGGGATTTGGAACTGGAGTTTCGATCCCCGCTGCAACTTCAAACTCTCAGCTCGGCCCCCCGCGAGTTCCAAGACAAAAAGCGCGTCCTCGTTTGGCCGATATTGGGGGCAGCTGTCGTCCGTTCTCGTGCAGATCGGGACGCGCTGTTCCATATGGATGATCTGCTTTTTCTCATTCATCCAGATGAGATCGAGCGGGATCTTTGTGTTCTTCATCCAGAACACCCAGGCCTGTGCCTGCGGGAACGTAAAGAGCATGCCGCGGTCGGCGCCTAAATTCTCGCGGTACATCAATCCCTCTGTACGTTTTTGGGGTGTGTCGGCCAACTCCGCATGAAGGATGGTGCCCCCCGGGAGGGTAATCGGGATCAACCCGAGCAAGGCCGGATCGTTTCCCGCCAGGGTATAGCAGGGGAACGAGAGGAGGAGGATGAAGAAAAGCGCAAGTGACCAGCTTCGTTGCACGACGGCATCCTATCGGCCCACTGGAGGTGAGTCAAGCCGGAGGCCGCGTGCGGTGCCCAGGGGACTGGCTCTGCCGTCTGCGGCAGTGCTTGTCCCTTTGCTCATCTTGCAATCGTGCAGTCGCCTATGCCATCCTCGGTCGGGACAATCAGGGAGTGAGCGCATGAAAGAGACGCGGAAAGTGCATTATGTCAAAGGCGTGTTTGTGTGCCCAAAGTGTCGGCAGTCGTACGTGCAGGAAAAGTGGATCGAAGAATGGCGGGTTCGCTGTCACAAGTGCGACTATCATGGAACATTGACGGAAGTTTCCGTTGAAGAAAGGATGGAAGAAGAAATTGTCCGTCGTTGAACCGGCGCCAATCCTGCGCGCTGTTTCCTTCCTCCTGTGAGTCGATGTTTTTGCCTCTCACCTCTATATTAGGATTCCGCCTCATCGGTTCCTTGTTTCTCTGTGCCCTGCTCCCGGTGTTGGACATCGGCTCAGGCGAGGTTTTCGCCGACGAGCCGCCCTCGCTGGTGAAGGTACTCGTGACCTACCATTCGCTCTCCGGCAATACGGAACGGATGGCCGAAGCAGTGGTCGAGGGCGTGAAGAGCGTCTCCGGCGCCGAGGCGCTGTTGAAACGAGTCGGCAAAGTGACGGCGGACGATTTGTTCTCCGCCGATGCGGTTGTGGTCGGCTCGCCGGTCTATTGGTCGAACATGTCGGGTGAGGTGAAAACATTCTTCGACAACTGGCAGTTTAAATTCGGTGTGTTCCCCGAATTCAAGATGAAGAACAAGATCGGCGCGGCCTTCGCTACGGGGGGTCAGGTGTCGAGTGGGAAGGAAGTGACGATGTTGACGATCCTTGCCGCGATGCTGGGGAATCAGATGATCGTCGTCAGTGGAGGCGGGGCTTTCGGCGCATCTGCCACCACGGAAGGCGACAGCACCGGCATCGACAACAAGGAGTTGGCCGACGCCAAGGCATTGGGCCGGCGCGTAGCCGAAGTCGCGGTTATGATGCAACGAGGCTCTTCTCACTAACAGGCTGTTGAAAAAGTCCGCCAGTGTTAATGGAAGGTCAAGGCTTAGGTTGAGGCTGAGAACAAAAAGCCGGGACTTTGCTTAACCTTGACCTTAGCCTATTTCATCTCACTCGCTGCGGCCTTGCTTGGGTCAAGGCAGGTCCCTGGGCGAAGTGGCCGTCTTGGGAGAATCAGGGCGGGTGAGGAATAGGGCCTTAGCCCGGATTAGCTTCGCACGCCTTTGGGGGAAGGAGCTCGGTGAGCACTCGTCGCGATTTGCACGAACTCATAAATATTCTTTGAGCAGCGGCCGCAGCATCCCATCTCTTTCAGTCCAAACTTCGCTTTGAGTTGGCGTGGCAAGACGATGCCCGCCTGTCCTGCTTCACGGACATCCGAATCAGTGATTCCCTTGCAGAGGCAGAGGTACATGAGCGGCATTCCTATATCGTCGAGCAGGGGCTCGCGTGACAGTAACGATTATGATAACTGTTATCAACTGAACCTATGATACTCCCGTCCTTTCCTAGTGTCAAGAGGGGTAGGCGGGATAGATAGAGTGGGTGTATCCAGTGTCTTGGGAAGGTGGGGGCGGCGAAAGCCCGCATTATTTATGGCGGTTCGTCGCGAAATGGCGCTAACAGGCCAGGCGAGAGGCAAGGGGCTAGGGGCTAGAGGGGAGAACCGTGTTTTCGACCGGAAGTCTTCGCCCCTAGCCTCTGGCCCCGCGCCTCTCGCCCGAACATTGGCGATTGCAGCAGAAACGTTCATGAATAGTGCGGGCTAAAGCGTTTGTTCCAGCTGATCGACCATCTCGCGGATCGTATCGAACCCCGATTGCCAAAGATCTTCAGACGCCATATCGACGCCGACTTTGGCGAGAATCGTCTGTGGCGTCTCCGACCCCCCGGTACTCAGCAGATCCAGATATTTTGGCACGAACGAGGCTCCTTCTTTCTGATACATCCGGTAGAGGGCAAGGACCAATAAGTTGCCGAAGCTGTAGGCGTAGCAATAGAAGGGGCTGGCAAAGATGTGGGGAATGGTCAGCCATTCCCATTGAAACTCATCCGGGACCTTGATGCCCTTTCCAAACTGCTGTCGCACCTCTGCCAGATAGGTTCTGGCCAGGTCCTTCACGGTCGCGCCCTGGGCGATCATCTCATGGGCCTGGTTCTCAAATTGGACAAAATAGGCTTGGCGGAGGACCGTGGCGTAGATGTCGTCGAGTTGGGTGAGCAGGAGTCCCTGTCTCACCTTCTTGTCCCGTTCCTGGTTCATGAGGGCATCGGATAGGATCCGTTCCCCGAACACCGACGCTGTTTCCGCCAGCGGGAGGGTGGAATGGAAGGTGAACATGGAATGCCGCGATGCCAGCATGCCGTGGACGGCATGACCGAGTTCATGGGCCATCGTCGCTATGTCGCGTGCTTCGCCGGTGAAGTTCAGCAGCACATAAGGGGTCATGCTTGGAATGACGCTATAACAATAGGCACCCCCTATTTTGCCGGGTCTCGTGCGCGCGTCGAGATGGTGTTCGTGCACCACCCGTTCCGCCAATTCAGCTAATTGCGGAGAGAATCCTCGATAGGCCTCCAGCACCATTCGGACGGCATCTTGATAGCGAAAGGATTTCTGCTCCGCGCGATGCGGCGCATAGATATGAAAGCGGCTCATCGGCTTGATCCGGCATAGGTGTGCCTTGATGCGGAAGTAGTCCTGGAAGATGGCCGCGTTCTTCAGACAGACTTTTAAAAGCGATGTCACCGCTGCATCTGGAATGTCGTTTCCGAGGTTGCGGGTGGCGATCGGGGAGGAGAACCGGCGCAGTTGGAGATTCTCCGCTTTCCAGTCATTGACCAGGGTCTTATAGATTTCGCCCAGCAGATCGTGTTGATCCGCGTAGACACGGTACAGCTCCCGATAGGCGGCTTCACGTAGCCGTCCTTTCCTATGGCGGAGATAGGACGTCAGTTCCTCGCGGGTCATCATTTTCCGTTTGCCGTTGACAGTGAGCGTAAACGTGAAGCCGTTCGTCACGACGTCGTACAACGAATGCACTGCGCTGCGACCCGTGACGTTCTTGATGTTGACGATTTTCTCTTCCGGTTCGGACAGCGTGTGAGGCTGAAACCTGCGAATGGTTTCAAGGTGATACCGGAGCGTGCCCGTTCCGGTCATGAGCCGGCGCGCATTGTCTTCATCGACGCTCTGCCACCACAGGTCGAAGAATACCAATCGGTTCTGGAGTGCCGTGAGCCGTTCCTCGACCTTGGTCTTAAACGAACGTGCGGCGAGGTCTTTGGTGTTTTCGGAGAACCAGAGGTAGGCATAGGCGCCGATCCGGGAGGACGCAGCCGCGATATCTTCACTGAGAGTCAGCAGCGGGCGGAAGATGGATGTTGCCATGGTCGGGCTGAGCTGAGCCCGCGCAGATTCAAATTGCACCACCTTGGCCTCGATCTCTCCCACCAAAGCCTCGAAACGCTGAACCGGATCCTCTGCCAAATGGGAGAGATCCCAGCGCTCGGAATAGGTGCGGCTCTGCCGTCTTGGGGAAGAGGGTTTGGGTGAGGGCGAAGTGCTTCGGCTGCTCTTCACAGGCATAGGTCGTATCTCCTTCATCTCACTCACATGCATCATGCGGGCTGGGCCTACTCGGTCACGATCATACCATTCTCGCTGACGAGGCCGCAGAGTTTTTGGTGGCTTGAGATCAAAGGGAATCTTCCATCTGCGGTGGCATTCTCGGTATGATGCGCCAAGTTTGACCGGAGATCCCATGACCGACCAAGAACTCAACCGAGCGGTTCAATATGTTATCGCCCGTACATCCTATGGCCGTGACACGGTGGCCGAGATTCTTAAGACGGGGCTGAGCGAAATGACTTCGCTGGCCATGCAATCGGCAGAGCGGTTCGAACGGAGCGTCCTATTGGAATATGTCTGCCAATGGACCATCAAACAAACGGGCTACCCGGAACCGTTGGTCAGGGAGATCCTTGGCTGCGCGAGCCGCTGGCTCGATGAAGTGTACGAGGAAATCACCAAGCGCCAGCCTGAAACCCCTGGCTCCTCAGCCGATGACGACGATGAAGGAGCGGAGCCGGTATAGAAATCGTGAAGCGTGAGGCGAATCAGTCTGGCGGCAATTTTTAGACCGGCAGCGAGCCTTTGAGTAGTTCAAAATTCTTCGTCACCATTGCGTCGCCGTTTTTCGTGGAGACTTCGATGCCGGCGGCGCAGATGGTTCGGCACTCGTCGATTCGACCGAGCTTGTAGAGTGACTGGGCTAGGGCATAGTAGGCGGCTGAGTAGGTGGGTTTCACCGTGACGCATTGTTGAAGGGCCTTGGCCGCCTCGTCGAAGTTTGCATCTTCCATGTAGGCCTTCCCGAGACCAAACCAGGCCACCTCGTCGTTCGGATCGATCCTCAGGACTTTCTTGAGCGATTCAATTCGGGGATTCGGCATTGCTTTCTCCTCGTCGCATGCATGCTTCAACGACCGTAGCATGCGTTTCCACTCGTTGTCTATGCGCTTTCCTGCATGTTACGATTCCAAATGTGATAAGTGAGGCGTGAAGGGAGATAAGTGGGGGCGGGAGCGCTCGTTCATCACTGCTGGTCACCCATCACTCATCGCCGATCACTGGGCTGCATCATGGGAAACACCGGACTCATCTACGATCCACGTTATCTCACCCATGACATGGGGGCAGGGCACCCAGAGTCGCCCAATCGGCTGCGTGCCATCATGGCGCAGTTGGAACAAAGAGGTACGGCGGCTCGGCTGACCAGGATTGAACCTCGAGAGGCTGAAGATGAGTGGATTACGCAGATTCACACGCCCTCGTATCTTGCGATGCTGAAGACTCACTCACCGACGGATGGGCGAGTCTCACTCGATCCCGATACCTCGATGTCTCCCGGTTCGTTGACTGCCGCCTATCTGGCAGCCGGCGGGGCATTGGCCGCCGTCGATGCGATCATGAGCGAGCAAGCGGACCATGTATTCTGTGCTGTGAGGCCGCCGGGGCATCATGCAGAAGCGGGGCGCGCGATGGGATTCTGCCTCTTTAATAATGTTGCGATCGCCGCGCGCTATGTGCAGAAGAAGCATGGCCTCAAGCGCGTGTTGATTGTCGATTGGGACGTGCACCATGGGAACGGCACGCAACATAGTTTTGAGGACGATCCCTCCGTGCTCTTCTTCAGCACGCATCAATACCCGCATTATCCGGGAACGGGTCGAGAATCGGAGCGGGGACGGGGAGCAGGCGAAGGGTTCACGATCAACGTGCCAATGGAAGCGGGTAAGGGCGATGAGGAGTATCGTGCTGTCTTTCAGAAATCGTTGGTGCCGGCGGCCGAGGCGTTCAAACCGGAATTCGTGATCATCTCAGCCGGTTTTGACGCGCACAAGGACGATCCACTCGCGAGCATGGGGCTGACGGAACAAGGCTACGCGGACCTCACCGACATCGTGGCCGGCATCGCCAAGCGCCATGCCGGCGGACGCATGCTCTCGTCGCTCGAAGGCGGGTATCATCTGACATCCTTGGCTGCTTCGGTGGATCGCCACATTCAGGCACTCTTGGCAGGATGATGAAAAAGTCCGCCAGCGTCGTTCTCGCGTCGCTCAGAGGCTCAACGTACCGAAGCGTACGCCTCGCCTTTTCGCTCGCTGCGGCCTTGCTGGACGGCCTTTTTGAGCATCCTGCGTAGTGCACTCTTGTTGTCCTAGAGGTACAGGACAATGAAACTTCGGCGCGCGCACTGAGTTTTTCTACAGCCTTTTAGCCTCATGAAGACCGGTATAAAAGTTCTGCTTGGGTGCGTCCTAGCCGGTGTGCTCGTCTATCTGTATTACACCGAGATCAAGCCGGTCGTTATTTTCGGGTTGCGGTCGGATTACGCCCATGCCATTCCATTCCAAAAGATTCCAGAGGGTTTGACGAGCCTGAAGGCTGAGTCTTGTGGCCAGTGCCATCGCGAGATCTACGACGAATGGAAGACGAGTATCCACGCCCATGCCTATGAGGATCCGTTCTTTCAGGCCTATTGGAAAAAGGACAAGAATATTTGGGTGTGCTTGAACTGTCACGCCCCGCTGGAGAACCAGCAACCGACATTGGTGAAAGAGATTCCGCGAGGGCGAGTGGAAAAGGCGATTCAAGAGGCCAATTCCCAGTATGATGCCGAGTATCAGAGGGAATCGATCACTTGCGCGGCCTGTCATGTGCGGGACGGAGTCATATACGGTCCGTTTGAAGATTCCGCCGCGCCGCACCCGACCAAGTTCGATCCGAATTTCAGGACGGCGCAGGTCTGCTATCGCTGTCACAATGTCGTGTCCGGACCTGCCCAGTTTTATAACGTGGGACCTTGTGGGACTTACGCGGAATACGAAGGCAAGTTCTTCATGCAAGAGCGGGGCTTTATTTGCCAGAGCTGCCACATGCCTGAAATCGATCGGCCAATCGCGGTGAATAGTCCGATCCGACGTGGACGCCGGCACCTCTGGCGCGGCGGGCACGACCCCGAGATGGTGAAGCGGGCGGTGGGAATACAAGTAAGGGCCGACACCGCTTCGCCCAAGCCGGGAGATCGAGTCGGATTTACGCTCACGTTGATCAATGCAGGAGCCGGCCATAAGATTCCAACTGGCGATCCTGATCGGTACTTCACGGTGGAGTTTTCCGTGGAAGATCAGCAGGGGCGGGTGCTGGAGCAGCAAACATCGACGATGGGCCGCTGGATCATGTGGCAGCCGGCCATCGTCGAGTTGTATGATAACCGCCTGTTGCCCTTAGCCAGCCGGGAATACCAGTTTGCGTACCAACTTCCGGCTCAGGCAGAGGGTTTGAAAGTAAGGACCCTCGTGCAGTACCACATCCAGACCGATAAGCAACATGAGATGTTACAGACTCGATATGGGCTGACGGGGGACGATCCCTATCGATTTGTCCTGTACGAGCGGGAGTTTCCGCTGTCCGGTGCGCTTGCCGCGGTATTGAACGAGGCCAAGCAGCTCTCAGCGGTCAGCCGTCAGCAGGATGGGTTAAGTTGTAAGGCTGAAACTAAGGGCTGATTGCAACAGCTCGGACCACAAGGGAACGACATGACTCACGCGTTGCTGATTGATACAGAAACCCTCCAGCGCAGCTTGGAACAGCCTGGCCTGGTGATTCTCGACGTGCGTGGGCGGGCGGCCTACGAATTCGGCGGCCATATTCCAGGGGCTGTGCATTCGACCTGGCATGAGTACAGCGACCCGCATGCCGTGCCGAAGGGATTGCTCGATCCCGATCGCGGACGCATGGAACAGAAGATCCGCGCCTTGGGCATTAGTCAGGACAGCGCTGTGGTCATTTATTCCAATCCGTTCGACAACTGGGGAGACGAAGGCCGCATGTTCTGGATGTTGGAATATCTCGGACACACGCGTCTGCGTATTCTCGACGGCGGGTGGGTCAAGTGGGTACAGGAAAAACGGCCGTTCGAGCATGGGTGCGTAACGCCCAAGCCCGGGACCTTTACTGTCAAACCGTTGACCGCCGTGATCGCCGGCAAAGAAGAGCTGAAGCACCTCGTGAAGCAGCCGCATCCGGGCACCGTGATCGCCGATGCGCGCAGCCTCGAAGAATATCTTGGGAAAGAGGTGTCGGGGATACCAAGACCCGGCCACATTCCCTCCGCGATTCATCTGGCCTGGACTGGATTTCTTCAGGCGAACGCCACAGTGAAAGAGCTGCAGACGATCACAGAGAGTCTCGCCGAGAAAGGCCTCACACAGGATCAAGAGGTTATCTGTTATTGCACCGGCGGCGTCCGTTCAGCCTGGCTGTATTTTGTCCTCAAACTCGCCGGGTATCGAAAGGTCCGCAACTATCCGGGATCCTGGTGGGAGTGGAGTCGGGATTTTGCCTGTCCGGTGGAAAAGGACGCCAAGGGATTGCAGCACATCCTGAACGTCGATCCCCAGGTGCGGCCTTCTTGACAGTGAAAAAATGGCTGTGTAAGGTGATGGGAGTCGGAAGTTTTACTGATACCGTTCACTCGTCGAATGAACCTTAACCACTGAGGAGGAACCCATGAAAATGAGAATCCATCGCGGCACACTGGTCGTGGCAGCGGTTGCCGCGCTTGTTGGTTTCCCGCTGTTCAGCGGGCTCGCCCTTGCGGGCGCTCCCCCCAGCGCCGACAAGCATGTGGCGGAAGCCTTGGAACATGCTAAGGAAGCTGTGGCACATGGTAAACAGGGACATGCTGACGCTTTGGTGCAACATGCTGAGGAAGCACTCAAGCATGCCGGATTGGCGGCTGATATGAAGAATCCGCATGTGGCTGAAGGGGTCAAGCATCTCAAGGAAGCCGTTGAGCATGGCAAGGCCGGTCACGCCGATGTGGGCACACAACATGCCGAAGGCGCGGTCACCCATTTGTCCGAAGTGAAGTAATTTCATAAGCTACGGGCAAGAGGCAAGAGGAAGTTCAGCCCATTGTCTCTTGCCCTTCCCTTCTTCCCCTGGCCTCTTGCTTCGAGCCCCTAGCCCTATAGCTATGCGTGTCGGGTTTTATCAGTTCACTCCACGGTTCGGCGAGGTGTCGCACAATCTCGATAAGATTGTGGAAACACTCGACCGGGCTGACGCCGATCTGATCGTCTTGCCCGAGTTATGTGCGTCCGGGTATCAGTTCGTGTCGCAGGAAGAAACGATCACGCTGTCAGAGTCGGTGCCGAATGGACCGACCACACAACGGCTGATCGACCTTGCGAAGCGGCGTCGGATGGTAATTGTTGTCGGTCTTCCGGAGCGTGCCGGGGCTGCCTGCTATAACTCCGCCGTGGTCGTCGGTCCCTCCGGGTTTATCGGGTGTTATCGCAAGACACATCTGTTCTTTGAGGAAACGCTGTTCTTTACGCCCGGCGACACAGGATTTCAGGTGTGGGACATCGGACCGGCCAAGATCGGCGTGATGATCTGTTTCGATTGGTACTACCCGGAGGCTGCTCGCACGTTGGCGCTCAAGGGTGCAGAGATCCTCTGCCATCCCTCGAATCTCGTGTTGCCCAATTGCCCGGACTCTATGCCCGTTCGGTGCTTGGAGAATCGAGTGTTTGCGATTACGAGTAATCGCACGGGGAGCGAAGCGCGAGATGGCAAAGATCAACTGACGTTTATCGGGAACAGTGAAATTGTCGCTCCAAAGGGGGCAATTCTGCATCGCGCGCCCCGGGAGCAGGAAGAACTCTGTATCGTCGAGATTGATCCTGCCGACGCGCGGAACAAAGCCCTCACACCTTATAACGATCTGCTCCGCGATCGACGGGAATCCCTCTATCGTTAGCCGGCTGCTGCGCGTGAAGCGCGAGACATGCGAGAAAGGCGCGACTCGAATTTCGAAATTCAAGGTTCGTAGTTCCAAAAACCTCGAACTTCGGACCTCGAACCGTCGTCCGTTCCGCCAATCTCGCGAGTCTCGCTTGCGCGACACAGGCCCGCGCGGTAGGATTACCACTATGAAAGCTCCACTCGGGAAGGGCATCTTCCTCATCGCGGCACCGTCCTTGCGCGATCCGAACTTTCGGCAGACCGTCGTGTTGCTCTGCGAGCACGGGGCCGAAGGTGCGCTGGGTGTCGTCGTCAATCGCCCGACGGCGATGTCGGTTTCGGAGGCGTTACCACAAGTACCGATCCTCGAAGGCCAACGGCACGTCCTCTTCTCCGGAGGGCCGGTGCAAACGAACCAGGTGATGATGCTCTATCGCCTGGATCAATTGCCTGAGAATTCGCATCATGTCTTCGATGGGATCTGTCTCGGCGGGGATACAGACCTCGTCGATCGTATTTTGACTACCAGTGAAGGGCGCGAGGCCTTTCGCGCCTATATCGGATATTCCGGTTGGGGCCCAGGGCAGCTGGAGTCTGAAATGCAAACCGGATCCTGGTTTACCATTCCAGCGGATCCTAGTGCTGTCTTCGACAAAGATCCCACACGCATCTGGCCGGACATGGTGAGTACCCTAGGCGACGACTATCGCCATTACGCGGACATGCCGTTCGACCCTTCCCTGAACTGATCCCTATCAGTCCCGCTTCTCTGCATTGCAGCCCTCGCTTCCAGAGTGGTACGCTTACCGCGATGCCGATGCAGCAGGCCTTTTCTTCCACCCGGTGTTCCTCATTCATCCTCACACTCGCGATCGTAAGCCTTGCCAGCGCACTATCAGCTTGTGGGGTCGCCTACACGATTGTGAAGTCGGAATCCAAGCTGGACCGGCTGGCCGTGCCGATGACGAGGGCCGAGGTGATCGAACAGATCGGTCGGCCGGACCGTGTGCTGCGTGACGATGGCCGCCTGCTGGTTTGGGAATATTCCCTCACGGCCCGCAAACAGTGGCTCTATGAGTTGGCTCTCTGCCCGATCTCGATCTGGGTCGGCGGCTGCATTTTCTATCCTTTCACCAACCTTGCCGCGGAACATCAACGCGAATATCCGCATCACATCGTGCTGGTGAACGACGAACTCTGTGCCTGGGGGACGCCTTCTGCCATTCTGCAACGGCGCCGCGCCTGTGCCTCGTCCGGCACTGGGGCCCTAGGACCCGGCGGGATGCTCGGACGTCCTGAACCGGTCGTGACCGGCGTCGGCCCGATTAATCGAGATACGATCGATCGCTATCGTACGATGGCAGTCATGTTGTTTGAGGATGCGCCGGGCGCACAAGGGTCGGGGTCGCGTGTGGGCGGGATTGTCACCACGCTTCTGCTGGATCTCGATATCAACATGGTGGAGCGGGCGGAGTTGGACGAGGTGCTGAAAGAACAGGTGCTTCAACTCACCCATGCGGACGATGCCGAGGTGTTGAAAGTCGGGAAACTCGTTGGTGCGCAGGCCATCGTGGTAGGCGAAGTGCAGCAGTGGGAGCGAGCCGAGGGAGAACAGGTCAGCCGCGTGTCGCTGGCGTTACGAATGATCGATGTGGAAAGTGGCTTGGTCTTGTTTCACGGGGAAGGACACGGTTCTGACGCCACGGCCGATAATCCCGAGGGCTTGGCCCGCGTCATTGCGAATCACATTCTTACCCGGTTCGGATCACAAACCGGATTGCTCGGGTCCGGACGGATCGGAGTCAATTGGGAGTTACAAGAATTAGCGGGCGCTCGATACTACCTCGTGCGCGAACTCCGGAGCGGCCTGCCTGCCGAGAAAGCTGGTCTCAAGGTGGGCGATAGAGTCGTTGCCTGTAACGGCGCGGTACTATCTCGCGTGACTTCAGAGCGGGAAGCGAAACGACTCTGTCAGGTTGAGGCAGGGCAGACCCTCCAGTTAGATGTGCGTCGAGACGATCAGCCAATAGAGATGTCTCTGACGGCCGAGAAGCGGCCGGGGCTATAGGCGCTGGCGTGCCCTCTGTTCACACGCAAGCAGAGGGGCGAGAAATTGTCCGGTGTAAGAGGCCGTGACTTTCGCCACCTGCTCCGGTCGTCCTTCTGCCACGATCTGTCCGCCGGCTGCTCCGCCTTCCGGGCCTAAATCGATAATCCAATCCGCTGACTTGATCACGTCGAGGTTGTGTTCCACCACCACCACGGTATTGCCGCTGTTCACCAGTTTCTGCAGTATCGCCAGGAGTTTTTTGATGTCGTCCATATGCAGGCCTGTGGTCGGTTCGTCCATGATGTAGAGCACACCAGGGGACTGGCTCCGGCTTGGCCGGTGCCTGTCCCCGGCAGTTGTCAGTTCTGCGGCGATTTTCAACCGCTGGGCCTCGCCGCCTGAGAGGGTCGTCGCGGATTGGCCGAGCCTGAGATAGCCGAGTCCGATGGACGAGAGGAGGTGGAGTTTTTCGGTGAGTTTGGGCGAGCCGCTAAAAAATCCCAGGGCCTCTTCAGCTGTCATTTGCAACACATCATGAATCGTTTTCTCGCGATAGCGAATGGAGAGGACGTTCGGTTTGAATCGCTTTCCGTCGCAGGCTTCGCAGGTGGCATAGATATCTTCGAAGAAATACATTTCCAGCTTTTCCACACCGCTTCCTTCGCATCGGTCGCACCGGCCTCCGGTTGTATTGAAGGAAAAATGACCTGGTGAGAGCCCGCTTCGAAGCGCATCGCGCTCAGAAGCGAAGAGGGAGCGAACTTCGTCAAATGCTTTCAGGTAGGTGATCGGATTCGAGCGCGGCGTTCGACCGATCGGTTCCTGATCGATGAGCTTGATGCCGGTCAGATGTTCGATCCCCTTAATCGCGCGAAATTTTCCCATCGGGAGTGACTCGACGCGAAAGGCACGGGCAACGGCTCGGTAGAGCGTATCCTCGACCAACGTGCTCTTGCCCGATCCTGAAACGCCGGTGACGCAGACCAACATGCCGAGCGGAATTCTGACAAAGATATCCTTGAGGTTATTCTCGCAAGCACCTGCAATTACAAGAAAATTTCCGTTTCCTTTCCGCTGAAACCTGGGCGGTGCAATCTTGTATTCCCCACGCAGGTAGCGTGCCGTGATTGACCGCCGGTCCGCAATAAATTCCTGTTGCGGCGCCGCACAGATCACCTCGCCGCCTTTCTCTCCCGACAAAGGGCCTAGCTCGACAAGATAGTCTGCCGCGAGCATCATCTGGCGATCATGTTCGACGACGACGACCGTGTTACCCTGGACTGCCAGCTCTCGCAGGATGCCGGCGAGCGTTGCGGTGTCACGAGGGTGGAGACCGATGGTCGGTTCGTCGAGGACGTAGAGTGTGCCGACCAAACGCGCACCGAGTTGATTGGCCAAGGCTGCACGCTGGGCTTCTCCTCCAGAGAGCGTACGGGTTTGGCGGGAGAGTGTGAGATAGTTGAGGCCCACGCGGAGGAGAAAGCCAAGCTTGGCTGTCAGTTGTTTGAGAATGTCGCGGGCGATCTGCTCTTCATAGGGAGAGAGGGTGAGGGATGTGATCCAGGCGGCAGCCTCTTCGATCGTGAGCGCGGATAGCTCATGAATGTCTCGGCCCGCGATCTTCACATAGCGCGCGTCCGGTCGGAGTCGAGTCCCCTCACAGGTTGGGCAGGGGACCGGCGTTCGGTAGCGGCTGAGCATCACGCGCACATGCAACTTGTAGCGTTTCCCTTCCAAGTATTCGAAGAATTGTTGCACGCCTTCCATCTTCCCCTCTCCCTCCCAGAGCATCTGCTGAATATGCTGGGACAGGTCCTTGTAGGGAATCGTGAGGTCGACGCCACGCCGCTTCATGGAGAGCAACATTTGCTTCTGCCACCAATCGCCGCTGGGTTTGCTCCAGGGTTCGATTGCGCCTTGGGCCAGCGACTTGCTGTGGTCGGGAATGACGAGGTCGGGATCGTAACGGAGAATATTGCCGAATCCTTTGCACTCGGGACAGGCGCCGAGCGGATGGTTGAAGGAAAAGAGGAGAGGACGAATCAGTTCGAATGTTCTGCCACATTGCTGACAGCGAAAGTTCGTGCTGTAGGTTCGGGAGCCATGGTCGATGACCTCCACGCGGCAGAGGCCCTCGCCTTCGCGAATGGCGGTTTCGACCGCTTCGACGAGGCGGGATCGGTTGTCTTCCCGGATCACCAGCCGATCGAGGATCACATGAAGATGGTTCGGCCTGGTCTTGGGAAGGGTGTGGATCTCATGGAGATCGAGGATCTCTGTGCCGCACAGCACTCTGGTGAACCCGCGCAGCAACAGCGATTGGAGAAAGGCCTGGTCCTGTTTCGGCGCCGGGGCTGCGACAGGGAAGAGGATCATCGCACGTGCATTGCCGCAATGGTTCAGGAGGTCGTCGGCGACGCTGCCGGGATTAAAGCTGCGCGCATCGATGAGGCAATCGGGGCAGACCGGACGGCCAATTTTGGCGAACAGGAGCCGCAGAAGATCGGCGATTTCGGTCGTGGTCCCGACCGTCGAGCGTGCGGTACGGATGGGGTTCTTTTGCTCGATTGCAATGGCGGGGCGGACGTTGATCAGACGGTCGACATCGGGCCGATTGACCTTATCGAGAAACATACGGGCATACGTGGAAAGCGATTCCACATAGCGCCATTGACCTTCGGCGAACAGGGTGTCGAACGCGAGAGAGGATTTTCCCGATCCTGATATGCCGGTGATGGCCGTGACCTGATTGTGGGGGATGCGGAGCGAGATGTTTTTGAGATTATTCTGCCGCGCGCCCTCAACGATGAGGTCTGCAGACTGGTTCTGAGGTAGAGGGGTGGGTCCCACGATATGCGTTCCACGCGAGAAAAATACATAATCGTAGCGCGGACTATTTATGAATATCTACTCTGATGTCCGATGGTCTTCCAGGGACCGTGAGACGTGAGGCGTGAGGGGTCAGGAGTGAAGGGTGAGACGCGAGACGTGAAATGAGGGTCAGTCGATCGGGGATCGGGGGATTTGGTGAAAGGCTTGGCGATTGCTCTCAATGGTGAGAGGATGGGGGCGCTCAGTGAGAGGAGGGGAGTATGATTCTATCGACAACACCGAGTATCGACGGAAAGAAAGCAGTCAAGTATTTGGGATTGGTCTCCGAGGATGCGATTCTCGGCGCGAACATCTTTCGGGATTTCTTCGCGTCGATTCGCGATATCGTCGGCGGCCGATCGGCTGCATATGAAGCCGAGCTGCGAAAGGCCAAAGACATTGCGCTCGGCGAAATGCGAGAGCAGGCCAGGAATCTGGGCGCCAATGCCATTGTCGGCATCGATATCGACTATGAAACGATCGGCGCCAGCAGCAGCATGCTGATGGTCAGCGCCAGCGGCACGGCGGTGGTCGTGGAGCCACAGTAAGATCATGCAGCACCTTCCTCAGGCAGAGTATCTCGGGCTCGGTCGCCAGTTAGCCCGATTGCTGGGTTCATGCCTTGAAGGAGCGTCGGGCGATGGATTGCGTGAGCTGGCCCGAGCCTACGATCCTTCTGCGAACGAAGCACGTATCAGCGCCGAGGTGTTTCTCTTTCACAAATATCTGCTCATGCAAGCTTGTGTCGGCGTGTTCCCCGAATCGGAGGTCGACCATGTCGTCGGGGGACTGTTTGCGGCGCTTAATGAACGGGCCAGTGGATTGGAGTTCAGCCCCGAGCGGCAGAAGGCAATGGAGCAGATGTGGCAGCAGAGGGCTGCGCAGTTCGACCAGCCCTTCTCGCAGGATCGCGTCGATTTCTTCGATGAAGGATCGGGTCCCATCCACTGGAAACAGACTATCGGCCGGTTCTGTCAGAATGTGCGAGAGATCGAAAACCCTCCCTACATTTGGGCCGGGGCCGATGGCCCATCCCAAGCAGCGAGCCGGTCCGTCACCGCAGCCCTCGATCACATGGTCTCAGCTCTAGGGGAGATGAACCGGCTCCATTTCAGCGGAACGGTGTAGGATATGTTGCATGAAAAATCCTAACATCGATCGGGTGATGGCGTACCGCGTCATTTTGGTAATGTGCCTGGCACTTGTGGTTAGTGACTTCTCTTGGGCAGACCAGGGAACCGATGTTCTTTCAAAGATTGAGCAGATGGCCTCCCTCGGAGGGAAGACAGATCGGGCTCTCGGCGAGTCCATAGTGGAAGGTATCGAGAAAAGTCCTGCCAATGTATCGGAGGCATTGGTCCTCAAGTTGGACGGCAAAGATCTGACAGAACATCAGATAGTGGTCTATGTATGGGCACTGGGACATACGAAAGATCAGACTGCCGAAACAGCGATCATTCGATTGTATAAACAGAACAAGAGTGACCTTGTGAGAAGGAACTGCCTGCATGCGCTTGCATCTATTGGGGGCGAGCAAGCTGGAAAATTTCTCTTGTCGGGCTTTGATGCTGAGGTTGATAGGGATAAGCGATTCGAGATCCTCAACCTTCTCGGGCAGATACAGTTCGAAACGGCTCTCCCAAAAACGGAAGAGGTTCTCCAGTTAGACCCCAAAGAGTTCTATTGGAATTCCATTTTCGTCTTCGGGAAGATGGGAGACAAAGCAGTTCCATTCTTATTGGAGAGGATCAATCACAAGGACCGTAATGTCAGAGTCAACGTCATTAGTGTTCTGGGGCGATGGTTGGTCCCTCCCGAATCCGCAGTGCCACTGCAAAACCATTTTTGGGAGGAGAAGGATGGGGAATTGCGCCAAATGATTCTCGGTTCCTTGGAGAGAACCATTGACAATCCTGTACAAATAAAAACTTTCTTCGAGGGAATTGTGGCCAAGGAGAAGGATAAGAAATTGGTGGGATTTGCCCGTGAGACGCTTGGCAACTTGGCGCAAATAAAATCCACAGTGGTGTCGTTCGCCGAGAAAAAGCAGCACTCGCCGGAGGCCTTCCAAGGCGAATACGCCCAACTGTTCAAGACAGCAGGCAAGAAAGGCAACTATGAGGTCATTGCGACTTCAAGTGCAGTAGATGATGAACCGAAACTAAAAACCCTTCGAGTGCGAATTCTTCAGAGAGATTCCGATGAGGCCTTCTATGATTATGAAAGAGTGACCTACGTCATTGTCCTAAATCGGATGATCAGGAAAATCGCAGATTGGAAACAAGCAGTCCAGCCTTAAGATCCACCGCGTCGCGACGGTAGGTTATTTCAGTCCAACCTTCACCAGCCCCACGGACCCCAGATACAGTACGAGCGAGCCGATCATGGCAGGCCAGAACCCAACCCGCAGAACGCCCAGAATCATGGTGATGACATATACGATCCAAGGCGGAACGAACCACAGCAAGTTTTTCGCGTAGCTGACGATCGCCTCGTTGCCGCCGTTCAGATAGATCAGCACGAACGTGGCGCCGGTAATGGCAGGGAAGGTGCTGGCAAAGGCTGCGAAGAACGATTTGCCTTGAGACCCAAGGTAGGTAGATCGCTGACGATGGTGCCGCCCAACAGAAAATACATTGCATACTTCATGAAGTCATTCACGCTGCATCCTCCTCAGATTCCTTGAAACGCGTTCATCGCTTCCCGCTCCAGTGCCTCGCCCTGACCTGTATACCGTGGCGAGAAATGAAACACAACGAGGTCGCGCACTTGGGCCTTGCGCGCCATGAGTCCTGCTTGCCTCGCGGTCAGATGGTAGCGGTCGTGGGCCTTTTCGGCATCAACGTCCAGGTAGGGCGATTCGCAGTAGAACACGTCTGCGCCGCGAGCGAGGGAAACGATCTTCGCTTCATTTTCTTCATCGAACCGAGCATCGACGACGTAGGCGATCTTTTGCCCTCGTGAGATGGTGCAGAACCGTTCTTTGATCTCGCCCAAAATAAACTCCCGCTCCTCGCGATGGTGCCTGTCATAGAGGGTGGCCGTGAAGCGAAACTCATCCGGTCGACCTTGCCAGATGTACTGTTTCACGTCTTTGAGCCAAGAACCGACCGGCAGGTTTGCCTTGTGGAGCTTCTCCTTGTTCACATTGATGTGGAACTGTTCCTCCAGGGAATAGGCAAATGAGGGAATGCGATGGTTCAAAGAGACCGCGCTCACAGTGAACATGGGATCGCTGAGGACTGTGAATTGGCATGTGGCTGGTTCCGGCACGAGAGTGCGAGTCGGTTGTTCAATCTGGCGGAACCCGTCAGTTGCGTGGAACAGTGCCCGGTGGATTTCCTGATTGTGAAATTCCTGGATGTCGAGGGTCAGCGGGTAGCCATCGACCAAATTCCATGTGTAGCCCTGCAATTTGCCCTGCACATTGTTGATGAGTCCTGAAGGGCCGAATAGTCGGACGGTTTTGCCTCGTCCCAAGGCCACTCGCAGGACTGCATCGAAGCCGATGAAGTGGTCCACGTGCGTATGGGAAATAAATATGTCGTTGGCGCGCAGGAGCCTCGTCGGTCCCAGTTTTTCATTGTGGCCTAGGTCAAACAGCAACGCCCGTTTCGCCCAGCGGACCTCTACATAGACTCCTGGGTCACCGAAGACATCGTTGACGAGGTAACTGGAAAAGGTGGGATTCATCGAAATTAAGCCATTAGGTCATTGGATCGTTGAGGTATTTCGATACATTGATCGTTAAAGAAACAATGAAAAGACTGTTATCCAATCGCCGTTCTCACCGTGCTGTACATCACGAGGACTTCGACCGCATGCGCGACGATCGTAATGTAGAGATTACTTGTGCGCCGGTAGATGATTCCCCAGATCAGCCCGTCCCATAGCGCGATCCAATGAAGGTGCTGGAAAGTATTCACCATGAAGGGGTCGAAAGCAAATATCAGCGCGCAGGTGATGAGGGCGAGAGGCGAGAGGCGTCGGGCCAAGCCGGATCTCCACAGCCCCGATTCAAGTGCGGCCAGCCGTCCGAGGAGAAATCCGCGAAAATTCAGTTCTATAAGGAAGGCGATGGCACAAATGAACCAGGGGACCATGACCATGAGGGGAAGTCGGCCATGCGGCGTGGTCTTGAGGAAAGTGATGTCATAGCCCAGATGCGGATAGGCCGAGAGAATCATGAACGTATTCAGGCAGCCGAGAAGCAGGCCTGTCACGAGACCCCAACGTAGGCCATCCCGTACGTTTCCTTTTTCCAGCCCAAGCCGAGATACGATGTCGCGGTTGTGCGCGGCCCAAAAACCTAAGGCGAGGTAGGCGATGATCTGTGGCGCGAACAGAAGCAGCGTCTGTTCCTGGAGCGAGGCGGGAAAGGCGTAGAAGCCAAGCGTCGCGAAGATGGGGAGCAGCGCGAGGGCTGCTCCCCATTCTTTGGCCTGAGTCGGTGTCGCGTGCAGACCGGGCTCAGGCGCCGTCATGGAAGCTGTCAATCCAGTTGAAGATTGTAGCGGTCGAGTGTGGTGGCTTTGTGCCGCGCGAGATTGGAGAGCGATTTGTTGTAGTCGACCGTGGCGCGTAACTCGTTCCCTTGGGCCGTCGCGAGATCTCGTTGGAAGTCGAGCACAAAGCGCGTGGTGCTGAGCCCCACTCTCAGTCGCTCTTGCTCCGCCTGCAGTTGTTTCTCAGCCATGATTCTGGCCGATCTGGTCGTTTCGATACGCTTGAAATCCGTCTGAACGCGCCGGACCGCTTCGCGCACACCCACGATGATCTGCTGCCGCACACTTACGAGCGACGCTTCGGCGTTCTTCGCCTCCAGTTGCCGCTTGTTATAGGTGCTCCAAGCTGAGCGGTTGCCGAGTGGGTAGCTTAAGACGAGGCCCGCGCCATAGTTATAGTAATCGCCGTTGAAGTTCCGGTTCACGGAGTCGCCGTAGTCTTTTCCCAACCCTGCCATCCCCATCGTCCCCTGGAACGAGAGGGTTGGGAGCATCTGATTTTTGGCAAATTTGACGTTGAGATCGCTCGTCTCCATATTCTTCATCGCTTGGACGATTTCCGGCCGCTGCTCAATGGCCGTGTCGATGGCTTCCTGCAGGCTAATGGGTTCGAGGGTCACGACTGGTTGGTCGAGCGGGGTTAAGCGCATGTCTTGACGCAGGTCCTCTTCCGCAGGATTGAGCAGTCGGCGCAACTGATCTTCCTGGTCTCGAATCGCTTTATCCGCAACCAGCACCTGCTCGACCCTCGATGCGACGGCTGCTTCGGCTTGCAAGACATCAACGATCGCCATGACGCCGGCCTTCGCCTTCGCACGGTTGGTGGCCAAGAGTTCCTGCGCCGCTTTCAGGGCAGCCTCGGCCACTTTCAGATTCTCATTGGCGAAGACGACTTCCCAATAGGTTTGTTCCACCGTGGCCAGGACGGTGAGGACACGATCGCGAAACACATGTTCTTCCACGATGGCATTATTCTGCGCAACGCGGATGAAGGTCTTGGTCACGTCGAGGCCGGCGTTGCGGAGGAGAGGTTGTGTGAAGGTCAGGGCGAGGCCGCCGGTCCAGGCCGGATTAAACAAAAAAGATGAAGATGCTCCACTACATCCAGGGGTGGTAGGCGGTTGTCCAAAACACGCTTGAGCTCCGGATACATTAGTTCGGGCAGGGCTATAGTTCAGGTCGACGTTGCCGCCTGTCGGCAAATTCGTCGTCGCATCGAGCGTGACGGAGTGGTTCCGTTGGTCGAAGATCCGGATATCATTGAGCGGTCCCTGCGAAAAGCCTAACACCGGTCGGTTGAGTGGGGTCACGGTCCGGTTGAATTGGCCGTTTACGCTCAACGTGGGATCGAACTTGGCTTGCTCGATAGTGATGTCGGCCTGCCGGCTCTCCTTCGTCTGGCGGCTGATATTGATGTCAAGGTTATGCTTCAGCGCTTGTAGGGCCGCGTCGGCGAGGGAGATGGTTTCCCGTCGTTCCGCTGGCGGAGTCGTGCCGACCTCCAGCCCCCAACTGAGCCCAGGCGACAGGATCAGGCTGACACCGACGGCATAGCCACATGTGCGCCACCTTCTATTTGTGCTGATACCCTGCTTCATAACCCCTCCTTATGATCGACAAGGAATATCAGTCAATACTATAATGGTTCTATGCGAAGCTGTCATGGACTAACTGCAACGAGATTCCGTGGCCATCGGATCATGAGAATCGATCGTCGGGCTACGATGCTTCGAATGTTGATTGCTGTACCAGCCCTGCTCCTGTTCGCTCTGCTGTCGCTGAACTCGAAAGCCTGGGGACAATCGATCTCCAGCGTTCGTTCATTCGATGGAGGGGTCGCGCCATTGTTCAGGTCGCCAGGGCTAGGGAGTCTCTATCTCGACAATCAGGGTACGCAGGGATTTCTGTACAACCCAGGGAATAATTTCCAATCGTTCAGCTTTCGGAATCCCACGACTGGTCAAGCTTGGAGCGGGGCAGTGACCACACTCGGCCCGCAACTTTCGATCGGACTGATTCAAGGCGCCAACCAGATTGGCTCACCGCTCGTCCTTCCCGGCCCTCCCCGCCAAACCGTGCCGTTGCGACCGATCCAATCTACCCTTCTCGACGAAATTCCCTAACAGGATGCTGAAGAAGTCGCCCTCTCCATGCTAGGAGCCTGTCCGACATTGACCGTTCTACTCCGGCAATGATCCGCGACCAGCTGCGTCGTTCTCAGCCCGAAAGAATCCTCAACGTATTCCAGCGAATACGCCTCCGTTTTTTTCTGGCCTGCGGCCTCGCATCTGGCCGCCTCTCCTTCGCCTCGTCACGAAGGCAATGTCGGACAGGCTCCTAGGGGGGAGGAAGGACGGGGGTCGACGAACGGTCAAGAATAATGCGGGTTAGTAGAAGTGGTACCGGAATAGTATGCTGGCTAAGAAAGCACCGTCACGGGACGTGTCGGCAAAGGCCCTGCCAGGGGAAAAATAACCGAGGATAAACTTGGTCTGCAGGGCTGCTATTTCCTGATAGCCCGCAATAAGATCCAGTTCGCTGCCGACATGTTTACTGAGTCCGGCTGGGTCAGTCGTGAAATCGGAGCCACTAATTTTTGGAAAAGCATGGTCTTGTAAGTAATAGTGATAGACCAAATCGAATGATGTCTTCTCTCCTGGCCTGATGCCTACGCCACCGGTGAAGATCATGAGGTTAGCGAGTCTGGGGTCGAGTACTTCGCCGTAATATTTGAACCGCGCCACGCCGTTGAATTTATCTGAATTTCCCTGAAAGCCGCTTTGCCGAAATGAGGTATCGACATTGTCGTTGGGGTTGCCGTCCCCTGTGCCATAGGCGTAGCCGACTGTAATGGACGGCTCCATGGCCCCGTCAAAGACCTGGGTCAGGCCGACATCGATCGCCTCTCCGCGAATGTGTTTGGTGTTATCCGTGCCGCGCACGATGGCTGTTTGAACCCAGTACTTTAAGCGCTTGAGGATTCTCCCTTCCGACTGCAGGCCGAAAAAAATAGGATGTTTCCGATCTAAGAGTTGCTCATCCTGATATAAGGCAAATAGGCCGACATGATTTTTTTTGCCGAACTTGTAATCGAGATATGAATAATAATTGATGAAGGTTTCCCCTGTATCCTTTCGTTCCCGGTTCAACAAATCACGCTGAAACAGATCGAGGCGGCTAGCCGATAACTCCACGGAAACGGTTTCATATTGGTAAGCCAGCCTGGCAGCGTCCATACTTTCATTGAACAGCCATCTTCGGTTATCGATAAAACGTTGCCTTCCTACCTGCAACCTTGCTCCATCGACGATATTCTTCAGCGTCAAAAAGGCGAGGTTCAACTTAACCGCCGGGGTTTGAGTATTGTCTACGGTTTCCTCGAAGGCGACAGGCGTCTCGATTCTAGGATTCGCATAGATCTGCAGGTATTGGTTGGGATCATAGGAGAAAGCAGGGGAAAACTTTGGGGTAAAGATGCTGGTTGCATCGTCAGGCTGAGCACCGAGGCCGTAGCGGCGTTTCGTATCCGCCTGGAGTTCTACAAATCCGCCGAACGTCAGATTGGGCCCGATGGGTATCGTGGTTCTCGGTGGTGCACGCGGCACAA
>Ga0247727_10006503_pt1 | contig 22947 bp, 20 predicted proteins | sample WisWelCaveWW1625_FD_202498 | JGI IMG/M metagenome (GOLD analysis project Ga0247727, IMG submission 202498) | Biofilm microbial communities from Wishing Well Cave, Virginia, United States - WW16-25 | ecosystem: Environmental > Aquatic > Deep subsurface > Groundwater > Cave microbial mat | place...
GCGGGGAGAACCCCGCCGCCCCGGCCCGCGCCCGACCTTACCGTCGCGCCCGCCGCCGGTTCCCCCTCCCGATCCCCCCCGCCGGAATCCGCGGGTTCTCTTTTTTTGCGCTTGTAATCGGTGATTTATCTGATTAGTCTCCTACATGTTGTAGAACTGCGCGGCGGCGCGGCGGCCGCCGGGAAGGAAGGCGCGTGGTCCGGAAGAAGCGGGACGCGGGGCTCGACGGTCTCTGGAAGCGGTACAAGACGACGGGGGACGTGGAGGCGCGCAACCTGCTGGTCGAGCGCTACCTCCCGCTGGTGAACTTCCTCTCCGAGCGGATCCTCCAGCGCCTGCCGCGCTGCGTGGAGGGCGACGACCTGCGGAGCGCCGGGGTCTTCGGCCTCATGGCCGCCATCAACGGCTTCGACCTGACCCGCGGGATCAAGTTCGAGACCTACTGCTCGGTCCGCGTCCGGGGGGCGATCCTGGACGAGCTCCGCGCGAGGGACTGGGTGCCGCGCGTCGTCCGCTCCCGGGCCCAGAAGCGGGACCGGACCCACCGCGCGCTGACGGCCGACCTCGGCCGCCCGGCCACGACCCACGAGGTGGCGGCGCGCCTGGGCTGGACCGTGGCCGAGGTGGAGGAGTCCATGAAGGAGGAGGGCCGCGCCGCGGTCCTCTCGCTCGGCGGCGGCGAGGACGCCTCGGAGCGGACCGGGGGGTCGCGCCTGGACGGCCTCCAGGACCACCGGGAGGGAGGGAACCCCGTGGAGACGGCCCAGCAGCGCGACCTGGTGCGGTGGATCCACCGCTCCCTCACGCCCAAGGAGCGGCAGGTGATCGTCCTGTACTACTACGAGCAGATCACGATGCGCGAGATCGGCGAGGTGCTCGGGCTCTCCGAGTCCCGGGTCTGCCAGATCCACTCCCGGGTCCTGCGGCGCCTGAAGGACCGCATGAGCCCGCTCCGCGAGGTCCTCCTCTCGCGGTAGACGGGATCCCCCCTCCCGCGCGTACACTCCCGGGATGGACCACTTCACCGTCCGGGAAGGCGCGGGCTGGTGCGAGGAGGTCCCGCTCCGCGCCGTGGCGGAGGGGGCGGGCACGCCCTGCTTCGTCTACTCCCGCCGTACGCTGGAGCACCACTACGACCGGCTCGTCGAGGCCTTCGCCGGGGTGGACCTGCTGGTCTGCTTTTCGGTGAAGGCCTGCCCGAGCCTCGCGGTCCTCGACGTGCTCCGCCGCCGCGGCTCGGGCTTCGACGTGGTCTCGGGGGGGGAGCTGCGCCGGGCGCTCCGGGCCGGGGCGGACCCGCGGACGGTCGTCTTCGCGGGCGTGGGGAAGACCGCGGCGGAGATGGCGCTGGCCCTCGAGGCCGGGATCCTCATGTTCAACGTGGAGAGCGGGGCGGAGCTCGACCTGCTGGACCGCGTCGCGCGGGAGCGCGGGACGCGGGCCGACGTGGCGCTCCGGGTGAACCCCGACGTGGACCCGAGGACGCACACCTACATCTCCACGGGGCAGCGGGAGTCGAAGTTCGGGATCGACCTGGAGGCCGCGGATCGGCTCGCCGCGGACCTCCCCCGGCGCCCCGGGGTCCGCATGGTCGGGGTCCACGCGCACATCGGCTCCCAGATCACCGAGGTCGGCCCCCACGCCGAGGCGCTCCGGAAGGCCGTCGCCTTCGCCGGCCGCGCGAAGGCGGCCGGGAACCCCGTCTCCTGGCTCAACATGGGAGGCGGCTTCGGCATCTACTACCGCGGCGGCGAGGCCCGCCCGGCGCGGGAGTTCGGCGAGGCGCTCGTGCCGCGGGTGCGGGAGGCGGGGCTCCGCCTCATCCTAGAGCCCGGGCGGTTCATCTGCGGGAACGCGGGGGCGCTGCTCGCGCGGGTGCTCTTCGTGAAGGAGTCCGGGGACCGGCGGTTCGTGGTGGTGGACGCCGCCATGAACGACCTTCTGCGGCCGGCGCTCTACGGCGCGCACCACCGCGTCTGGCCCGTGGAGGCGCCCTTCCCGGAGTCCGCGGCCGAGGCGCGGCGGGCGGAGTGCCGGACCTGCGACGTCGTGGGCCCCGTGTGCGAGTCGGCGGACTTCCTCGCCAAGGACCGGCTGCTCCCGCCCGTGAAGGAGGGGGACCTGCTCGCGGTCTACTCCGCCGGGGCCTACGGCATGGCCATGTCGAGCAACTACAACTCCCGGCCCCGCGCCGCGGAGGTCCTCGTGGACGGACCGCGGTGGACCGTGGTGCGGGACCGCGAGACCTTCGAGGATCTGGTGCGGGGGGAAAGGACGCTGCCTCTGTAGGGGCGGGGCCTGCCCCGCCCGTTCCAGGGATTGCCGTCAAGGGGGAAGACCATGGGACACGAGATCGTCTTCGCCGCCTACCGCCCGAGGTCGGGCCGGGAGGAGGACCTCGCGGACCTCGTCCGCCGCCACCACCCGACGCTGCTCCGGCTGGGCCTCGCCACGACGCGGGCCCCCGTCGTCTGCCGGGCCGCGGACGGGACCGTGATCGAGGTCTTCGAGTGGGTCTCCGCCGAGGCGGCGCAGAGGGCGCACGACGTGCCCGAAGTGCGGGCGATCTGGGGGCCCATGGAGGAGTGCGCCGAGTTCGCGTCCCTCTCCTCGCTCTCCGAGGTGAAGCACCCGTTCCCGCACTTCACACCGGTGGCATGAAGGCAGTCCGCGTCGCCCGCCACGGCGGGCCCGAGGTCCTGCGGCTCGAGGAGGTCCCGGACCCTGCTCCCGGCCTCGACGAGGTCCTGGTCCGGATCCGCGCGGCCGGGGTCAACCCGGTCGAGACCTACCTCCGCGAGGGCACGCACTACCGGGCGGAGCACCTCCCCTACACCCCGGGATCGGACGGGGCCGGCGAGGTGGAGGCGGTCGGGAAGGGCGTCCGGTCCGCGGCGCCCGGCGACCGCGCCTACCTCTCGGGGGCGCTCTCCGGAACCTACGCGGAGATGGCCCTCTGCCGCGAGGACCAGGTCCACCCGCTCCCGGCGCGCTGCTCCTTCGCGCAGGGCGCCGCGGTGAACGTCCCCTACGCCACCGCCTGGAGGGCCCTCCACCACCGGGCGCGGATCCGGGAGGGGGAGGTCCTGCTGGTCCACGGCGCCACGGGAGGCGTGGGCACCGCCGCCGTGCAGATCGGCCGCGCGGCCCGCCTCACGGTCATCGGCACGGGCGGGTCCGACCGGGGGCTCGCCCTCGTCCGCGAGCAGGGGGCCCAGTTCGTCCTCGACCATCGCACGCCGGGGTACCTGGACGCGATCCCGGGGCTCACGGGGGGGCGGGGGCCGGACGTCATCCTCGAGAACCTCGCCGACCGCAACCTCGCCGAGGACATGCGCGTCGCGGCGAAGTTCGGGAGGATCGTGGTAGTGGGCTCCCGCGGCTCCCTCGAGGTCGAGCCCCGCGCCGCCATGGGAAAGGACCTCTCCATCCTCGGGATGTCGCTCTTCAACCTTTCCCGCGAGGAGGTCGCCTCCATCCACGCGGAGATCGGGAAGGGCCTCGAGGCCGGGATCCTCCGCCCCGTGGTCGGCCGGGAGTTCCCCCTCGCCGCGGCCCCCGACGCCCACCGGGCCGTGATGGCGCCCGGGGCCTACGGGAAGATCGTGCTCGTGCCCTAGCCCCTGGCCGCCGCGTCCACCGCCAGGAGCGCGTCGAGGAGCCGCGGGACCTCGCGCAGCGGGAAGGAGTTGGGCCCGTCCGACAGCGCCCGGTCTGGGTCCTCGTGGCACTCGAGGAAGACGCCGTCCACCCCGACCGCCACCGCGGCCCGGGCGAGGTGGAGGATCATCCCGCGGTCGCCGCCGCTGGCGCGGCCGAGGCCGCCCGGCCTCTGGACCGAGTGGCCGGCATCGTAGACCACGGGCTGTCCCAGCGACCGCATCGTCGGGAGCGAGCGCATGTCCACGACGAGGTTCCGGTAGCCGAAGGCCGTGCCGCGCTCGCACAGAAGGACCTTCCGGTTCCCGGTGGAGGCGATCTTGTCCCGGACGTTCCCCATGTCCTCGGGGGCCATCCACTGGCCCTTCTTCACGTTCACGGGCCTCCCGGTGCGGCCGCAGGCCAGCAGGAGGTCGGTCTGGCGGCAGAGGAAGGCCGGCACCTGGAGGACGTCCAGCACCTCCGCCGCGGGCACCGCCTGCCAGGCCTCGTGGACGTCGGAGATCACCGGGAGCCCCGTTTCCTCCTTCACCGCCCGCAGCACGCGGAGGCCCTCCTCGAGGCCGGGCCCCCGGAAGTTCCGCAGCGCCGAGCGGTTCGCCTTGTCGTAGGAGGACTTGAAGACGAGCGGCACCCCGGCCCTCTCCGCCGCGCGCCGCAGGAACCGCGCCGCGCGGAGCGAAACGTCCAGCCCCTCGATGGCGCAGGGGCCGAGGAAGAACACGAGCGGCCGCCCCCCGCCGATGGAGACGCCCTTCGCCAGCGGGACGGCCGGGACGCGGGGTGTCTTCTCGCTCCTCTTCCTCACGGACCCTCCCCGGGGACCAGCACCCGCGCCGCGCCCGGCAGGACACGGACCTCCAGCGGCGTCGTGCCGAACGGATCGCCGTCCACCTCGACGGCCACGGGCCGGTCGGCCTCGATGCGGAACGACCTCCCGCGGACCGTCCTCACGTCCCGGTGGCCCGGGAGCGTACCCCGCCAGGCGCCCCAGGTGTAGCGGAAGAGCGACCGCCGCCGCGTCCCCTCGAAGAGGCAGGCGTCGAGCACCCCGTCGCCCGGCGCGGCGGACGGAACGAGGGAGAAGAGCCCCCCCCAGTTGGCGGTGTTGCAGACCACGACCGTCGTCGCGGGGACCGGGGGGCCCCCGTCCGCGGAGACGCGGATCGCCGGGAAGTCGTACCGGGCGATGGAGCGGAGGATGGGACCCACCCAGCCCCGGAAGCCGAGCGCCCCCGTCCGCCCCTCCGCGATGGCCTTCACGACCTCGCCGTCGAGGCCCGCCCCGGCGCAGCACAGGAAGCGGCGCGTCCCCGCGGTCGTCCGCGCCTCCCCGGCGTCCAGCGGCCGCTCCCTCCCCCCGGCCACAATGCGGGAGGCTTCCCGGGCGTCGAAGGGGAGGCGCAGCTCGCGGGCGACCACGTTGGCGGTGCCCGTCGGGACGATCCCGACCGGGAGCCCGGCGCCCTCGAGCCCGTTGAGGACCTCGGTCACCGTGCCGTCGCCGCCCACGGCCACGACGGCGTCGAAGCCCTCCGCCCCCGCCCCGGCCGCCCGGCGCCCGCCGTCGCCGGCCGCCGCCGTGCGGTGCACCTCCGCCCGCCCTCCGGCGCCCTCGAAGGCCGCGGCGAACCGCTCCGCCGCCCGGAGCGACCGCCCGCGGCCGGAGATCGGGTTCACGACGACGAGGACGCGCCGCGCCATGTCCGGATCCTACGGGCCGCCCGCCCCCGCGGCCCGCTATCCTTCGCTGCGGGCCAAGGAGCCGGGCATGCACTGCCGCAGGGTCGGGGATCGCGCCGTCCTCGTCGTCCTGGAGAAGGACGAGAAGGTCATCGCCAACCTCCTCAAGGCGGCCGCCGACCACGGCATCGAGGGCGGCTGGGTCTCGGGGCTCGGGTCGATCAAGGACATCGAGATCGGCTACTACGACCTCCCCAGGCGCACCTACCTCAAGCGGAAGTTCGACGAGGACATGGAACTCGGGGGCTTCGGGGGGAACTTCGCCATGGCCGGCCCCGAGCGCGTCCTCCACGCCCACGGCTCGGTGAGCGGGCCGGAGCTCATCTCCTTCACGGGCCACCTCTTCGAGGCGCGGGTCGCGATCACGGCCGAGTTCCTGATCCAGGACTTCGGGGTCCGCGTCGAGCGGGCCGAGGTCCCCGAGGTGGGGCTGCGCCTCATCCAGCCGGAGGACGCCGGCGCGAGGAAGGCGGCCCGCCCGCGGAAGGACGGCGGCGCGTGAAGGCATGCCTCGTCGTGCTCGTCGGGGCGTCCGACCGCCCGCACCCCGCGCTCCGCGGGGAGACGCCGCTCTCCCGGGCCCGGCTCCCCGGCGTGGACGCGGTCCGGAGGGCGGGCCGCGTGGGGTCGCTGCGGACCGCGTCCGAGGGCCGGGCGCCCGGCTTCGAGGCCGCGCTCCCGCGGCTCCTCGGCTACCGGCCCGACGAGGTCCCGGCCGCGGGGCCGCTCGAGGCGGCGGGGATGGGGCGCGCGCTTCGGGCCGACGAGACGGCCTTCATGGCGGACTTCGTGACCGTGCTGGACGGGGTGATGGCGGACCCCACCGGCGGGAGCCCCCGCGGGGAGGAGGCGGCGCTGCTGCGCGACGCGGTGAACGCGGCGCTGGGCGGGGAGGGGCGCCTGGAGCCCGGGAGCCGCGCCTACCGCAGCCTCCTGTTCCTCGCCTCCGAGGGGGCCGAGCGCACGGCCTGCAGGGCGCCCCACGCGCTGGGGGGGCTCCCCGTGGAGGGCCACGGCCCGGACGGGCCCGCGGCGGCTCGGCTCTCGGAGCTGATGCGCCGCGCCGAGTCCGTCCTCGGGCCCCACGAGGTGAACGCGGTGCGCCTCGACCTCCGCGAGAACCCGGTGACGGGGATCTGGGCCTGGGGCGGGGGGAGGTCCCCGTCGCTTGAGCCCGCCTCGGAGCGCCTCGGGGCCCGCATCGTGCTGGTGAGCGGCCCCGGTTACCCCAAGGGCCTGGCCGAGGCCGCGGGCTGCGAGCACGCCGACGCGGGCGAGCACGAGGGGAGGGCCGCCGAGGCGGCGCTCCGGGCGCTGGACGGGGGGGCCGACCTCGCGGTCGTCATCCTCGGCGGGGCGCTCGAGGCCTCGCTCGCCGGGGACCCGGCCCGCAAGGTGGGGGAGTTGGAGCGCGCCGACGCCTCGGTGGTGGGCCCGCTGCTCGAGGGTCTCGCCGCCCGCGGGGCCCATCGCCTCGCCGTCTGCGCCGACGCCGCCGTCTCCTCCGCGGACCGCCGCGCCCTGCCTGACCCCGTCCCCTTCGCGCTCTCCGGGGACGGCGTGCCGCCCGGCCACCGCGACGCCCCCTTCAGCGAGGAGGGCGCCCGCGATTCCGACCTCTCCGTCGAGGAGCCGGCGGAGTTCCTCGCCTACGTTCTGGGGCGCTGACGGGGAGACCCGGCCTCTCCTCCGTCACCCCTCCCGCCGCACCCGCCGCGCGCCCCGGCCCCGCCCCATCGTTACCCCCTTCGTACCCCCTTACGACCTCCGATTACCCCCTTCCGGGGGTTCTCCCTTCTCCGCCTTCGCGGGTGGGGGATCCCTCGGGGCGCCACGGCTCCTTGCCTCTCCATGTGTCCCGCCGGGCCGGGCCGGACGGGTACCATCGCTCCGCCATGCCCGACCCCCTCCCTCCCCGCTACGACCCGCACGAGGTCGAGGCGCGGCTCTACCCGATCTGGGAGTCCCGGGGGGACTTCAAGGCCGACGCCGAGGCGGTGCTCAAGGGAACCCGGAAGGCCTTCGTGGTGATGATCCCGCCGCCCAACGTGACGGGCGCGCTCCACATGGGCCACGCGCTCAACGACACGCTCCAGGACGTCCTCTGCCGCTGGCACCGGATGCTGGGGGAGGAGGTGCTCTGGCTCCCGGGCATCGACCACGCGGGCATCGCGACGCAGGCGGTGGTGGAGAAGAAGCTCCTCGAGGAGCGGAAGGTCCGCCGGCTCGACATGGGCCGCGAGGCTTTCCTCCGGGAGGTCTGGGCCTGGAAGGAGCAGTACGGCGGCACCATCGTCCGCCAGATGCGCGCCATGGGCTTCTCCTGCGACTGGAGCCGGGAGCGGTTCACCCTGGACCCGGGGCTCTCCCTCGCGGTGCGGAAGGCCTTCGTGGACCTCTTCGAGGAGGGGCTCGTCTACCGGGGCGCCCGGATCATCAACTGGGACTGCGCGCTCGAGACCGCGGTCGGCGACGACGAGGTCGAGTACGAGGACCGCCGCGGGCACCTCTGGCACATCCGCTACCCGCGGTGCGACGGGAAGGGCTTCGTCACGGTGGCGACGACGCGGCCCGAGACGATGCTGGGGGACACGGGCCTGGCGGTGCATCCCGAGGACGAACGCTGGCGCGGGCTCGTCGGGGCGAAGGTGAGGCTCCCGCTGCTCGGGCGCGAGATCCCGGTGGTGGCGGACGACTCCGTGGACCCGAAATTCGGCACCGGCGCGGTGAAGGTCACCCCGGGCCACGACCCCGCCGACTACGAGCGGGGGAAGCGGCACGGGCTCCCCGTCGTGGTGGTGCTGGACGGGAAGGGGCGCATCACGAAAGAGGGTGGCCCCTACGCCGGGCTCTCCCGCGAGCAGGCGCGCGACCGGATCGTCGCGGACCTCGAGGCGCAGGGCCTCCTCGACAAGGTCGAGGACCACGCGCTGCGCGTGGCGGTGTCCGACCGATCGAGGTCCGTCATCGAGCCGCTGGTCTCCGAGCAGTGGTTCGTGGACATGAAGCGCCTGGCGGAGCCCGCGATCCGCGCGGTGAAGGACGTCAACCCGGCCACGGGGAGGCCTTCCCTCACGATTCGCCCCGAGCGCTGGACGAAGGTCTACCTCGACTGGCTCGAGAACGTGCGCGACTGGTGCATCTCGCGGCAGCTCTGGTGGGGGCACCGGATCCCGGTCTGGTACGACGAGGACAATCTGCCGCATGCCTTGCTTTCGGATCCCGAGCCCGAAGCGAAGGGGGTTCTTCGGCATCCGAAGACCGGGGTCCGTCTCGTCCGTCAGGATGAGGACGTTCTGGACACCTGGGCGTCGTCCTGGCTCTGGCCCCTCTCGACGCTGGGGTGGCCGGAGAAGACGAAGGACCTCGAGGCCTTCTACCCGACCCACTTCCTCGGCACCGCCCGGGAGATCATCTACCTCTGGGTGGCGCGCATGGTCATGGCGGGCTACCGCTTCGACGGGCGCTGCCCCTTCGACACCGTCTACATCCACGCGACCATCCTGGACGGCAAGGGCCGCCGGATGTCCAAGAGCGCCGGGAACGGCATCGACCCCGTGGACATGGCGGCGAAGTACGGCGCCGACGCGGTGCGCTTCACGCTCGTGGACCTCACCACCGAGGGCCAGGATGTCCGCCTCGCGGAGAACCGCTTCGAGGTCGGGCGCAACTTCATGAACAAGCTCTGGAACGCGGGGCGATTCGTAGAGCAGTACGAGGATCCCGGTGGTTCGTGGGAGGAGAGGACAGCGGAGGATCGTTGGATTGTCGATCGGATGACCATCGCTGCCCGCCAAGCGGATGCCTGCCTGAGGGACTACCAGTTCCACGAGTACGCCCGCACCTTGTACACGTTCGTCTGGAACGAATTCTGTGACTGGTATGTCGAGATCATCAAGCCACGGCTGGAAGGGACTCCCGATCCCGTTGCCTGTGCAGTCCTGCACCAGGTCTTCCGGACGATTCTGAGACTAATTCGCCCCATGTGCCCGTTCATCGCAGACGAACTCTGGACTCGTCTGAGTTACCCGCCGGGCCCGCGCGATTCCTGGCCGGGTGCGAAGGCATCGACATGGGCCGATCCCTCGGCTGAGGTCGAGTACCTCGTCAGCGTGGTCACAGCGGTTCGAAGCGTACGCGGTGAGTACCGACTATCCGAAGCGATCCCCCTGGACGCGACAGTGAAGGCGCCTTCTCCTGTGGCAGAGACGATCCGCCGGCAGGAGGCGGCCATCCACCGTCTGGGGAAGATAGAGAGGCTCTTGGTGAGTCCAGACGCTGCTCGCCCGCCGAGATCCGCCATCGTTCACCTCCCGGACGGCATCGAGGTCTTCGTCCCGCTGGAGGGCCACATCGACCTCGCCGCGGAACGGGAGCGCCTCGCGAAGGAGACCGAGAAGCACGCGGCCCTGCTCGCCGCCGCCGACCGCAAGCTCGGGAACCCGGACTTCGTCACACGGGCGAAGCCCGAGGCCGTCGAGGGGGAGCGCGCCCGGCGGGCCGAGACGGAGGCGCTCCTCGCCCGTCTGCGGGGGAGCCTCGAGGCGCTGGAGTAGACTGTCCCCCCCATGAGCACCGCCGCCGCGGCCGCCGTCCCCAACCGGAGGGCCTTCTGGCTCCGCCGCCTCCACTCCCTCTCCGGGGTGGTCCCCGTCGGCGTCTTCATGTGCTTCCACCTCTTCGAGAACTCCTCGGCGGCCCACGGAGCGGCCGCCTTCGGCGAGACGGTGCGGCGGATCAACGACATGCCCTTCGTCCTCGCCATGGAGATCGGGGGCATCTGGATCCCCATCCTCTTCCACTCGATTCTCGGCTTCGTCATCATCATGGAGGGGAAGCCCAACCCGCTCGCCTACCCCTACGGGCGGAACTGGCTCTACGTCCTCCAGCGGGCCACGGGCGTCGCCGCCTTCGCCTACATCGTCTTCCACTTCGTGAACTTCCGCGCCCGGAAGTCGGAGTTCGAGGCGGCGCCCTACGACGTGGTGAGCGCCACGCTCGCGGAGCCCTGGGTCCTCTGGTTCTACGTCGTCGGCATCGCCTGCTGCGTCTTCCACCTAGCCAACGGCCTCGTCGGGTTCCTCTTCTCCTGGGGGTTCACCGTGGGGCCGCGGGCGAAGACGCTGGCGGGATGGGCCTGCCTCGGCTTCGGCCTGGCCCTCTTCGGGCTCGCCATGAAGGCTCTCTTCGCGTTCGTCCCCTAGCGCCGCCGGCACCGTCGGGAGGGAACCGTCCGTGGCACGCGCGCCGCAGATCGCCGTCGTGGGAGGGGGGCTGGCGGGCCTCATGGCCGCCCTCAAGGCCGCCGAGGCCGGGGCCGACGTCCGGCTCTTCTCGTCGGTCCCCTGCAAGCGGAGCCACTCGGTCTGCGCCCAGGGCGGCATCAACGCCGCGGTGAACACCAAGGGCGAGGGCGACTCCCCGGAGATCCACTTCGACGACACCATCTACGGGGGCGACTTCCTCGCCCAGCAGGACCTCCCGCGTCGCATGTGCTTCGCCGCGCCGGGGATCATCCACCTGCTCGACCGCATGGGGGTGCGCTTCAGCCGGACCCCCGAGGGGCTCATCGACTTCCGCCGGTTCGGGGGGACGAAGCACCACCGCACGGCCTTCGCGGGCGCCACCACGGGCCAGCAGCTCATCTACGCGCTCGACGAGCAGGTCCGCCGCTGGGAGGCCGAGGGGCGGGTGACGCGCTTCGAGAACTGGGAGTTCCTCTCCGCCGCGATGGACGGCGGGGGCCGCTGCGTCGGGCTCGTCGCCATGCCGCTCGGGACGCTGAAGCCGGAGGCGTTCCGGGCGGACGCCGTGATCCTGGGCACGGGCGGGGTCGGGGCCATCTTCGGGCGCTCCACGAACTCGCTCAACTGCACCGGCTCCGCGGCGGGCTCGGTCCACCGCCAAGGCGTCGTCTACGCCAACCCGGAGTTCATCCAGGTCCACCCGACCGCGGTCCCCGGCGAGGACAAGGATCGCCTCATCTCGGAGTCGGTCCGGGGCGAGGGGGGGAGGGTCTGGGTCCCGAGGGGCGGGAAGCCCTGGTACTTCCTCGAGGAGAGGTTCCCCAAGTACGGGAACCTGGTCCCGCGCGACGTGGCGACCCGCGAGATCTTCCGCGTGGTCCACGAGATGGGCCTCGGCGTGGACGGGAAGCCCCAGGTCTACCTGGACGTCTCCCACCTCGACGCCGCGGCGACGCGGCGCAAGCTCGGCGGCGTGCTGGAGATCTACGAGAAATTCGTGGGCGACGACCCGACGGAGGTGCCGATGCGGGTCTTCCCCTCGGTCCACTACACCATGGGCGGGATGTGGGTGGACAACGAGAACGAGATGACCAACGTCCCGGGGCTCTTCGCCACGGGCGAGGCGAACTACCAGTACCACGGGGCCAACCGGCTCGGGGCCAACTCGCTCGTCTCCTGCATCTTCGGCGGGATGGTGAGCGGCCCGGCGGCGGTGAGGTACGCCCGGGGGCTCGCCGCGGGGGCGGACGCCGCGGACGCCTCGGTCCTCGAGGGGGAGCGGGCGCGGCAGGAGGCGGAGAACCGGAAGGCGGCCTCCCGCGAGGGGCCGGAGAACCTCTACGGGCTCCACGAGGAGCTCGGGACGACCATGAACAAGCACGTCACCGTGGTCCGCCACAACGAGGGGATCCGGGAGGCGGAGCGGAAGGTCGCCGACCTCCAGGCGCGCCTGGCGAGGGCCCCGGTGCCCGACCGCTCGGACTTCGGCAACCAGTCGCTGGTCTTCGCCCGCCAGATGGAGAACATGCTCGTGCTGGCCCGGGCCATCTGCCGCGGGGCGCTCCTGCGCGACGAGTCCCGGGGCGCCCACTACAAGCCGGCCTTCCCGGATCGCGACGACCAGAAGTTCCAGAAGACGACGCTGGCGAGGTATTCCGTGGACGGCCCGGTCGTCGACTACGAGCCCGTGGAGTGCCGGTACGTGAAGCCCCGACCGAGGAAATACGACTGATGCCGGAACCGTCCGTCGTCCTCCGGATCAAGCGGCAGGCCCGCCCGGGGTCCGCGCCCTACTGGGAGGAGTTCGAGGTCCCCTTCCGGCCCTCCATGAACGTCATCGCGGCGCTCCAGGCGGCGCGGAGGTCCGCGACGACGCGGGACGGGAGGACGGTGGACCCGGTCACCTGGGAATCGAACTGCCTCGAGGAGGTCTGCGGGGCCTGCACCATGATCGTGAACGGGCGGGTCCGGCAGGCCTGCTCGGCGCTGGTGGAGCACCTGGACCAGCCGATCGCGCTGGAGCCCATGTCCAAGTTCCCCGTCGTCCGGGACCTCGTCGTGGACCGCGCCTCCATGTTCGAGAACCTCAAGCGCGTCCGCGCCTGGATCCCCATCGACGGCACCTACGACATCGGACCCGGCCCCCGCATGGGGGACGACGAGGCCCAGGAGGGCTACGTCCTCTCCCGCTGCATGTCCTGCGGCTGCTGCCTGGAGGTCTGCCCGCAGGTGAACGAGCGGTCCGACTTCATGGGGCCCGCGGTGATGGGCCAGGTGGTGCTCTTCAACTCCCACCCGACGGGGAGGCTCCACCGCGAGGAGCGCCTGGACGCAGTGATGGGCCCGGGGGGGATCCAGGACTGCGGCAAGGCGCAGAACTGCGTCCGCGCCTGCCCCAAGGACATCCCCCTCACCGAGTCCCTGGTGAAGCTCTCCCGGGAGAGCGCGCTCTTCGCGCTCCGGGAGCTGCTGAGGAAGTAGCGTGGCGGGCGACATCCTCCGGCGGTGGATCCTGCCCGCGGGGACCATCGTCCTGGTCGGGGTCCTGGGCGCCGCGGCCATCGCGCTGCGGGGCTCGGGTCCTCCCCCCCTGCTCGGGCCGAAGCCGCCGGAGACCGCCTCCGCGCCCCCGCCGTCCCCGCCCCCGGAGAAGGAGGCCCCGTTCACCGTCCTCTTCGGGGGCGAATGCGGGGGAAGGCTCTGGTCGCCGCCCTGCTCGAAGTTCGGCCTGGGGGGGCTGGAGAGGCTTGCCGCCCTCGTCCGCGCCGGGGCGGGCCGGCCCGACGCGGCGCTCGCGCTCGACACGGGGGACCTCGCCGGGGCCCCCGGCGAGGCGGGCGCGGAGGAGGTCGGCTTCGGCCTGAAGGCGCTGCGGATCGCGGGGGTCCACGCCGCGGCCGTGGGGGAGAGGGACCTCCTCGCGGGGCTGGATCGCTGGCGGCACCGGAAGAACGAGAACGGGGAGGGCCTGGCCGTCCTCTGCGCCAACCTCAGGGACGACGAGGGGCTCCCGCTCGTCCCCGGGGCGGCGGAGTTCCGCTTCGGGAAGAGGAGGATCCTGGTGGCCGCGATCCTCTCTCCCTCCTTCGAGCCAGGGCTCCGTGCCGCAGGTGTCCCGGTGAGGCTCCTCCCGCCGGTGGAAGCCCTCCGAAAGGACCTCGCCGCCGCGGGCCCGGCGGACCTCGTCGTCCTCCTCTCCCACGCGCCGCCCGAGGAGTCCCGGGAGATCGCGAAGGCGCTCCCGGAGGTCCGGCTGGTGATCACCGCCCACGCGGGCCCGCATCCCTGGCTCGAGCCGGAGTCCGTCGGGGGACGGACCCTCATGGCCCCGGGCTCGGGGTGGCAGTACCTCGCGTCGGCGCTCTTCCTCGGAAAGCCAGGCGAGGGGATCGACCTGCTGGACGCGCGCACCGCGGCGGCGGGGAAGAGCGTGATCCCGGAGCCGGGGGCGGGGATCGTCGCCGAGGAGGCGAAGTTCACGTGGCGCCAGGAGGGGTACCTCTGGCGCATCCTCGAGGCCGACGCGGCCCGGGCCCCGGAGGGGGCGCCCGCCTACGCGGGGCCCGCGGCCTGCGCCTCCTGCCACCCCGCGGCCCACGCGAAGTGGAGGGAGGAGCCCCACGCGAGGTCGGCGGCGAGGCTCGTCAAGGGGAACTTCGACACCGTGCCCCTCTGCCTCTCCTGCCACGCCACGGCCCCCGGCCGGCCCGGAGGCCACGCGCGCCCGAAGGACGACCAGGCGTCGGTCTCCTGCGAGGCCTGCCACGGCCCGGGGAAGGAGCACGTCGCCCAGGACGGCCGCTCCCCGCTCCCCGACGCGAAGGCCTCCTGCGGCGCCTGCCACACCCCCGAGATGAGCCCGGGATTCCGCTACGAGGACGCCTGGCCGAGGATCGTGCACGGGAGGTAGGCGTTACCTGACATGCACGGAGTTTGGTGCCCCAGAAGTCGTTGGGGGTCTCTGGACGCATCTGCGGATTGGGCTTGGGGTGGGGATGGACAACGGCCCCCAGGAATCCTAAGATCAAAGACGGTCAAACCCCTGAGGAGGGCACGACATCGGGGATTTCGAGAACCTAGATATCGGCAAGTTGCCGGACAACCCAAGGGGATCTGGCTCGCGCGATTCGGGGCCACCACCGGCTGGGCCTTCCGGCAACTGTCGGATACGGAGGTTGGAGAATCTGATGGAACGGAGCCCAATCCGACCGGCCTTATTGACCTTCGCGTCGCCGATGGAGCGCTCTCCGGCCTACTCCCCATGGAGGAAACGGGGCGCGGGAGGTTCTTTGGGAGGTGTCGGCGAAGGATGTTGAAGTGCCGTGGGGTCCGGGGAATCTAGGTTACTGGCTGGGCCTCGTTGCCATGGTCAGTGTCGCGGCGCCGGCGGAGCGCAGCGCGAGGTAGAGGAGGACCAGCGGGCCCGCGAGGAGGACGAGGGGGACCCCGGAGAGGACGAGCCATCCGAGTGCGGTGGAGGCACCTTCGGTACCGGCGGCCGCGGGGTCCCGGTCCCGCAGCGCGCAGCCGAGGTCCCGTGCCTCTGCCGCCAGCCCGAGGAGGGCGAGGAATCCGGAGACTACGAGCGCGAGAATGGCCGGGATCCCAAAGATCGAGTTGGCGCCCGAGGCGGCGAGAAGGAGCAGGAGCGCCAGCGCGACGAGGACGCCGACGAGGAAGGATCGCAGCGGGGTCGCGTGGGCCGCCTCGCGAACCCGGGGGATCCAGCGGTGGAGCCTTGCCGTGGCGAGAATCGCAAGCGGGAACGCGAGGAGGAGGCACGCCGCCGGGACGAGCGAGGTCACTGCGTAGAGGCCCTGCGTGTCGGCGGCCAGGAGGGGGGCCATCATCAGCGCCGCCGGAAGAGCGCCGCCTGGAGAAGGATTCCCGCCACCGCGGCCGCGGCGCCAACCGCCGCGGCCCAGGGCGGGAGCCAGGCGGAGGCGCTCTCGACGAGGGACGTCACCACCGGGGGTACCGCCGGGAGCGGGACCGCGGCCGAGGGGACCAGCGTCCCCACCGTCTCTGCCGCCGCGTCCAGCGGCAGGACGAGCACCGCGAGCGCCGCGACGACCCCCGTCCCCGCGAGCGCGGTCGCTCCGCGGAGAAGGCGGCCGGAGACCGGGGCCGGCTCCGCCGCGGTCCGCGGGCCGGGGGCCCGGTCGAGCCGCGCAACCACCTCGTCGGTGAAGAAGGAAGACGGCGCAGGAGCATCCATGGCGAGGAGACCACCGTGGACCCGATCCGATCCCGCGGCGGCGGTACGGCAGGAGGCGCAGGAAGTCAGATGCGCAGAAAGCGCCGCCGCCTCGTCCGGGGCGAGGTCGCGGTCGTGCCGCTCGTCGGCGAGGCCGAGCGCCTCGGCGCAGGAGAGGGAGCGGGGGCTCACGGCCGCCTCCCTCCCTGCGGGCTCTTCTCCATCGCGGTCCGCAGCGCCCCGCGGGCGCGGAAGAGCCTCGTCTTCACGGTGTTTTCGGGGAGATCCAGCGCCGCGGCGATCTCCTCCACGGACAGCCCCTCCGAGTAGCGCAGCGCTACGACCGCGCGCCAGCCGTCGGGGAGATCCGCGATCCGCGCGCGCAGCAGCGCCGCCTCCTCCGCCTTCTCCGCGGAGTCTGCCGGATCGGGGGAGCGCGGGTCCGCGGGGAGCCGCGGCTCCTCGCCGTCGCCTTCCAGGCGCAGCGCCCGCTCCGGCCGTCCGCGGAGCCGGTTCAGCACGACGTTCGTCATGACCCGCCGCATCCAGGGCGCGAAGGGCCGCGCCGGGTCGTAGCGCCGGAGAACCTGGTAGAGGTGGAGGAAGACCTCCTGCGAGAGGTCCTCGGCCGCAGCCCCCTCGCCCGCCATCCTCCAGCAGAAGGAGAGCACCCGCCCCTTCCACGCATCCACGAGCGTGCGGAAGGCGGGGCCGTCCCCGGCCGCCGCGCGGGCGACCACCTCCGGCTCCGGTCCGATTCCCTCCATGACGGGCATGGTTGTACCACCCCCTACACCCCCGGGGGGAGGGAGGTTCCCGGCGGGATCCGCGGTCCGGCCCGGCAGCGCCCTATAATCCCGGCGACGCCGCGAGGGGGTGACCGCCATGCCCGGGCCGTCCGTTCCGCCGACCGAGGACCGGAACCCCCGTTCGTCCGGGCTCGACCTCCTCGACACGCGGCGGATCCTCGAAATCATGAACGAGGAGGACCGATCCGTCGCGGCCGCGGTGGCGAAGGCGCTGGACTCCGTCGCCCGGGCCGCGGACCTCGCCGCCGATGCGCTCGACCGCGGAGGGCGGCTCGTCTACCTCGGCGCGGGGACCTCGGGGCGGCTCGCGGCGCTCGACGCCGCCGAGGTGCCGCCCACCTTCGGGCTCGCCCCGGACCGCGTCGTGGCGGTGGTGGCCGGGGGGGACGCGGCGCTCCGGGGCGCCGTCGAGGACGCGGAGGACGACGCGCTGGAGGCGGTGGCCCGGATGCGGGACCTGGAGATCGGTCCGTCGGACTGCGTCGTCGGGGTCACGGCGTCGGGGATCACGCGGTTCGTGCTCGGCGGCCTCGGCGAGGCCCGGGAGAACGGGGCGACGACGGTCCTCCTCACCTGCGGCGTCCCCCAGGAGAGGGCCCCCTGGCACGCGGTCATCGCGCTGGAGACCGGGCCCGAGGTGGTGGCGGGCTCCACGCGCCTGAAGGCAGGCACCGCCACCAAGATGGTCCTCAACATGATCTCGACCGCGGCCATGGTGCGCCTCGGGAAGGTCTTCGACAATCTCATGGTGGACGTCCGGGCGGGGAACGCGAAGCTCCGCCGCCGCGCCGTGCGCATCGTGGAGACGGTGGCCGGGACGAGCGAATCCCGGGCGGCCGAGGCGCTCGACCGATGCGGGGGCGAGGTGCGCACGGCCATCGTGGCGCTCCGGAGGGGGCTCGACCCCGCGGCGGCCCGGGAGCGCCTCCTGTCCCGGGGAGGGCGCCTGCGCGCGGCGCTGGAGTCTCCCTGATCGGCGTGGGCCTCATGTCCGGGACGAGCATGGACGGAGTCGATTCTGCGCTTTGTCGAATCGAGGGGAGTGGGGAGGAGGCACGGCTTCAACTGCTTCAGTTCTTGCGGACACCCTACCCCGCGAGACTCCGGGAGAGGTTGAGGGCCGTTGCGGAAGGAATGACGACGGCGCGGGAGATCTGCCTCCTGGATGCCGATGTCGGGGAGGCCTTCGCGAAGGCCGCAGAAAGGGTGCTCCGGGGGACGGGGCTCAGGCCCGATTTCGCGGGGTCCCACGGGCAGACGGTCTGGCACGAGCCGGGGCGGCTGGGGCGGCGGACGGCCACCCTCCAGATCGGCGAGGCCTCGCTCATCGCCGAGCGCCTCGGCTGCCCCGTGGTCTCCGACTTCCGCCCTCGGGACTGCGCCGCCGGGGGGCAGGGCGCGCCCCTCGTCCCCTACGCCGACTGGGTGATCTTCCGGGCCCCGGGCCGGGTGCGGGCGGTCCAGAACCTCGGCGGCATCGGGAACGTCACCGTGGTGACGGAATCGCTGGAGGGCGTCTTCGCCTTCGACACCGGCCCCGCGAACCTCCCGCTGGACGAGGCGGCGCGGGCGGTCTCCCGCGGCCGGGAGCGGTTCGACCGGGACGGGCGGCGCGCCGCGCGGGGGCGGGTGGACCGAAGCATGCTCACCTCCCTCCTGCACCATCCGTTCCTGCGCCGGACTCCGCCCCGATCCTCAGGGCGGGAGGAGTTCGGCGGGAGGTTCGTCGCCTCTCTTCGCCGACGAAGGCCCCGGATGCCCGCCGACGACCTCCTGGCCACCCTCACAGCGTTCGTCGCCGAGGCGACGGCAGGCGCCTACCGGCGCTTCGTCCTCCCCCGGGCCCCCGTGGACGAGGTCCTCCTCTCCGGCGGCGGGGCGCGCAACCCGGTCCTCGTGGCGCTGCTGCGCGATCGCCTGGTACCGCTCCCGGTCCGGACGACGGACGAGGCCGGCTTCCCGGGCGAGGCCCGGGAGGCGGCCGCGTTCGCCCTTCTCGCTTCGGAGACCCTCCAGGGGGTACCCTCCAGCGTCCCCGCCGCGACGGGGGCGTCCCACGCGGTCGTGCTGGGGAAGGTGACCCGTTGAAGGACCTCGCCGGTTCGGTCGGGCGCCTGGTCGTGGTCCCCGTGCGCCTCCCGCGGGACTACGCCCGGTTCGAGGAGATCCGCCGCGCCGTGGCGGAGGACGGGGTCGGAGGGCTGCTGCTCTTCGGCGGGGACACCGACCTCACGCCCCGGTTCCTCCGGCGCCTGAGGGACGCGGCGCGCCACCCGCTGCTGGTCATGAGCGACGTCGAGCGGGGCGTGGGCCAGCAGGTGGAGGGGTGCCTCCGCCTCCCCCCGAACATGGCGGTGGGGGCGCTCCGGGACGCGAGCGCCGCCTACGCGCTCGGTGCGGCCACGGCGCTGGAGTGCCGGAGGATCGGCATCGACATGGCGCTCGCCCCCGTGCTCGACCTCTACAACGAGCCCCGCAACCCCATCGTCGGCCCCCGCTCCTTCGGCGAGGACCCGGAGCTGGTGTCGCTCCTGGGCGTGGCCTGGATCGAGGGCTGCCAGGAGGAGGGGGTGCTGGCCTGCGCCAAGCACTTCCCCGGCCACGGGCGGACTCTGGCGGACAGCCACGACGCGCTCCCGGTGGTGGAGGCGGCGGCGAAGGACCTCCGCCTCCACGACCTGGCGCCCTTCGCCCGGGCCGTGGCGGCGGGCGTCGGCGCGGTGATGACCGCCCACGTGGCCTACCCGGGGCTCGACCCGGATTCCGGCCCCGGGGTCCCGGCCACGCTCTCCCGGCGCATCCTGCGGGGGATCCTCCGTGAGGAGCTGGCCTACGGCGGCCTCGTCATGACCGACGCGCTGATCATGGAGGGGGTGCGCCGCGCCGGGGGGGAGGCGGCGGCGGCGGTGGCCTCGCTCGGGGCGGGGTGCGACTGCCTGCTCTGCCCCACGGATCACCGGGAGGTGGCGGCGGCGGTGGCGGCGGCGCTGCGGGAGGGGCGCCTGGAGCACGCGGCGGTGGAGGGGGCGCTCGACTCCATGCAGGAGGCCGCGGACTGGATCCGCGGCCACCGCACCACGGCCCGCGAGGTGGAGGGCATGGACGAGTACCGCGCCTTCGCCATGGGGAAGGCCGCCGTGGCGACGCTCCGGGACCCCTCGAGCCTCCTCCCCCTGTCCTCCCGGCCCCCGGTGGAGACCCTGGCGGTGGTCCTGGACGACGACGACCGGGAGGGCCGCGAGGCCCCGATCCGGGAGAGGCGGGGGAGGTTCCGGGCCGGGTTCCTTCGGCTCACCGGGAAGCCGGGCGAGGACCGGGAGCCCGTGCTGGCGGCCGCCGCGCTCGCGGAGCGGATCCTCGTCTTCCTCTACGGGGACACCCGTGCCTGGAAGGGGAGGGCGGGCCTGGGCCCCGGGCTGGACGCCGTGATCCGGGATCTCGAGGAGCGCCACGCGGGCAAGACCCTGCTCGTCGCCTTCGGCTCCCCGGCCCTGGCCGCCGCCGGACCCCGCCTGGGTGCGGTCTGCGCCTGGGACGACGCCCCCCTCCTCCAGAGGGCGGCGCTGGACCTCCTGCTGGGAGGGAGGGCGCCGACGGCGCGGCCCCCCTTCGGGACGGGGGGATGAAGGCTGGAGTCGGGCGGAGCGAGCTCCGCCCCTACAGGTCTTTTCTGTTGACCGACCTAGGCACAGGGCTAGAATCCGCGCCGCCTCGCGAAGGAAGGGACGGAGACTCCGTGGGTCCGTCCCGTTGGGTTCGAGCCGGTCTGGGCGCCGGACATCGGGCGATGTGGGCGCAGCGTCGTCGCCGCGCAGAGGGGCGGCGGTTTCCGGGTCTTCACCAGATGGGAGGAACGATGATCAGGCTTGCGGGCCGGTTCTCGGTGGCGGCGTCCCTGGCGGCGTGCCTGGCGCTCCTCGCGCCCTTTGCTCCGGCGCAGGAGGCAGGCAAGGTCAAGGAGCTGTACGACGGCGGGATGGGGGCCCTGGAGAAGGGCGACTACGACGGAGCGCTCGGGAAGTTCAAGGCGCTCTTCCAGGAGGACCCGACCCAGTCCATGGTCCTCGACCTGATCCGGTCCACCGAGACCAAGCAGTTCCTCAAGATGCTCGAGAAGGGCGGCGAGTTCGAGCTCGTCGCCAAGCGCCTGCTCGAGGCCGGCCACACGGGCATGGTGGAGCGCAGCCAGGACAAGGAGCGCATCGAGCCGCTCGTCGAGACGGCCATCAAGGACCCGGACCTCGAGAAGCGCCGCGCGGCCTCCCGGGCCATCATGGCGAACCACGGCGCCTACGCCGTCCCCTACCTCGTCCGGTACCTCGGCAGCAACGACACCGACGAGCGGGTCCGGGCCATCTTCGTGCTCGAGGACATGGGCATCGAGGCGGTCCTGCCGCTCGTCGAGACGCTCGCCAGCCCCGACGCCCAGGTCCGCCAGACGGCCATCGCCGCGCTGAAGAAGCTCCTGGACCCCCGCGCCTACCCCATCCTCGAGTGGATCGCCGCCTCCAAGGACCAGCCGGAGTCGGTCCGCCGGGCGGCCGACAACGCGCTCAAGGCCTTCGGCACCGCGGTCGGCAACCCGGACATCACCCCCGAGGAGGCCTTCCTCAAGGCCGCCGAGATGTACTACACCAGGGCCCCCGAGGTGCTCCGAGACCTCGGCACCAACTACTCCCTGTGGAAGTGGGAGGAGGGGAAGCTCACCTTCAAGGACGTCCCGGCCTTCATGTACCACCTCCGCCTCGCCGAGAAGGCCTGCACCATGGCCATGGAGTCGAACCCCAAGTCGGCCAACGCCCGCTCCATGCTGGCCCTGGTCTACGCCGCCGAGCAGGTCGCCCTCATGAACTCCCCCCAGGCCTTCCTCGACTCCCCGGCGGGCAAGGAGGAGATGGCGCGCCTGGCCATGGCCGACGCGGCCATCCGGAGCGCGGGGGTCCCGACGCTGCTCAAGGCGCTGGCCCTGGCGCTGAAGCACGACGACGCGCCGGTCGCCATCGCCATCATCCGCACGCTCCCGACCTTCGCCGGCGCGGTGCCGGTGGGCGGGGACTCGCCGCTCGTGGCGGCGCTGGCCTCCCCGGACCGGGCGGTGCAGGCGAACGCGGCGCTGGCGCTCATCCGGCTGGCCCCGCAGAAGCCCTTCCCGCGCTGCGAGATGGTCGTCGCGCTCGCCGCCGACGCCGTGTCGCTGGCGAGCGTCCGCCAGGTCCTCGTCATCGAGGCGGACACCAAGACCGCGGTCCAGCTGCAGACCGAGCTGAACGCCGCCGGGATGCACGCCGTGGTCTCCCGCTCCGGCGCCGACGGCATCCAGCGCACCAAGGAGGCGGCCTACGACTGCGTCCTCGTCTCCGCCGGCCTGAAGGACCTCATGGCCCAGCAGGTCGTCCACGAGATCCGGCGCGACTATCGGACGAAGGCTGTTCCCGTCCTCCTGGTCTGCCCGGAGGCGGCCATGGAGGCCCAGAAGGCGGCCTTCGGGGGCGCCGTCGCGGGCTTCGTCTCCCTCCCCGCGTCGGCCAACGTCTACGTGCCCCAGGTGAAGGCGGCGGCCTCCACGAGCCCGCTCGACGACCGGGCCCGGGCGCTGGCCATGTCCGAGGACGCCTGCGGCGTTCTGGCGGAGGCCATGGCCTCCCCCTGCTTCGACTTCTCCCGGGCCCAGATGGCGCTCGTGGGGACGCTCGCCCCCGAGTCCAACAAGCCCGACTCGCTCAGGTTGAAGGCGCTCGACGCCCTCAAGCGCTGGGGCGGCGCCCCGTCGCTCCCCGGGCTCCTGGACGCCGTGGCCAACTCCACCCTCTCCGAGGGGGTCCGCGCGGGGTCGGCCGGCGTGGTCGGCGCCATCATCCGCGGCAAGGCCCCCACCCAGAAGGCCTGGGAGGTCCTCATGGGCTGCATGGGCGACCCGTCCGTCGCGGTCCGGACGGCCTGCGCCGGGGCGCTGGGCGGCGCGAACCTGACCGAGGAGCAGAAGATGCAGCTCCTCGCGAGGGCGAGGCTCTAGCCTCCCGCAACGGACGAACCCTCCGGGCGGTTGCCGGCAACGGCGGCCGCCCGGTTCGATTCCATTTCCGGGGATCTACCGTAATCTCCTGTCAAAAAACGGGTTGTGTCATTGGAATCCCATCAAGGCCACCGGTTCCTCGTCCGAGGAATTAGGGGGCCGAACAGCCCGGGCTGGACCCCAAGGGGTTGTGGGGAATGCCCCGTTCGGGTAGGATTGGTGGCCCTCCGGGGGAGTGCTCCGGGGGAGGCCCGGAGGGACTCCGGATGGGCAAGAAGA
>Ga0247727_10006504_pt1 | contig 22944 bp, 21 predicted proteins | sample WisWelCaveWW1625_FD_202498 | JGI IMG/M metagenome (GOLD analysis project Ga0247727, IMG submission 202498) | Biofilm microbial communities from Wishing Well Cave, Virginia, United States - WW16-25 | ecosystem: Environmental > Aquatic > Deep subsurface > Groundwater > Cave microbial mat | place...
GGGGAAAGGGGATAGGGGGCAGGGGACAGGGAAGAACTCAGAACGCTGAACTCAGTACACAGCGCAGTAGTGCCGCAACCAAACAGGCAGAATCACACAGAGGTCGCAGAGGCACCCTTCGTCCCGCACCTGCGGGATCAGGGCAGGCAGAGGGCACAGCCCCGAAGTATCGGGGTGCAGCCCCGAAGTATCGGGGTACAGCCCCGAAGTGTCGGGGTACAGTCCCGAAGTTTCGGGAGCAAGAAAACTCCGCGGGACGCGAAGAATTCCGGGAATAGCAGTAGAGAGACAAGAAAGGAAAGACCAGGCAGGGGGCAGGCAATCCTGGCGTGCATTTCTCACCGAGAAGCAGGCGGATGGGCGGGTTCCGCAAGGCGGAACCCGCCGCACCCCAAGTCTGGGGAACGGCCCGCGCCTATTTTTTCCTGTAGGGCTGGAGGCCGAGAACGTCCATCACCTTTTGCAAGTCTTTCCAGGCATCCGGCTTGGCATTCGGGTTGCGAAGCAGGTAGGCCGGGTGATACGTGGGAAGCAACTGAAAACCGCGGAACTCGAACCACTGCCCGCGCACTTTGGTGATCGAGTAGCCCTCGCCGAGCATGGCCTTCACTGCACTGGCTCCCAGAGCCACAATCACTTTGGGCTGAATCACCTCGAGCTGCCGGTACAGAAACGGCGAGCACGTGGCCACCTCGTCCCTCTCCGGCGTGCGGTTCTCCGGCGGGCGGCACTTGACCACGTTGCAGATGTAGGCGTCGCTGCGCTTCAGTCCCATGGCCGCAACCATATCCGTCAAAAGTTTTCCCGCGCGGCCCACAAACGGCAGGCCTTGCAAGTCTTCTTCATGTCCGGGGCCTTCGCCGACGAAGACAAGCTGGGCACGCGGATTCCCGTCGCCGAAGACGATGTTCGTCCGCCGCTCGCACAGCTTGCAGCGCGTGCAGTCGCCGATATCGGCGCGGATGCGTTCCAGGCTGTCGTTCTCGATGCGCAGGGGCACGGCGACCGGCGCGGGTGCCGCCATTTCGCCGAAGAGGAACGGTTCAGCCGGGGGTGCAGGCCGCACGGGTGATGCGGTGGGAATTGCGCGTCCGGACGATGACGCCGGGGCCAGGACGGCGGAGGGCGCAGGTTTTGCGTGCTGCCTGCTGACTGGGGAGGCGCTCGCGGGTCCCGGGAGTGGGATGCGGTCCCGAAAAAGGGAGGGAATGCCCAGGTCGTCGAAGTAGCGCAGCCAGGCTCCGAGTTTGGCGCGGGAAGCGTCTTCCATTACGGGGTGCTCGAACGGCCCTGGCGCACGCGCAGGACTTCGTCCAGGATGCGATTGGCAGCGTCAAACTTGGAAAGTTTCGGCAGCTCGACCTGGCGGGCGTGGCGATGGAAGATGGTAATGATGTTGGTGTCCACGTCGAAGCCCGCGCCTTCAGCGGTCACGTCATTGGCGACGACGATGTCCACGCCCTTGCGTTCCAGCTTCTCCCGCGCGTTCTGGGCGACCTGGTCGGTTTCCGCGGCAAAGCCGACGAGGATGCGGCTGCCCTTCTCCCGGGCCACGTCGGCCAAAATATCCGGGGTGGGCTCGAGCTCCAGGGTCAAGGGCCCGCCCTGGCGCTTGATTTTCCTGTTCCGCGGGGCCACCGGACGGTAGTCGGCCACGGCCGCAGCCTTGACGATGACCGATGCTTCGCCGGCCCGCGCCAGGACGGTGCGGTGCATCTCTTCGGCGTTGCGGACGGAGAGGAATTCGACGGCATCCGGGGGATCAAGACTGACGGGCCCGGAGACCAGGATGACGCGAGCGCCGCGCCGCGCGGCTGCGTCTGCCACGGCATAGCCCATTTTTCCGGATGAGCGGTTGGTGAGGAAGCGCACGGGATCCACGTCTTCGCATGTTGGCCCAGCGGTGACGAGGATGGTCTCCGCGGCGAGGTCGCGGCGGATGCCCAGGACTTGGCACACCGCCTGGGCGATGGTTTCTGTGCCCGCCAGGCGCCCCGCGCCGGTCATCCCGCACGCCAGGTAGCCTTCATCCGGCTCGACGACACGCACGCCGCGTTCGCGAAGCGTGGCCAGGTTCTGCTGCGTGGCCGCGTGCTCCCACATATTCACGTTCATTGCCGGGGCGACGATGACGGGCGCCCTGGTGGCCAGGTACAGCGTGGTGAGGAAATCGTCCGATACGCCGTGAGCCATTTTCGCGAGCACGTCCGCGGTGGCGGGGGCCACGAGCAGGAGGTCAATGCGCTGCGCCACGGCGATATGCTCGATGGCGCTTTCGACGTTGGCCGCTTCCCCGCCGCCGCCGAACATCGAAGTGATGACCTTTTGTCCGGTGAGGGCGGCGAAGGTGAGCGGGGCGATAAATTCCTGCGCGCTGCGGGTCATCACCACCTGGATATCCAGGCGGTCCTGCTGGAGGCGGCGGACGAGTTCCGCGGCCTTGTAGGCCGCCACACCGCCCGTCACTCCTAGTGCAATTCTCATCGGCGTGTTCCGGGCTAACCCTTGCGGCGCCGGGATTCGCGCTCCTCCGGAGAATTCGGCAGCTCGGGCACTTCATACTCGAGGCAGCCGCTCACCAGCTCTTCCTGGGCGATGCGCGTGGGTTTGCGCGCCCGCGGCAGGTCCACCAGGGGACGCGCGCCACTCTGCAATTGGCGGGCGCGCCGCGAGGTGACGATGACGTACACAAACTTGCTTTCCGGGGCAACGTTGGACACTGGCATGCGGGGACTATCCTCCAAAGGAATCCAGAATCTTGCGCACGCGGCGCTCGTTCCTGGCGCTGCGGCTGCGAGCGGCGCTGGCGATGGCTTGCACTTCCCGCCCGGCGCGCTCCAGGTCGTCGTTCACCACCACGTAATCGTAATCCGAATAGCGCTGCATCTCCTGCCGGGCGCGGTCCAGGCGGCGCGCGATCTCCTCATCGGCATCCTGGCCGCGCGCGCGGATGCGCCTTTCCAGGTCCTCCCGCGACGGCGGCAGAATGAAAATCAGGATCGCCGAGGGGATTTTTTTCTTGACCTGGGCGGCGCCTTGCACGTCAATCTCCAGTACCAAGTCGCGCCGCCGGGCCCGCGCTTCTTCCAGCCATTGCCTGGGCGTCCCGTATTTGTGCTTGCCGAAGACGGAGGCGTACTCGAGGAATTCGTCGGCCTCGACCATGCGCTGGAATTCCGCTTCGGAAACGAAATTGTACCATTTCCCGTTGGATTCCGTCGCCCGCGGCGGCCGTGTGGTGGCGGAAATGGAAAACATCATTTCCGGCAATTCGAGCAGGCGCTCGACCAGCGTGGATTTCCCCGAGCCCGAAGGGCCCGAGACAATGAACACAACCGGCTCGTTGGCCTTGGCCATATCTACTCGATGTTCTGCGCCTGTTCGCGCAGCTTTTCAATCTCCGACTTGATTTCCAGCGCCAGGGAGGTGACCGCCAGCCCTTCCTCTTCGACGCCCGGGGTCTTGGACAACAGTGTATTCGCTTCGCGCTGCATTTCCTGGACCAGGAAATCCAACTTCTTGCCGATCTCACCCGGCGCGGCCAGGAGTTTTTCGTACTGCTGCACGTGGCTGCGCAGCCGGGTCAATTCTTCGGTGATGTCCCCCCGTTCGGCAAGCAGCGCGGCCTCCTGGGCAATGCGCGCGGGGTCCGGCGGAGTCCCCGCCAGGAGTTCCTTGAGCCGGGCCTCCAAACGTCTGGCGTACAGCGGGCGCACACGCTGGGCCATGCTTTCCAGCTGGGCGGCGCTCGCGGACACATGCTTGAGGCGCGCGAGCATCTCTTCCGCCAGCGCGCAGCCCTCGGCCTGGCGCATCTGCTCGAGCCGCGAGAGGGCTTCATCCAGGCAGGCGAGGATGCGCTCGCCGAGGCGCTCCTGGTCCTCTCGCACCGCGGGCGCGGCGCCGCCGACCACGCCGGGGAGCCTGAGTATCGCAGCCAGGTCCAGCTCGGCCTGGCCGCCGAATTCTTTTTGCAAATCCCGTGCGGCGCGCAGGTAGGCGGCAGCCACTTCGCGGTTGACGTGCACGGCCGCGGGGCCGGTGGCTTCAAAAAAGAGGTTCAAGTCCACGTGGCCGCGGCGGAGATGCTCGCGCAAGCGCTGCCGCAGGGGCGATTCGTAGGCTTCAAACCCTTCGGGCAGGCGAACGTGCAAATCCAGGAAGCGATGGTTCACGCTGCGCAGGCTGATGCGCAGAGACCATCCATTTTCCTCGATGCGCGACTGCGCGAAGCCGGTCATAGACTTGGGCGAGCCGCTCATCCGTTCACCGGCCCCGCCGGCTGCCCGTTGAGTTCCGGGGCATCGGCGAATTGGAGTTCATAGAGGCGGGCATAGGAGCCGCCGCGGGCCAGCAATTCTTCGTGGGTACCCATTTCCCGGATGGTGCCGGCTTCCAGCACCACGATGCGGTCCGCGCGACGGATGGTCGAGAGGCGGTGAGCAATTACAAAGACCGTACGCCCGGTCATCAGGTTGCCCAGGGCGCTCTGAACCAGAAGTTCGGACTCCGTATCCAGCTCCGAAGTGGCCTCGTCCAGAATCAGGATGGGAGAATCCTTGAGCAGCGCCCGGGCGATGGCCAATCGCTGACGCTGGCCGCCGGAGAGCCGCTGCCCGCGTTCGCCGAGAAGCGTCTGATAGCCTTGCGGCAGCCCGGCGATGAAATCATGGGCCAGCGCCGCTTTGGCCGCGGCCACCACGCGGGCCTCAGACATCTGCGGCCTGCCGTAGCAGAGATTGTTCCACACGGTGTCGTGGAAGAGGATGGTCTCCTGGGTGACAATGGCCATCTGGCCGCGAAGGGAACGCAGGGAGACCTCGCGGACATCGTGCCCGTCAATGCGCACGGCGCCGCTGCTGGCGGTGAGGAAGCGCGGCAGCAGGTTGACGAGGGTGGTTTTGCCCGCTCCGCTCAGGCCGACGATTGCGACGACTTCGCCCGCCCTCACCGACAGATTGAGGTTTCGCAGCACGGGCTGCCCGTCCTCGTACGCAAACCCTGCGTCCACAAAGTCCACGCTGCGGGAAAAAGGCGGCAGGATGGTGTCACCGGGGGCTTCCGGAGCTTCTTCCTGCAAATCCAGAAAACTGAAAACCTGCGTGGTGGCTCCGAGGGCCTGCTGGAACTGGTGGTAGATGCCGCCGAGGCGCTTGACGGGCTCATAAACTTTCAGCAGCGCGTAGGTGAAGGCGATGAACATGCCCTGGGTCATGCGGCCGTAGCGGATCTGGTCCCGCGCGTAAAGCAAAGCCAGGGCCAGCACAATGGCCCCGAGGAGCTCCATCACCGGCGAGGTAAGCGCGTACGCCCGCACCGAGCGCATATTTTCCCGCAACAGCTTCCGCGCCGAATGGCCGAACTTTCGAATCTCAAAGTCTTCCATGCCGAAGGCTTTCACCACGCGATTTCCGCTCACCGTCTCCTGGAGGATCTGGCTGAGCTCGGCCAGATTCGACTGGCTCGACTCCACCGACTTGCGGATGCGCCGCCCGAGTTTCTGGACGGGAAGCACCACCAGAGGCACGAGCAAGAGCGAAAGCAGCGTCAATCGCCAGTCCGTGAGCAGCAGCACGCAGAGCAGCGCCACCAGTGTAAAGGACTGACGGAAGAAATCCGCGAGCCATTCCGAGAGGGCGCCGCGCACGCGCTCCACGTCGCTGATCACGGCCGACATCAGGCGCCCGGTGGGATGATAGTGGAAAAAACCGACGGGCTGGCGGAGCAGCCTGGTGTAGGCCTGCTGCCGCAGGTCGGTCACAGCGGCGTGCCCCACGTACTGGATGGTGATATTGCCGAAAAACTCGGCCAGCGCCTTGATCACGAATACGACGAGCAGGGAGATGGCCACGACGGTCCAGGCGTGCTGGATGCCGGCGGGAAAAAAGTCATTCAAGTAGATGCGCTGTCCGAGAAACGGCAGATTGACCAGGAGAAGCCGCGAGCCGGATACGGCGGGGTTCAGCACATAATCCACGACCGGCACGAGCATCAGAGCCGTGACGGCCTCCGCCAGGCCGACGACGCCCATCAGTACGACGGCAAACATCAGCCGCCCGGAGTACGGCCGCACCCAGGCGAGCAGCCGGCCGAGATTTGCGCTCCCCGTCATATCTCATCTTTCAGAACTGAACTCGTCCTCAGCATTCAGGGTTCTGGATTCCGAGGCCGGGGTCACGCCCCCGCACGGTCCACGTCGCGGTGCACAACCCGGGTCGCGTATCCCTTCTGCGCCAGCGCCCGCCCGATGGATTTCGCCATCATCACGCTGCGGTGCCGCCCGCCCGTGCAGCCGAACGCGATGGTGAGGTAGCTCTTCCCTTCGCGGACGTAGTGCGGGAGCAGATACTCGAGCAGACTCTGGATGCGCCGCAAGAACTCGTCGGTCTGGCGGAACGAGCGGATGTAGCGAACCACCCGCGGGTCCTTACCGGAGAGCCGCCGGAACCGGGGCACAAAATGCGGGTTGGGCAGGAAGCGCACGTCAAACAGCAAATCCGCATCGGTGGGCACACCCTGGCGGAATCCGAAGCTCACGACCGAGACCAGCAACGGGCGGCGACCGGGGTTCTGGAAGCGCTCGATGATGAAGTGCCGCAGGTCATGGACATTGAACTTGGTGGTCTCAATCACCACGTCTGCCAGCTTGCGGATGGGCCCCATCATCCGGCGTTCGCGCCGGATGCCTTCGCGGATGCTGGCGCCGCGCTCCAGGGGATGCGGACGGCGCGTTTCGCTGAACCTGCGCAGCAGCGCCTCTTCGCTGGCCTCGACAAATACGAGGGTCACGGGATGATCGCGCCGCAGGCGCCGGAACATTGCAGGAAAGCGGCGCAGCCGCTCGCCCTCGCGGGCGTCCACCAGCAGAACCGCACGCTCGATTTCTCCCCCTTCGGCGCTGAGCTCGCTGAAGATGGGGATCAAGTCCACGGGCAGATTGTCCACGCAGTAGAAGCCCAGGTCTTCAAAGGTCTTCAGCACGGAACCCTTGCCCGATCCGCTCAGACCGGTGAGCACGACGAGCTGGCGGGAGTGCCGCAGCGGGGCGAGCTTTGCGCGGCGGGCCATGCTCAGGTCTTAAGCCGCCGCTGGTGCGTGCTGGGGATGCGCAAGTCTTCGCGGTACTTGGCGACGGTGCGGCGCGTGACGTGGATGCCTTCCTCGTCCAGGCGCCGGGCAATCTGGTCGTCGGTGAGCGGCCGAGTGGCTTCCTCTTCTTCGATCATCCTCTTCACCCGCCGCTTCAGCGTCATCAGCGAGACGCCGCCGCCCTGGGGCCCGTTCACGGACTCGGAGAAGAAGAAGCGCAGCTCCAGCACGCCCTGCGGGGTGTGCGCGTACTTATTGGCCACCGCGCGGCTCACCGTGGAGGGGTGCACGCCGACTTCTTCGGCGACCTCTTTAATCATCATGGGCTTGAGGTGGTCCATCCCGAGGTCGAGGAATTCACCCTGCCGGCGGATGATGGACTGGCAAACGCGGACGATGGTGTGCTTGCGCTGCTCGATATTCTTGAGGAGCTGGAGGGCGGCGTTGAAGCGTTCCTTCACGTAGCTGCGGACATCTTTGTCGGGGTTGGCGTCGCGCGCCAGCAAGCGGCGATACACGGGGCTGAGACGCAGCTGCGGGACATCGTCGTCGTTGAGGAACGCCTGCCAGGCGTCGTCCACCTTGCGGAAATATACATCCGGCTCGACAATGCGGGCCTCGGTCTTGTTGTAACGGAGTCCCGGCCGGGGGTCGAGTTTTTTGATGACTTCCACGGCGCGGACGACGGCCTCGACCGGACGGTTCAGCGCCCGGGCGATCTCGCGGAGCTGGTTGCTCTGAAGCATCTTCAGAAACGCGGGACGTTTTTCCTCCGGCCCCGGCGAATCGCTCACGATTTGCTGGGCCAGAGAGTTGTGGGCGTCGAGCGTGTTCAGCTGAAGAGAGAGGCACTCGCGGAGGTCGCGGGCGGCCACGCCCAGGGGATCGAACTCCTGCACGACGGCCAGGGCCTCTTCCACGTCGTCCATCGTGAACCCGCCGAAGGCCGAAATCTCCTCGAGGGTCATGGTCAGGTAGCCGTCTTCGTCCAGGTTACCAATAATGAGTTCGGCAATCGTGCGCACGGTTTCGGGGCACGGGGTCATCCCCAATTGCCAGGTCAGGTGGTCTGCCAGCCTCTGCGGCGAGGAAAGAAACGCTTCGAAGGAGGGGCGCTCCATCTGCTCCCGCTCGCGAGGCATTTCCGCGCCGGTGTCCAGATACTGGTTAAAGAAGGCGGAGGCGTCGAACTCGTCAAAGGGACTGGGAGTTTCCGTCTCCGGAATTTTTTCGGACTCCTCGCGGACGAAGGTTTCGTCGCTATAGTTTTCGCTGGCCAGGCCGTCTTCGCCCACTTCTTCCAAGACCGGATTGGCGATCATTTCCTGGTTGATCATCTCGCGCAGCTCGAGGCGGTTCAGCGCCAAGACGCTGACCATCTGGACGAGCCCCGGCGTCAGGATCTGCTTCTGCGCGACCCGGAGGTGCAGCTTCGGTTGGAGCCAGTTGCCCATGGGCGGATGCTAGTGGATGCTGAAGCCCTCTCCCAGGTAGACGCGCCGGACCTCGCTGTCCTCGCTGAGCGCCTGGGGCGTGCCCGCGCGGAAGATCCTGCCGTCGTGAATGATATAGGCGCGGTGGGTGACGCGCAACGTCTCGCGCACGTTGTGGTCGGTGACGAGGACGCCGATGCCGGCTTCAGAAAGCCCGCGGATAATCTTCTGGATATCCACGACGGTGAGCGGGTCAATCCCTGAGAAGGGCTCGTCCAGGAGCACGAAGGACGGCTCCAGGACCAGGGAGCGGGCAATCTCCAGGCGCCGCCGCTCCCCGCCGGAGAGCGTGTACGCCTTGTTGTAGCGCACGCGTTCCAGGCCCATCTGTGCCAGCAGCTCCTCTTCGCGGTCGCGCTGCTGCTCGGGGGTAAGGGGAAGCGTCTCCAGCACGGCCAGCAGATTGTCCTCGACGCTCAGCTTGCGGAACACGGAGGGTTCCTGGGGAAGATAGCTGATCCCGTTGCGGGCCCGGAGATACATGGGCAGGTCCGTAATGTCTTCTCCATCAAGCAAAACGCGGCCCGAGTCGGGCCGCGCCAGACCTACCAGGATGGAAAATGTCGTGGTCTTCCCGGCCCCGTTGGGCCCCAACAGTCCAACTACTTCCCCTCGCCCAACTTCCAAATCCACGTCGTCAACGACTCTGCGGCCCCGGAAGGACTTGCGGAGCTCAAGGGCCTGGAGCTTCGACATAGTGTGTCATTTCTCAACGCGGTGTCTGGTCAGGGTGCGCGATCCCGCTTCGGACTCCACCAAAATCCTATCATCCGCTAAAAAGAAGGTCAATTTTCGGCCTGTGGTGGCCCCGCGAGCAGCCTCAAACAGGGTCGGGGTACCGCCGGAAAGCACGAATTTCCCCTGCGTGGCGTCGTATTCCGCCCGCTCTGCCTCGCCACGGCGCTGCCCTTGCTGGACGGAGGCCCGTCCGGCAGCGTCTGCGCGGAGGAGCTGCCGCGCGCCGGCCTCAGGGGGAGATAAGAAGAGGTCGAGGCGGTCTGCCTGCATCCGCCCCCTCGACGATTCGGCCCGCACCTTTTCCTCCAGGCGCGCTCTGCCCTCGGCGCTGAAGTAGCTCAGGCGGGCGGATTGCACACGCCACAACTGTCCCCCGCCCGAATTTCCTTCGGGCGTCTCAGGAAACAACGCAGACACGCCGCCGCGAGCGTCGAGCCTGCGCTCGGACCGGTGCAGCTCGATTTCCGCGGCCTGGATGACCGCATCGCCCTGCCAGAGCCGCGCCTTGCCCGCGTAGAGCGCCCGGCCATTCTCTCTCCCCGCCGTAAGCGTCTCTGCGGTAATGTGCGCGGGCTGCGGGGCTAGGTCGGTGATCCCCTCGCGTTCGCGGGCCAGGTAGCTGGTGTGCACACCGCCAGTGCCGCGGATCTCTCCAGTGCGCTGGTTGATCTGGAGCGAGCCGGCCGCGGTGCGCGAGACGCGGTCCGCGACAACCACGCTGCCGGACATATGCGTCTGCTCCGAAGCGCGCTCGATACGGGCAACGTCCGATTCCGCCGTCCTCTGCCCCTCGCGATACCTTACAGCCCCGCGGAGGTCTGCCGAGGTCCAATGCCCCGACGGATCAAACTCCATCGCCAGTTCAGTTGCCTCGGTGAGCTGTGCAGCGCGGTTTCCCAGTCTGCGTTCAATCTCTACTCCGTTGGAACCCGCAAGGCGATGAATGCGATTGTCGTCCAGAAACTCGGCCTGAATCTGAGCGGCGCGAACCCGCGTGGACTCTTCTCCAGACGTCCACTCGACGGTTCCGGGCGCCATCGTAGTGGCGCGGGCGATTCTCCTGCCTCGCCGTGCTTCGGCGACGCCGACCAGCAGCGCCGCGGTCTCCAGGCGCCTGCTCTCGTTCCGGGAGCGGGACTCGAGCCGCACGTCTCCTGTAGCCCGGATTTCGCGCGGCTGATTCTTTCCGGCCTCGCACTCAATCTCCACTCTGTGAGCGGTCAGGACATCCTCGCCGCCTGCGATCGGCCTGGTGCCGCGCACGTTTCCTTCCGCGGTGACGCGTTCCGTCCATCCATCGGGGTGAAATGTGGCCACAAACGTATCCCCCGCGAGCGTGGCCGGCCGCCCCGCGGCGTGTTGCGCCCCGAGCGCGGAGAACCGAGGCGCGCCGGTTGCGGTCAGACGTTTGGCGCGCAGTTGTTCATCGAATTCCAGAGCCAGCGTCCCGGCCAGAAGTTCCCGGCCCTGCTGCCGCACCCGGGCCGGGCCCAGCAAATGCATGGTGCTGGTGGCCTTCTCGTATTCGAGCGCCGAACCGTCCATCTCAACAGGCACGCCGCCTTCTCCAGCCGGGCCGCGGGAGGCCAGGGTGAGCGAGACGTCGCGCTGCATCCGGAAAATCCCCTTCCTGGTGCTGTAAGTCATTCCCGTCCCGCGCCCGGAACCGTAGGGGAAACGGAATTCAACGGGTTCCGAGGTATAGGCCTCGCCGCTTTCGCGCTCGAAGAGAATGTTCCGCGTAGTTACGTGCAGCGTGCGCTGGCCGGGCCGCTCCCTGGCCTCGACGGCGCTTTCCAGGTCCATCTGCACATCCCCGGCGCACTGGATGCGTCCCGAAGTCAGCAGGTAGCTGCACTCCCGCGTGTGGATGTTGTCGAAGCGCTTCCCGGCGCGCCCAAAGATGGTGATCCACACATCGCGCAGGCGGCTGCGGCCGCCCTCTTTGAACTCTGTGGCCTGCGACGCGCGCACCGTGAAAAGCGTCCTCTCTCCTTCCACTTTCGAGAAGGAAAACTCCGCGGACTGCTTCTGCACGGTCTGCGGCACGGGCGGCGGGAATTCCTTCCTAGCCTCCTGCCGTTGCCACGACCGGAAGGCAAATACGCCGATGACGACGGCCGTCAACCCCAGTGCGGCGCTTGCCGCCCACTTCGCGTACCGGTTTGCCTGGCTGCGCAACAAGGCGGGTGTCTCCCCTGGTTCCTAGATGCCCATTGTACGATGCGAATGCCTGCGGGAGCAGGCGCTAGCAGTCCGCGCGGCTATTCTGCGGCACTGGAGGGAGGCTGCATCTCGACGAGCACCTCGTGGGCTGATGCCAGGTCCCGGGCAGAGGGCGTGACAATCGTTTTCGGGCCGATGAAGATTTTTTCCTGACGGGTGATGGCCAGGCGCACATCGCCTTCGCTGACAAACGGCGCAATCTTCGGCCCCGCAGGTTTTTCTTCCGGAGCCACAGCAACCGGCACCGGCTGTAACGAGGCGGCTTTCGGACTCCCGGCAAAAGCCGCGGCAGTGGCTGCGGCGGCGACTTCTTTTGCACTCGGCAGCCCCGGATTCGCGGCAGGTTCGGGGGACTGCGCTGCTACTGCGCTGCGTCTGATTCCCTGCTGGGCCATCACGCGCTCTACGACCTGGGCAATGAGCTGGCGGTCTGCTGCCCCCAGGACCCCCGCCGCAGCCGCACCTGCCGCTTGCGCATCGGCCGGGGAAACCGGCGGAGCAGCAGCAGTTTTCACCGTGGGCACTGTCTTAGCGCCTGCTTTCGGGGCAGGCCCGGCTGTAGCCACCCCTGCCGGAGCCTGTTTCGCAAACGCGGGTCCCGCCAAGCGCTGGTCGGCGGCAATCGTGCGGTGCTCTACTCCCCGCGACCCCCAGGCGATGCGCTTCACATTCATCAGGTGCTGCGGCCCGATGTTGTCCGAGGTGATGTTTCCGCCTGGCGCGCCGCACCCCAGGGTCATTGCCGGGAAGAGGTTGGTGGAAAACCCGACCGAGCCGTGCACTGCCGGTGTATTCACGCACACCCGGAAGGCCGGCACCGCCGCTCCGAACTCCCGCGCGAAGGCTTCGCTCTGCGTATGCACAGCGCAGGTGTGCCCGGCACCGCCAAAAGCCAGCAGCCGCTGGCACAACTCGATGCCCTGGGCAGAATTTTTGACCACATAGAAGGCCAGTATGGGAGAGAGCTTTTCACCGGACAGCGGATGTTCGCGCCCCACCTGGTCCGGCTCCAGCCGGGCGATCAGTACGCGCGTCGCCGGCGGAACACGAATCCCCGCCAAGTCGGCGATGATGGTCGCAGGACGCCCCACGAACTTGGCGTTGGGGACGTGGCGCACGACGTCGAACAGAATCTCTCCAAGCTTGCTGGCCTCCTCCGGCGACAGGAAATAGGCTCCCTGCTTGCGGCACTCCTCGAGAGCTGCCGCAGAGATGGCTTCTTCCGCCACGATGGACTGTTCGGATGAGCAAATGGTGCCGTAATCGAACGTCTTTCCGGCGATGATGTCGGCCACCGCTTTGCGCACGTCTGCGGTGCGCTCGATGAAGGCGGGGACGTTTCCGGGTCCCACACCGTAGGCCGGTTTGCCGCTGCTGTAAGCCGCGCGCACCAGGCCTGTGCCGCCGGTGGCCAGGATTACGCCCACGGCGCGCTGCTTCATCAGTTCCTGAGTGCCCTGAAGAGTGGTTTCGGTCATGCAGGCGATCAGGCCCTCGGGAGCACCGGCTTTGGAGGCGGCGCGGGCCATGACCTCCATCGTTGAGCAGATACATCGCGAGGCGCTGGGGTGCGGGCTGCCGACAATGGCGTTCCGCGCCTTCAGTGAGATCAAGGTCTTGTAGATGGCCGTCGAGGTCGGGTTCGTGCACGGAATGATGGCCGCCACCACGCCCAGGGGCGACGCCACTTCCACAATTCCCTTCTCGCGGTCTTCGCGGAGAATGCCCACGGTCTTCATCCCACGCAGGGCCCGCGGCACCAGCACGGCGCCGACTTCGTTCTTGGTCATCTTGTCGGTGACGTTGCCGTAGCCGGTTTCTTCGACGGCCATCCGGGCGAGCTGTTCGGAGGCTTCCAGGGCCGCGGCAGCGCAGGCCTCGACCACGGCATCCACTTGCGTTTGGGAAAATGCAGCGAAGGATTTCTGGGCATCGGCGGCGCGGGCCGTCAGTTCGCGGGCTTGCTGGATCGAGATGAGGTCGCGATCGCGCAGGCTCAAATTCGTTACCCTGTATGTCTCAACCCGGCGTCCCGCGCCTGCGGGGCGGTACAAACGCTGAATCTATTTCTTGCCGCCGGGAAGAATTTTCTCCACGTGCTCGTGCGGGCGGGGGATTACATGGACGCTGACCAGCTCGCCTACGCGCCGGGCAGCGGCAGCGCCTGCGTCGGTGGCCGCTTTGACCGCGCCCACATCGCCCCGCACCATGACGGTGACGTATCCGGAGCCAATGAACTCCCGGCCAATGAGGATGACATTGGCGGCCTTGACCATGGCGTCGGCGGCCTCGACGGATCCCACCAGGCCGCGAGTTTCGATCATCCCCAGCGCTTCGTTGGCCATTCTGCCCCCCAGCGAAAATCAGGCGCAGACTAGCACGAGAAAGGGCCACAAACAAGGGAGGGATTCGAGCTCCCTCCGGGAGGCGCTGTTTCCAAAGGCAATGTGAAAGGATTTATGGGGCTACTAGCGGCGGCGATCCGACTGGGAACGGCGTTCTCCCTCCGGCAGATCGGGTCCGGCATCAGGTTTCTTTTCGGCGGTTGGCGGAAGCAAACCCACGTTGGCTGCGGCCACGCTGTCGCGCGAGGTGTTTTTCACCAGGTACATGGCTTCGTCGGCCAGATGCAGCAGGTCAGCCTTGGTGTTGGCGTCCACGGGATAGGAAGCCAGGCCCACGCTGGCGGTGATGTTGATGTTGAGGCCGTCGTCTTTCAACCAGGTGGTCTCGCGGATGAGGCGGTGGAGACGCCGGGCCACGATGTATGCGTGGTCCTTGGAGGTCTGCGGCAGCAAGACCACGAACTCATCGCCGCCGTAGCGAAAGGCAAAGTCAATCAGGCGGCAGTGGCCCTTGATCATGGTCCCGATTTCCGAGAGGATTTTGCTTCCCATCAGGTGCCCATGGGTATCGTTAATCAGCTTGAAATGGTCCAGGTCGATGAAGATCAGGGAAAACTCGTAGCCGTAACGCTGGGAGCGGTAGATCTCCGTTTCCAGCATGAAATTCAGGTGCCGCGCATTGTAGAGGTTGGTGCAGTCGTCGGTGATGGTCAGCTCGTGGATGCGCTGAACATGCCGGGCATTCTCGATGGCGATGGCGGCGTACTCCGCCAGAGCCTCGAGGAGTGCGCGGTCGCGGTCGTTGAAGCCAGTGGGGCCAATGCAATTCACCAGCTCGATCACACCCAGGCAGCGGTCGCGGAACTTCACCGGCATGGCCACGACGGAGTGAGTTTCCAGCTTGGTTTTTTCGTCCGCCTCTTTGAAAAACCGCGTGTCTTTGGAGACGTCCGGCACGATGATGGCCTGGCCGGTCTGCGCCGTGACACCGGCAATCCCCTGCCCCATCTTGATGCGCAGCTCTTTCAAGGCCTGCGACCCCTTGCCGATGGCGATTTCAAAGGTCAGTTCCTGCCGGGCCTCGTCCACCAGGAGCAAAGACCAGGTGTCCGGCTTGAGGAACTCGTCAATCTTTTCCATGATGGTGCGCAGGACCTGATCGAGCTGCAGGGTGGAGGTGAGGGCCTTGCCGAGCTCGTGAAAGACAGCAACCTCCCCGGCCTCCCGCTGGTCGGAAGGAGACTTGGAGTTCGGACGGCGGGCGGCGGCGGGTGAGCTTTTGGTGTCGTCCAAGTCAGACTCTTATTCTTGCCCGCGGCAGAGCCGGGCTATCTAGATGCACCTGGCCGTTCGCGGCGTATTATACGCAGCCCCTTTCCCCCCGCGCAACCGCCTTGCCAATTTTCGTTTCAAAGACGAGAGTCCTTTCCGGCGAAACAGAGCCGGGCCACAGCGCACATCCGATTCAGCTCCGGCGCGCACATTGACACTCCCTCAGCACCCGCCTATATTCAGTTTTGTTGAGATTGCGTTGCGGCTGTGAAGACCAAGAACGCATTCGGGGAAAACCTGCGGCGCGAGCGCGAGATGCGCGGCGTCGCCCTGGAGGAAATCGCCTCGGCGACGCGCATCAGCACCCGTTTTCTGGAAGCCCTCGAGAAAGAGCAGTGGGAGCGCCTCCCCGGAGGCGTGTTCAACCGGGGATTTGTTCGCGCGGTGGCCAAATTCCTGGGTCTCGACGAAGAAGCCCTGGTCGCCGAGTATGCGCTGGCGACCAACGACAAGCCACAGGTGGCGGTGTGGGCTGACCAACCTCCGCCGCCGGCGAAACCGCGCGCCGGCCCGCGGCCGGCTCTGGTTTTTCTCCTGCTCGTATTGCTGGGTGCAGCGGGCTGGTACGCGTACCTGGAGTACGCACCGCTGGTGCAAGCCTGGCGGTCGCCGCTGCCGGAACTGCCGCAAACAAAGCCCCCCCTGCCGCCTCCCCCGCCGCCCGGCGCAGCCGCAGAAGCCTCCGCAGCGCGGGCGGACAGCAGCACGGCAACGGAGCCTGCCCGTCTGGAATTGCAAGTCAGCGTCGGGGCTGCTACCCGGGTCACAGTCATCGCGGACGGCCGCACGGTGTTCAACCGCACGATGAACGCCAACGAAAGCCTGCGCTTTGACGCGCAGGAGCGATTCGAAGTCTCGGCCGAAAATTCCACCGCGGTGCTGTTGGAAATGAACGGCCAGCCCATGCCGGCGCTGGGGATTCCCGGGGAGCCCGGCCGACTGGTGCTGACGCGAAAGGACCTGAGGAGACAGGCTGGAGGGCAAGATTAGCGGCGATCTGCGCGAAGAAATCCGCTCCGGCCGCGTCACCAAGGAGCGGAAGCTCGCAGTTTGCGCCGGCGGCGCCGGCCTGGCGCCGGAAGTCCGCGCCGAACTCCTGACCATCCTGGCCCGAGACAAAGAGGAGATGGTTTCGCAGCGCGCAGCGGCGGCGCTGGTTTCCATCCCGGACCAGGATTTCGCCGCGGCCCTGAAAAAACCGGATGCCGCGGAAGCACTGTTCAGCTATTGCGCGGCCAGCCTTGCCGAGAAGCCGGGAATTGCCGACGCCATGGTGGATAACCCCAACTGCCCGGCAGAACTGATGGTGGAAGTCGCGCCCTACCTGACTACAGCCCTGGACGCCCTGATCGAAGACCTGGACCGGCTGACGGCTGCGCCGGGGCTGGTGACCGCCCTGGCCCCCTGCGCCGGGCTGAACGTGGCACAGAAAGCAGTATTGCAGGAACTCCAGAAGGATGATGTTGTCGAGGCTGCCTATTCAGTGACTGAGGCCGCGACCGAGGCGGCCAAGCTCCCGGAGGGCGACAAACAGCGCCGGCTGAGCCTGTTCCAGCGCGTCTCAAAGATGAGGGTGGTGGAGAAGGTGCAACTGGCGCTCAAGGGGGGCAAAGACGAGCGCACGCTGCTGATCCGGGATTCCAACCGGATGGTGCAGCGCGCGGTCCTGCAGTCCCCGCGCATCACGGAGCAGGAAGTGGAGTCCATAGCCTCGATGACGGCCATCAGCGACGAAATCCTCCGGCTCGTCGCCGCCAACCGCAATTTCGCAAAAAACTATTCGATCGTCAAACGCCTGATCAACAACCCGAAGACCCCGCTGGACGTTTCCCTGCATATCCTTCCGCGCATCACGGCCGTGGACTTGAAGCACCTGTGCACGAACAAAAACATCCCAGAAACCCTGCGCACCACAGCCATCAAGCTGCAGCGCTCGCGGGCTACACAGAAGCAGGGTGGCTGAAACTTTCGGCCATCCAGCGCCGCATTCGATGGCACCGGAGAAGTAAACGCGCGGGCCAGATGCTCATCGGGAAAGCAGAGCGCGAAGCGCGGAGGCGAGTTCCGCATGCTGAAACCGGTAGCCGGCCTGATGCAAGCGGTCCGGAATCACCCGCTGGCTGCTGAGCAGCAGAGCGTCGGCCATTTCGCCCAATGCGAGACGCAGGGCAAAGGGCGGCGCCGGAAAAATAGCGGGCCGATGGACTGCGCGAGCCAGCGCACGTGTGAAGTCCGCGTTGGTGACCGGCTGTGAAGCAACGGCGTTCACGGCGCCGCGAAGGGCGGTGTTTTCGACCGCATAGCGAATGACTCCCACGGCTTCAGAAAGTGTGAGCCAGGACATCCATTGTTTGCCGCTGCCGAGGCGGCCACCGGCGCCGAGCTTGAAGGGGAGCAGCATACGGGCCAGCGCGCCGCCGGCGGGAGAAAGAATGATGCCGAAGCGCAACAGGACAGTGCGGATGGAGTGCTGTTCGGCGCGCACGGATTCGGCTTCCCACTGCTGGCAGAGGGTTCCGAGATAATCGCTGGCAGGCGGGCTCTGCTCGGTGAGAATTTCGTCGCCGCGGTCACCGTAGTAACCGACGGCCGATGCTGCAACGAGAACTGCGGGCTTACGGGCGAGCCGGCCCAGAGCGGCGACCAGGTGATGTGTGGCGTCCACGCGGCTGGTGCGCAGCAAATCCTTGCGAGCCGCGGTCCAGCGGCCAGCGGCAATCGAGGCGCCCGCCAGGTGTACGACGGCGTCCACACCTTCGGCCGCCGAGGCGTCGAATTCATTGCGCACGGGGTCCCATCGCACGTCGCCTGGCTCGGGGAACTTGCCGCGCGCGGATTCAGGACGCATCAGGCGATGAGCGGGATGGCCATCGGCCTCGAGCGACCTGCGCAGGGCCTGGCCGACCATTCCCGAGGCGCCGGATATCAGGAAGCGCATGGCTGGTTCACTCCGTTTGAGGGTAACGCTACGCCGAGCCCGGCGCGGGGTCAAGCCAGGGAAAGTTTCAAACCTATCTGTGATGTTGCCCAATGTGAAACAAACGCAACCCCGATTGCCGGGTGGAGGGCGGCAATGCTAGCCTGAGCGAGATAACGAGGTCTCACAGCGCGGCCCTTCGTCCCGCACCTGCGGGATCAGGGCAAGCGACGCCGCAACCAAACAGCGCAGAATTACACAGAGGTCGCAGAGGCACCCTTCGTCTACGCTCAGGGCAGGCAGCGGGCACAGAGCAGAGAAAACTGCGCGGGACGCGAAGAATTCCGGGAATCGTAGTACAGAGGAGGAGCGGATCGTGAAGGCAGACGGCCATAGAAATGCCCGGCTCAGTGTTTATGGGAGCGCGCTGGCTGGAATTCTCTGTGCCGGGATGGCAGCAGCACAGAACGGGCCACCGGCGACAACTGGCCTGCGCGGGTTTGCGCAGGGCCGGGTGGCAGCACAGCAGGAATTGGAAAAAAAGCTGCAACTGGTGCCGGCACCGGCGAGCGCGGAGAAGCATCTGCGGGCGCTGACGGCGGAGCCGCACATGGCGGGCACAGAAGGCAGCCGCCGCGTGGCGGAATACATCCGCGACCAGATGAGAAGCTACGGGCTGGAAGCGGAGCTGGTGAGCTACCGCGTGCTGCTTCCGCATCCGGTCGAGGTGTCGCTGGAGCTGATGGGGCCGGAGCCCAAACGGCTGGGCACGCAAGAATCAGCGCAGCCGGGCGACGCGTGGAGCGCACACCCGCGCGCCGTGATGGGCTACAACGGATATTCGCCTTCAGCAGACGTGACCGCAGAAATCGTATACGCGAACTACGGATTGCCGGAGGACTACAAGCGGCTGGGCGAGCTGGGAGTGAGCGTGGCCGGAAAGATTGTGCTGGTGCGGTACGGGCGGTGCTTCCGCGGCGTGAAAGTGAAAGTGGCGGAGGAAAACAAAGCCGCGGGGGTATTGATTTTTTCCGATCCCGCCGACGACGGCTATGCGGCGGGCGACGCATATCCCAAAGGGCCGTTCCGGCCGCCGAGCGGGATCCAGCGCGGGAGCGTGTATTACGGGTTTCAGTACAGCGGCGACCCGCTGACACCCGGCGTGGCGGCCACCGAGAATGCGAAACGCATCCGCGAGGAAGATGCGTCCAGCCTGCCGCGCATCCCCGCCATGCCCATCAACTGGCTGGATGCGCAGGAAATCCTCTCGCAGATGGAGGGCCCGCGCGTGCCGCGGGAATGGCAGGGCGGAATACCCGTGACGTATCACACGGGACCGGGTCCGGCCACGGTGCGGTTGAAGCTGAAAATGGATTTTCAGCAGCGCGCCATCTGGGACGTTGTCGGCAAGCTGCGCGGAACGAATGACGACGAATGGGTGGTGATGGGCAACCACCACGACGCATGGGTGTTTGGCGCCGTGGACCCATCGAGCGGGACTGCGGCGATGCTGGAAACAGCACGGGCGCTGGGCGAGCTGGCGCGCGGCGGATGGCGGCCGCGACGGACGATTCTGCTGTGCGCGTGGGATGCCGAAGAGTTCGGCCTGATTGGAAGCACGGAGTGGGTGGAAGAGCGCGTCGCAGAACTGCAAAAGAAGGCTGTGGCCTACCTGAACCTGGATTCCGCTGTTTCGGGAAATAACTTCGGGGGCTCGGGAACGCCCTCGCTGCACGAGCTGGTGCGCGAGGCGGCGAGGGCAGTGACGGACCCGAAGACCGGCCGCAGCGTGTATGACGTGTGGCGGGAACGCAGCGCGCGTGGCGAAGGCCGCAGGCGAGCCACGCCGGGAGTGGACCCGGCCGGCGATGCCGCGCCGGAGCCGGCGCTGGGGGTGCTGGGATCGGGGTCGGACTTCACGCCATTTTTCCACCACGCGGGAATCCCGGCGATGGACATCGGGTTTGGCGGGGAATACGGCGTGTATCACTCCGTCTACGACAACTTCAACTGGATGAAACAATTCGGCGACCCGGACTTCGCCTATCACGCCGCGGCAGCGCGAGTGGCGGGCGTGCTGCTGCTGCGCCTGGCGGAGGCCGACGTTTTGCCATTCGATCACGCTGCCTATGCGGCGGCGATTGAAAAATACGTGGGCGAGTTGGATGCAGAAATGAACGCCGCCGGTGCAGCGAACAGCGACAAGCTCGACCTGAGGCCCCTAGCGGATGCCGCGCGGGAAATGGCCGCGGCGGCCAAACGCGCTGAAGGTGCGACGCGGAATGGAGCGGCAGATGCGGTGCGCGCCCGGGAAATCAACCGCGCCCTAGTCGAGGTCGAGCAGGCCCTTCTGGCTCCCGAGGGGCTGGTTGGACGTCCGTGGTACAAACACACCATCTTCGCCCCGGGGACGTACACGGGCTATGCCGCGGTGATCCTGCCCGGGATCCGCGAAGCGGTGGAGCGCAGAGACTGGGAAACGGCGCGACGCGAGGCAGGAGTGGTGGCTGATGCGTTGCGAAGGGCGGCGGCAAAGCTGGACGGAATTGCGAAGTAACCTGTGAAGACTCACCGCAGAGGACGCAGAGTGGGCAGCGGAATTGCGAAGGCGGAAGTCAGGAGAGGGTTCCCTTTCGCGGGGCGCGGCATCGGTTTCACGCCTTGGCGAGCTTTTTTGCTTCTCCTTGCGCTGGTGTCCAGCGCGACATTGGGCACCGGCCGTGCGCAGCCGCTTCCTCGTCAATCAACCGCGCTTCATTTTCCTATTCCGCTGGGAATCTACGAACGGGACGGAAGTCTATTAGCGGAAGTCTCTGCGCAAAACCTCCGATTGAAAAATCGCGGGATAAGCATACGAAAACTGGAGATGGATGTCCGGCCGCGACGCATCCTCGTTCTGCTCGATGTGAGCGGCTCCATGTTAGGAATGGGAATCGATGATAGCTGGACGAACGCGAAGCTGTTTCTAAATGAGTTTTTGCGGCAGGCACCATCAAAGAGTGCCGTAGGGCTGTGCCTTTTTGCGGAGCGGCTGGAGCCTGTGGTCGCGCTCACAGAAGACATTCAGGAAATTCAGCGGCGGGCTGAATCGCTCCCTGAGTTCAAAGAGCGGGTGCGCAAGGCCAGTGCTGGCAAGTACACGCGACTCTGGGACGCGATGCAGGAGGCGGTCACCCTGCATGAGGACAAACTGCGCTTCGGAGACGCCGTTGTGGTTGTCTCCGACGGCTTGGACGACAGTTCAATTAGAACTGACCGCACATCTGTATTGACGATGCTGGCCGCAAAAGGGATCCGAACAATCTACCTCGACTTTAGCCTGCCCTTTGAGGCTGGGCTGGAGGTCACAGCGCGTACACCACGTGGGGCCACGGTGGGTGAGTACCGGGAGAGAATCCTTGTACAGCCCTTACAAAATGAGGGGGTGTTTTACCTCGACGCCTGGTCCGAGGTTCCAATGGATTTGCGTCCCAGGATGAATGCAAGAGCGATTCAGCGAGCCGCCGAAATCTCCCACCGCGTGGTATCGAGTTTTTACCGGCTCGAATTGGAGTTTCCTGGCCCACTCACCAAGCCCTGGAAGCTTTCGCTGGAGCTCCTGCGTGGGGACGGAAATAAGCGCTGGGACGTTTTCCTGACTTATCCAAGACGGATGCCTCCACTAGTCTGAGTGGGATTTTGAGAAGCCCGATTAATGCAAGATCGCAAGTGCGTGCGGTGGCAGGACGAATGAAGGCGTATGCGGGATTGTGCCGCGCACTGTACGCGGACCCGCGGACGCCGCGGGCGTCGCGGGCGCTGCTATGGCTGGCGGCAGGATACGCACTGCTGCCGTTTGACCTGATCCCGGATTTTCTGCCCGGGATTGGGCATCTCGACGACGCAGTCATCCTGCCCGCGCTGATCCTGGGAGCGCTGTGGCTGGTGCCGGAAGCGGTGAGGCGGGAGCACCTGCAACGGATGGAATTGGAACTGGCAAGGGGATAGAATCGAGAGCGCGATGAAGGTACAAGTGCTTTTTTTCGGGCAGTTGAGAGAGATCCTAGGGCGCGGGGAAGAGCGCGTGGAAGTTGCAGAGGGCGCGCGGGTGGAAGACGTATTTGCACACTATGGGGCGGCGCATCCGCGACTGGGGGGATTCCGGGCTTCGACGGTGGCATCGGTGAACCGGGAATTCGCGGCCTGGGACGCGCCCCTGCGCGCCAACGACGAAGTAGCGTTTTTGCCGCCTGTGAGCGGCGGGTAAAAAGCGGAGTCGCGGGCTGGAGGGCCATGCAGGCGACGGCAATTGCGGAGGATGTGTTCGAGCTGACGGGAGAGAGAATCCGCGTCGCGGAACTGGCCGAACACTGCAAAGCGCCGGCGGACGGAGCCGTGGTGACGTTTGACGGCATCGCGCGCGACAATTCCAGAGGCCGGCAAACGCTGTACCTGGAATATGAGGCCTATGGGCCGATGGCCCTGGGCAAGATGCGCGAAATCGGGGCGCAACTGCACGCGAAGTTTGCCATCGACCGCGTGGCCATGGTCCACCGCCTGGGACGGCTGGAAATCGGGGAGTCGAGTGTTTTTATTGCTGTGAGCGCGGCGCACCGCGCGGCGGCGTTTGAAGCCTGCCGGTATGCGATTGACACGCTGAAGGGCACGGTGCCCATCTGGAAAAAGGAATACTTTGCCGATGGGGCCGTGTGGGCCGAAGGCGAAATGCCGGCCGTGAAACCTTCCTACAGCGCAAGCGAATCCAAGTCCTAGATGAGCTGCCAACTGCGACACGCACTGCTGTCTTCCCTGCTGCTGTTCTGTC
>Ga0247727_10006505_pt1 | contig 22943 bp, 12 predicted proteins | sample WisWelCaveWW1625_FD_202498 | JGI IMG/M metagenome (GOLD analysis project Ga0247727, IMG submission 202498) | Biofilm microbial communities from Wishing Well Cave, Virginia, United States - WW16-25 | ecosystem: Environmental > Aquatic > Deep subsurface > Groundwater > Cave microbial mat | place...
CGCGGCGTGCATCGCGCGCACCAACGGCATCGAACTGCTCGGCACGGAAGTCCAGCCCGACTGGCACGTCTGGGACGGCGACTTCGAGCACGGCGTGACGCGGCAGCAGCGCGAGGGCAATGAACCTGGAGCGCGGATCAACATCGCAACGCCGGACGAACTCCAGCGAGCGGCGCAGCATCATGCCGATCCGGAGGTCCGCTTTCATTATCGCTACCAGGCGGCGTTCCTCGGGTGGGAGGCGGCGAAGTTGATGCCTGACAATGCGGACGAGACAGCGCGGGTTTTGTGGACCGCCGGCTCGTGGCTCAAGGTGCGTGATCCCGAGACTGCCGACATTTTCTACAAGGCGCTCGTGCGACGTTGCCGCCAGACCGCGCTGGGTGGGGAGGCGGACCGCATCCGCTGGTTTCCACGGTTGGATGAGAATGGAAATGTGATCCGGCGAACTCCTGCTCCGGCTTTGAAGACTCCGCCCGAGGCGCCAACGACCCTTGAACCTGGGGACGAATTGGAAAGCGCCACCAGATTTGAGGAGATGGAAGCAACCGAACTTGACTCAGAGGAGCCGCCCATTGATTCGGAAGAAGCAGAGAACGACAACGTCTATGTCGTTCAGAAGGGAGACACGCTGGCGGCCATCCTGCGGGCAAGCGAGGAGCTCGGAGTGCCGCTGACGATCGAGGAGTTGGTGGGCGTGAATCCAGGCATCAATTTGGAAAAGCTGAGGGTGGGGCAACGAATGATAATTCCCAAATGCCGGTAATGACTGCCCGTTCCGATTCCTTGGTTTCTCAGATCGCAGGCTCTTACGAGCGAGAGGGCAGGGGAGCGGCGCCGGCGGACGCGGCCATCCACCTGGGCGTGATTATTTGGTGGGCGAGTAATCCGTGGGCTTCATGAACACCGATTTGACACCGTCCTTGATGGTCAATGAGCCGCCGGCCTTCTCCTCGGACGCTTTCCGGGCGGCCACCCAGTCCGGGTCCTTGCGAAATCCATCCCACGATGCCTTGGCTGCGTCCGGGTTGCGGTGTGCGACGATGTAGATCAGCGTGTCGGCCGCGCCCTTTTGATCGGGCATCGGGACCCAATAGGCGACGTTTTCCATGCCGTGCTGGGCGAACAGATCGCACGTGTGCCTGCGGAAGCGTTCGTGAAGATCACCGAGCTTGCCCGGCGTGGCGGTGTAGGTGCGGAGTTCGAAGAGCCGTGGGTCACGACCGGCTGCCGGGTTGAATTGTGGAGAATAGTCCGTCGCGCTCAAAAACACCGACTCCGCCTTGTCCACGAGTTTGCCGTCCTTTTCCGAGGCCTTGCAGGCAGCCTGCCAGTCCGGATCGGCCATGAACTCTTTCCACGACTTCTCGCGGGCATCACGGCCCGGGTAAGCGAGCACGTAGATGATTTTGTTGTCGGGATTCTCGACCGGCATCCAGTAGCCGAGATTGGCCATGCCGTGCTTCTCGAAAAGTTTGCAGGTGTGATCGCGGAATCGCGCGTGCAGTGCCTCGAGTCTGCCCGGCGCGGCGTAATAGGTGCGCATCTCGAACACGCGCGGATCTGTAGTGATGGCCGGGGTTATGACGACGCCAGGTGTCTGTTCGCCCGCGATCGCGGCGTTCAAGAGCAGCGAGAGGAAGAGCAACGTGAGTATGACAATCGTTTTCATCGTAGTGGCGGTTTCAACGCTGCCGCTATGCGACGGTTTTGCGCTCCCATAGTCAAAGCAAAAAAACACCGTGCGGAAAGTGTTGCGGTGTGGGTTGCCCAAAGCCCGAGTCATCGCATGCAGCGTTTTCCGCGCGTCGTTTTCGTGATTGCTGCCGCGGCGAACTCAGGTGACGGCAGACTTGATTTCCTTGTCGAGGCACGCGCGGACCAATTCGGCGAGTTTTGGCGGGTGATAGGGTTTTTGGAGAAACGTTGTCTCGCCTTCACGACTTTCGCCGCCCACCGAGCTGGGCGCGTAGCCGCTGGTGTAGATCACTTTGAGGTCCGGGTCCCGCTTGCGCAGGTGGGTTGCCAGGTCGCGCCCGGTCATCCCCTCCGGCATCACCATGTCCGTCAACAGCAGGTCAATCGCTCCGGCGTTTTCGTCCCAAACCTGGAGGGCTTCCACGCCGGACCCGGCCTGGAGGATGCGATAGTTGTACTGGCCCAGCACTTCCCGCACGAGTTCACGGACGATGGGTTCGTCCTCCACCACAAGAATGGTTTCGCGTCCTCCCCGGATGGGTCGTGTGGTTTCGCTCGAAGCAGATCCCGCCTCGCCGGGTTTGTCGGCGGCCGGGAAGAATATCCGGAACGTGGTGCCGGCTCCGATCTGGCTGGAAACCTCGATCCAACCCTGATGCTGTTTGACGATGCCATGGACTGTTGCAAGGCCGAGGCCGGTGCCGCGGCCTACTTCCTTGGTCGAAAAGAACGGTTCAAAGATTCGGTTCAAGGTCTGCTTGTCCATGCCGCACCCGGTGTCGGTGACGGTCAGACAGACGAACTGGCCCGGGCGCGCGTCTGGTCGCCGGCTCGCGTAAGCGGCGTCAATGCTGACCGCCGTCGTGGCGATATCCAGGCGTCCCCCGCGAGGCATGGCGTCGCGCGAGTTGACCGCAAGGTTCATGATGACCTGCTCGATCATTCCCGCGTCGGCCTCGATCTTGGGGAGGCGCTCGCCGCATTGCAGCGTCATGGCGATGTCCTCGCACAGCAACCGCGGCAGCATGGATTCGAGGCCGCGGATGACGGAATTCAGATCAAGCATCTTGGGTTGCAAGACTTGTTTGCGGCTGAACAGCAGCAACTGCCGGGTCAACGCCGTCGCGCGTCGTGCCGCATCGGCGATCCGTTTCGCCGGCACCATTACCTTCTCGTTGTCCTGATGCCGGGCCAGCAGACAGTCGGCGTAACCCTGGATGACCGTGAGGACGTTGTTGAAGTCATGAGCGATGCCCGCGGCCATCTGGCCGACCGATTCGAGTTTCTGCGCGTGACGGAACTGCGCTTCCAGGGCGAGCATTTCAGTGATGTCCGCGCCGTAACAATGGACCACACGGCTGGCCGCGATCGGGAAGAACGACCAGGTCACCGTGCGGCCGTTGAGGGAAACCTCCTCGCGCAGGTGTTTGGTACCCTCGGCCAGACAGCATTGCACGATCCGAGCAGCCTCAGGCGGCAGGATGTCGGTCAGGGTTTCCTTGCCGAACGACTTTGCCAGTTCCAGCGCTGCCTCGTTGGCGTAGCTGAGGCTGCCGTCGGGGTTGAATTCCAGGACGGGATTCGGGTTCACGCGGGGGAACGCGGCGAGTTTTTGGACCTCGGCCTGCGCGGCCTTCCAGTCGGTGATGTCGTTCAGGCTTCCGGAGGCGCCCATCACCGCGCCGTCGGCGCCCTGGGTGAATTGGAGAAACAATTCGACCCAGCGGACCTTGCCGTCCTTGGTGAGCAGGCGCGTTTCGTACCGGCAGTAGTCCATTTTGCGCTCCATGAGTTGCAGGAAAATGCAACGGCCCGGTTCGCGATCATCGTGGTGGACATAGTCCAGGAAAAACGTGCCCATCGTCTCCTGCACTCCGAAACCGGTGGCGGCCGTCCAAGCTGGATTCAGAAACACCCACTGGCCGAATTCGTTGAGCTGGAAGATGACTTCCTTGAGGTTCTCGACCACGGAGCGGTAGCGGCTCTCACTGGCATCCAGCGCCTCCTCAGCCAGTTTGCGTTGGATGCACAACGCCACGCCGCTGGCGACGGAGCTCATTTCCTGGAGCACGGTTTCGTTGAAGGCCTGTGCCGAGAGCAGAGTCATGCTGCCCACCAGCCGGTCTTCCAGCATCAGGGGATAAACCGCAGCGGAGACGATCTTTTCGTCCTGCAGCCATGCCAGTTCCGGCGCAGCGGAAGCCTTGGGCGGTCCACCCTCCGCAGTGCTGCTACGGAGGACGGGCAGTGGGACGACGCATGGTCTTCGAGCAGCCGGATCCACCGGGGCCGTTGGCGCTGATGGGCCGGCCGGGGCGGCAAATTTCTCGGCGAGCGCCCCGGCGCTGGCACCCGGTTCCAACCGATCCAATCTGGCGTTGTACACCCACACTTGCGCGAGCGCGGCGTTCAGGTATTGGGCCATCGCATTCGCGCAGTCTTTCAGGATTGAGTCGAGCGGGGCTGGGCGCGTGAGCGCAAGACCTACTTCGGTTCCGAACGCGGCGATCCGCGCCTGTTCAAACGCGGCTTGCGCCGCGGCGCGCCGTCGGTCAATCGCGTACCGGATGGCGCGCTCGAGTTGACTGGCTTCGAGACGCCCTTTGGCCAGGTAATCCGAGGCGCCTGCGCGCATCGCCGCCACGTCCACTTCATGTTCGCCCTGGCCGGTCAGCAGGATGACCGGCATCTGGCAGCCGCCGGCCATTGCCGTCTGGAGCAGGTCCACGCCGTTCTCCGCGCCGAGCCGGTAATCCACCAGACAGACATCGTGCCGATTTTGCACCAGCACCTTCAATCCCTCCGTGTAACTTCTCACCCAGTCCAACGCGTATCGCTGGTCCTTCAGGTCAGCGAGCAGTCCACTCGTCAGGATGTAGTCGTCCTCATCATCCTCGATCAGCAGCACCCGGATGTGGTTGATTCCGTTCATGGCCTGTTCTTGGGTTCGGGCAGTTCAACGAGTTGAAACCAGTAGTGCCGTAGCGTGTCCATCGCGCGCACGAGCGCCTCGAAGGCCGACGGTTTGGTGATGAACGAATTCGCTCCCAACTCGTACACGGCGCCCACGTCGGTGTCCGCCTGCGACGTCGTGAAGACCACCAGCGGGATGCGGCGGAGATCGGGATCTCCTTTGATTTCCCGCAACGCTTCGCGTCCATCCATCTTCGGCATGTTCAAATCCAGGAGGATCAGATTGGGCCGCGGCGAACTGGCCGGGTCCTTGAACTCGCCGCGCCGGAACAGGTAATCCACCAGCGCCTCGCCGTTCTCCACGAAGTGCACCCGGCCGGCGAATTTACACTCCGCCAACGCGTCTTGCGCCAGCAGACGGTCATCGGCGTCGTCATCCGCCATCAGGATTACGCTGGACTTGCTGGGCGCGTTCATGCCGCGGCCTCCCGCGTTTTGCGCTGTTTGACTGGCAGAGAGACGATGAAGGTCGCGCCCGCGCCGGGCTGACTGCGTGCGGTGATGGTGCCCCCGTGCCGGTCCACAATCCGCCGACAGACGGCCAGCCCGATCCCGGTGCCCTCGTATTCCTGCCGGCCATGCAGCCGTTGAAACACCACGAAAATCCGGTCCAGGTATTTCACGTCGAATCCGATACCGTTGTCCTGGACGCTCAACTCACACCATTCCTCCGCAACATTACCAGGCTCCCCGACCGACTGGCGTGAAAACACGCTGGTGTGCCCTGCTGCGGCCACTGAGCGGATGAGTTTGGCTTCGATGCGGATCTTGGCCGTGGCGCCCGGCGACTGGAATTTCAGCGCATTGGAGACGAGATTCTGTAGCAATTGGCGAATCTGCGTAGGATCGGCTTCGATGGTGGGCAGAGCGCTGACCTCGACCGACGCTTTTGTTTTCTCGATCAGAACCTCCAGGTCGCCGAGCACTTCGCGGGTGACGGCCCCGAGATCCACGCTCTGGAAAGGCTCGGAGCGGCTGATGGTGCGCGAAAAGGTGAGCAGATCGTTGATCAACCGTTGCATCCTCGCGGCGGCGTTTTGCATCCGGTCCAGAAAATCCCCGCCTTCGCCCAGTTGCGCCGCGTCGCACTTGAGTTTGAGCCGGTCGCCAAAGGCGAGGATTTTGCGCAGCGGCTCCTGGAGGTCGTGCGAGGCGACGAACGCAAACTGCTCCAACTCGGCATTGGACCGGGCAAGCTCGGCGGCTTTGAGCGAGAGCGCCTCACCGGCCCGCATCCGCTCGGTGATGTCCTTGAAAAGCAGCACGCGTCCGACCACGTGGCTGTTTTCGCGGATGGGAGACTGGACGAATTCCGCGGCGAAGCACGATCCGTTGCGCCGGGTCAACACCACTTCTTTCGGCTGGAGGTCGTGCGGTTCGCGCGGCGCCTCGCGCTCGGAGGACTCCGCAGGGGAAAAAACGAGCGCCTCGGGCTGTCCGATCATTTCGTTGATTTCGTAATCCATCAATTTGGCGGCCGCGGGATTCGCAAACGTGATCCGGCCCTGCGCGTCCACACCGCAGATGCCCTCGCCGGCGGAATTCAGGATGGATTCGTACCTGCGCTGCAACTGTTGCAGTTCCACCGTGCGCGCCTGCACGTGCAGTTCCAGTACGTCCTTGGACCTGGCCAGCTCCTGGCGTTGCTGCGAGAGGGCCTTCTCCGCCTGCTTGCGCCGGTTGAGTTCCTCGACAACCAGTGCATGGGATTGGGCGACCTTCGCCAGTTGCTCCTCCAGGTGGCGTCGCGCCGCGAATGATTGGGCGGCGGTGGCGGCCTTTTCCTCCAGTTGCAGGCGCAAACGCTTCACGCGCTGATCCCATTCCATGGTGCTGGCCTCGAGCCGCCTGGCCCAATTCCCTTCCCGGCGGTTGAACAGGTGCAGCGCGATCACCGTCAGCGCGAGGCCGATGCCCGACGGGACGAGGACGTCCACGACGGTCCATCGGTCGAACTCCCGCGCAAGGCGCGAAGTTTGTGCGGGATCCCTGCCGGACGCGCGGGCTTCGCTGGCGCGGTAGGCGCGGAGCATCCGGCAAGTTTCCAGGTAGGTCCAACCGTTGCCGAGCAGCGTGACACCAAGGATCACCAGCATGACGATGACGAAGCTGCGCGAAGCCGTCGGGTCGCGCCATGTCTCCGGCGGCGGCTCCGCGACCGCGAGTCCCAACCCGCGCGGCGGGGCGGGCAATGATTGTGTTTCGACCATGCGACTTCGGATGAAACGCACTGCCCGGCTTGCTGCAGATGCCGGCTGGCCGGAGCAGGCGAAAACGACGGTTCAACCTAAGCAGCTAAAAGACCATCCCCGCCCGAGTGGAACGGCCGCCTCGGTGTCGGCGGAGGAAAGCGCGGCGGTTTGGAAAACTCCCAAATCATTCCTGAGCCAACTTCCAATGGCCGGTTTACAATCGGCGGGGTTTGCCATTAAATGAGGCAGCATGTCCAACATCCAAGACGGACCGGCGGCGAACCTCGCTCGCGAGACCCTCGGGTTGATCGCCGGCAACCGCTCGTTGCCGTTGCTTTTCGCCCAGCAGGCGCGCCGGCTCGGCGTCAAGCGGCTGGTCGCCGTGGCGTTCGAAGGCGAAACCGATCCCACGCTCGCTCCGCTCGTGGATGAAATCGTCTGGGTCAAGGTGGGCCAGCTTTCGAAAATGATTTCCGCGTTGACCGACCGCAACGTGCGCCAATGCGTCATGGCCGGCCAGATCGCGCCGAAAAACCTCTACGACATCCGCCCCGACCTGCGCGCGATGGGCCTGCTTTTGCGGCTCAAGGAGAAAAACGCCCACACCATCTTCGGGGCGATTGCCGACGAGTTGAAAAAGGACGGGGTTGAACTCATCGAGGCGACGCCCTGGCTTAAGCCGCTCATGCCTGCCGCCGGTTTTCATCTCGGCCCAAGGCTCTCTGCGAAACAAGACCAGGATGTGGCGTTCGGTTTTCAGATGGCCAAGGAAGTCTCGCGGCTCGACATCGGCCAGACCGTGGTAATCAAGGACGGCACGGTGCTCGCGGTCGAGGCGTTCGAAGGCACGGACCAATGCCTGGTCCGGGGCGGCGAACTGGCCGGCGAGCGCGGTGGCGCGGTTGCCGTCAAGGTCGCCAAGCGGAACCACGATCGCCGTTTTGACATCCCCTGCCTGGGTCCGCAAACCCTCGAAACCGCCGCCGGCGCGGGCATCGCAGTGCTGGCGATTGAAGCCGGCATGGCGATATTGTTGGAACAAGAAACTTGCGCCCGACTGGCGGAGCGTCACAGAATCTCGCTTACGACGGTCGGTTGAGAGGGGTTCGACCCTCGGGTGGTTCCAGAACGGAATTGGTCCATGTTAAAGTCCCACGAGCTTTTCGGTTTCATGTCGCCCGCCCTGGCGGATGAGATCATTGACTTTGCCTACGCCTCGGACAAGCCGACCTACAAAGCGGTCCTCGCTGGCGTCGCGCAGGCCCGCCATTTGCGCCCTGTCTTTCTCGAACGCCAACCTCGTTCGCATCGCCGTGCGACGATGCTCTCCACGCTAACACGTCCGGCGCTCGATCTGATGGCGGGCAACCTTCTGCGTGCCTGGCTGCTCAAGAAGCACCTCAACATGCTCAAGGATTTTCTCGACGCGCTCGGCATCGCGCACAAGGACGGCGTGGTGGATGATCTGCCGGCCACGATCGAGGACGCCAAGTTGAAGTCCGCCGTGGGCACGTTGCTTGCGAAGTATCCCGCCGAACCCGTCGCGGTCTATCTCCACGCCTTCAACGACATGAACGAAGCGAACTGGGCGAACTTGAAGGCCATCCTCGACGGGGACGCGCGATTGCAACTCGGCGCGACTGCGGCGGGTTGACGGAGATTTCCGGCAGGACTTTTCCAAGAAGGACTTGCTCATGGAACCGAACGCTGACATCGCCTTGATCGGGCTGGCCGTCATGGGCCGGAACCTCATCCTCAACATGAACGACCACGGCTTCACCGTCGTGGCCTACAATCGGACGGTTGAGAAGGTGGACCAGTTTCTCGCCAGCGAAGCGAAGGGCACGAAGGTCCTCGGCGCGCGGTCCTTGGCGGAAGCGGCCGGACTGCTCAAGAAACCACGGCGCGTCATGCTCATGGTCAAGGCCGGCGCGGCCGTGGATGATTTCATCGAGCAGCTCCTCACCGTGCTCGAACCCGGCGACATCATCATTGACGGCGGCAACTCGCTCTTCGAGGACACGAATCGCCGCGTGAAACACGTTGAGGGCAAGGGCCTGCTTTACATCGGCACCGGCGTGAGCGGAGGCGAGGAAGGCGCGCGCCACGGCCCGAGCATCATGCCCGGCGGTTCGCCCGCCGCGTGGCCGCACGTCAAAACCATTTTCCAGTCCATCGCCGCCAAGGTCGCCGACGGCTCGCCTTGCTGCGACTGGGTGGGCGAAGGCGGCGCCGGCCATTACGTGAAGATGGTCCACAACGGCATCGAGTACGGCGATATGCAGTTGATCTGCGACGCCTACAATATCTTGAAGAACGGCCTCGGCATGAGCGCCGACGAAATGCACCAAGTCTTCGCCGAGTGGAACAAAGGCGACCTCGACAGTTACCTCATTGAAATCAGCCGCGACATTCTTGCCAAGAAAGACGACGACGGCTCACCGCTCCTGGACAAAATCCTCGACACCGCCGGCCAGAAAGGCACGGGCAAGTGGACGGTCATCAATTCCCAGGACCTCGGCATCCCGATCACGTTGATGGCGGAAGCGGTTTACTCCCGCTGCGTCTCCGCGTTGAAAGACGACCGCGTGAAAGCCGCGAAGAAATTGAAAGGCCCGCGCCCCGCGCTCACGGGCATCGCCGCCGACGCCGAAAAGAAAAAGGCGTTCATTGAGGACATCAAGAGCGCGCTCTACGCCTCGAAGATCGTGAGCTACGCGCAGGGCTACATGCTCATGCGCGCGGCGGCGAAGGACTACGGCTGGAATTTGAACTACGGCGGGATCGCGCTCATGTGGCGGGGCGGGTGCATCATCCGCTCGCGCTTCCTCGGCAAGATCAAGGAAGCCTACGACAACAACCCGAAGCTCACGAACCTGATGCTCGACGATTATTTCCGCGGGGAAATCAAGAAGGCGCAGAAAGGCTGGCGCAACATCGTGGCCACTGCGGCCAGGCGCGGCATCCCCGTCCCCGCCTTCAGCACCGCGCTTGCATTCTACGACCAATATCGCTCGGCGGTGTTGCCCGCGAACCTGCTCCAGGCGCAACGCGACTACTTTGGCGCGCACACCTACGAACGGGTGGACAAACCGCGCGGCGAATTCTTCCACACCAACTGGACCGGCCGCGGCGGAACGACCAGTAGTTCAACCTACAATGTCTGACCGACGTCAGGGTTCAAGCCGCACGCGGTAACTGCGATTGCTGAACGAACCCGCGGCGCCATCCGTGAACGGAAATGGCGTGGCGGGCGCGAGGTTCGTGGCGATGTCCGACCAATCCGCAAGATTCGTGGTCGCCCCGATCACGTAATCCGGCCCGGTTGTGCCGCTGACCTGGAACTGGAACGCGCCGTTCTCGTAGCTGATGGGCGTGAGCACCACCGGCGCGAGAGAATTGATGCTCGTTTTCTCAACTTCGCCAGATCGTCATTGGACTCGCACCCGATAGAGCCGACCTGGTGCAGTCGCCGATGGATCAAGCAGCGTTTTCACAGCGCCATCTCCAGCCACTGCCGGCAATCCCGTCCAGGTGCTGTCGGCCAGCGCGTTTTTGAATTCCAATATGTAACTTTTCCCGGTCACACTGGCGAAGGACACGCGGAACACGTTGTTGCTGAGCACGGGATTGAGAAGCAGGGGCGCGGAAATGATCGCGTCGCCGTACAACCGCGCGAGGCCATGGCGCGAGGTGCCACCGAAACTCGTGAACAAGCCGCCAATGAGCACGTTGCCGTCCGGTTGCAAGACCGTCGCAAAAACGGCGTCGTCCGCTCCCGGGCCGGGTTCAAACCCGGCATCCACACCCCCGTCAATGTTCAGCCGCGCGATGTTGGGGCGGGCGACGCCGTTCACGCGGCCAAAGTAACCGCCAACGATCACCTGGCCGTTGCTCTGCACAGCCAGGGAACTGATCGGAGCATCCGGCCCCGAGCCGGGATTAAGATTCGTGTCCACCGCGCCGCTGCTGTTCAATCGGGCGATGTTCGTACGCGGCATACCGTTAAGGGCGGTGAAATCTCCGGCGACAAAAATCTTGCCTTCGCCGCTGACGTCCAACGCACTGACACCGGCCAAAACAGTCGCGCCGGTCAGATCAACAGTCGGATTGAAACCGCTGTCCAGGCTGCCGTCAGAATTCAGCCGGGCGAGATTGTTTCGCGGGGTGCCATTGACGTGCGTAAACGTGCCGCCGATGAGGACCTTGCCATCCGTTTGCACGGCGACGGAATTCACCACTGGTATGAGGCTGCCGCTGGCGACAGGGCCCGGACTAAATCCTTTGTCGAGACCGCCATCGGCGTTCAACCGCGCCAGGTTGGTGCGGCCCACACCATTGACGCTCGTGAAGCGCCCTCCAATGAGCACCTTGCCGTCGTTCTGAACGGCCAGCGCGAGGACTGGACCATCGGCTCCGGCGTTCACACTGATGAAGGTGGTGTCCAAGCCTCCATCCGCGTTGAGACGCGCGACGTAGCCCTGATTCGTTCCGTTGAATTGGGTAAAATAGCCGGCGATGATGATCCGATTGGTTTGCAGTGCCACCACATTCACCAAGTCGTTCGCCCCGGAACCGGGGTCAAAGCTGGAATCCAATGCGCCGTGGCGGTTGAGCCGGGCGATGTTGTTCCTTGACTGGCGATTGACTTCTGAGAAGTAGCCTCCCACCACAACCATGCCGTCGCTTTGCACCGCCACGGAAGACACCCACTGATCCGTTCCGATTCCGGCATCAAAGCTGGCATCAAGGGTGCCTGGCTGTTGAGCAACCGCCGATCCTGACGCGAAACCAACCACCAGAAATCCCACCAAGATCGCTGCGAAGTGCGATTGCTTGCGATGGCTGAACATTTAATCCTTCTTCCTTTTGAGTTCTACGGTTGGCAACGAAGGCCGGGGGCTACTCACCCCGACCTTCGCCCCAAACCCGCTTACTTCTTGATTTCGATCCACACCACGTGTTGGGTGCCATCCGCGAGCGTAGCCACCAGTTTCCAAATGCCTTTCTTGAAGCCGGCGGCCTTCGTGCTCAGGTTGAAGTGCCACTCGCCGTCACCCGTCAGCCGAAACTGATTTCCGGTCGTGGCCGCATCCGTCGGTGTCGCGTCAATCGCCACGTCTGAGGTGGTGACGGCCGAGTAGAAGATCGCCTGCAACGTATGCACGCCATCGTTGATCGGTGAACTGTTGCAGAGGATTCGGAATTTGACCGGTATGGTGCTGCCCAGCTTGAACGCCCGTACGGGATCATTGTAACTGCCTCCCGTGGCATCGGCTCCGTCAATCGGTGGGAGGAAACCAGCGAATGCGTATATCGGGCAGGACTCTGTTTGCGAGGCGTTGATGGTGATGGTCTGGCTTTGGCTGACGCTGTTGCCGCACGCGTCAGTCGCCGTCCAAGTCCGCGTGATCGTGCCGGGGCAGGTCCCGTTGACGATGTCATTGTATGTCACCGTCGCGCTGCTGCAGTTGTCGTTTGCCGTGGCGGCGCCGGTGGCCGCTGGACTGGTGTCGCCACCGCACGCAACCGTCGCGTTGGCCGGTACGGTGATCATCGGCGCTGTCGTGTCACGGACTGTGATGGTCTGGCTTACGGTCCCCGACTCGTTGCCGCAAACATCGGCGGCTTTCCAGCTCTTCGTGCGCGTGTATGCTCCCGCGCAAGCACCGGGCGTTGTTACATCAATGGTTTCCACGATGCGTGGATTGGGATCGCAACTGTCCGTGGCGGTCGGCGGCGTGAATACAGGCGTGGTCGGACAATCCATCGTCATGTCGGCGCCGGCGGCGGTGATCGCCGGGGGCATGGTGTCCTGCACGATGATCGTCTGCGTGTGACTGGCGGTGTTGCCGCAAACGTCGGTCGCGCTCCAGGTCCGTCGCAGTTGGTAGTTGTTCGCGCAATTGCCGGCCACCCGCGACTCACTGAAGATCACCGTGACGTTTGCATCACAGGTGTCGCTGGCGGTGATGGTCGGGGCCACGGGCACTTGGCCGCACTCCGCTGTCAGGTTCGCTGGAGTCGCGCTTTGCACTGGGGCCATTGTGTCCCGGATGGTGATCGTCTGCGTATGCGTGGCGTTGTTGCCGCAGGCGTCGGTCGCGCTCCAAGTCCGCCGCAGTTGGTAGTTGTTCGCGCAAGTTCCCTCCGTGCGCGACTCGCTGAATATCACCGCCACGTTCGCGTCGCAGGTATCGCTGGCGGTGATTGGCGGAACCGCCGGCACCTGATGGCACTCGACTGTCGTGTCCACCGGGGCCGCACTCAACAACGGCGACGTCGTGTCGCGCACCGTGATCGTCTGGCTCACCGTGGCGGACTCATTGCCCGAGGCATCAATTGCCTTCCAGGTCTTCGTTCGCGAGTACGCACCGGCACAAGCACCGGGCGTCGTCACATCGCTTACCTCCACCACTTGCGGATTCGGACAATTGTCGGTCGCGGTTGGCGGGGTGAACACTGGCACGGCCGGACATTCGATGATCGCGTCCGGCCCGGCCGCACCGATCACAGGGGTAATGATGTCCCTGACGGTGACGATCGCCTGACAGCTCGCGCTTTGGCAGCAATCGTCGTAAATGGTGAGCGTCACTGCATTCGGACCCAGGTTGGCGCAGGTGAAACTGTTTGGAGACACGTTGCTGCGCACGAGGCCGCAATCCGCGGTGCTGCCGCCATCCACATCCGCGCCGTTGATCGTGACTTGGCCGGTGGCGTCGAGAAAGACGGTGATGTTTTTGCAAACGACTACTGGCGCCTGCACCAGCGGTGCGGGACGGCAAAGCAGCAGGTTGGTGGTACCCGGATCATACACGGCGATGGCCGGTTTGCCCTCGCGGTCGAAAGCGAGGCGGAAGATATCCGTGTCTGCGGCGGATTGAATCTGCTCTCTATAGCCGGAGTAAGCGCCGACGGCCGTCTGCGCCCAGTGGCCGCAGATCAGTTCGGCGTACCACAGCCTGCCGGCGCGAAAATAGGCGAGCGCCGGATTTCCCGTGATCGGATCGATCGCCAAGTCCACCGCGAGGCTGTGGAGGAAATCCACGCCCGGCCCAAGGTCCGTCAAGGTCCAGTTCGTGCCGTTCTCCGAGCGGGCATAATACAGCTTGCCGAGGGACCAGTCAGCGTCCGCGTTCATGCCCCCCATCAGCACATGAAAGACATCGTTTCCATCCACGCTGCCGGCGAACTGGCCGCCGCGACCGCTGCCCGTAGCCGCCACCAGAGGACCAACCACTTCGCCCGGAGTCCGGCTCATTTTCACGTTGCCGCCCCCATCCTTGTAAAACAGGGCATGAACGCCATTGGTGTTGATGGAAAAATCCAATCCGGGCGCGGGTGGTGCGCTGATCACCTGACTGATCCCGTTGTAAACCGCCGTGCTTGTGGCATCCGCGTCGTTCCTGATATAAACGTAATCCGGCGAGCTGGCACCGGGATTGAAGCCCAAGGCCGAAAATCCTCCGAAGTACCCGTGCGACCCGTAGGCATAAACGAGCTGCCCCGGTCCATTGGGCTGGTTGGTCCCGTTCACCAAGTAAACGCCGATGGCCCGGTTGTCGTTGCCTAGATCAATGTCAGCGACTCCATAGAGGAAGAACGGCACGCCATCAGAGCGCAGGGCAAAACTGTAACCGAGGGGTTCTCCGCCCGTGCCTTCGCCCTGACGGATGATGTTGTTGGTGTTCCATACGCCATTCGTGCGAAAGGCCCAGCGCGAATGACTGGTGCCTATCCCTCCCGATCCCCCTGGACCCTCCTGCCAGGCCACGACGGGCTGGTTCCACGGATCGAACGCCAGACCGCGAATTTGAACATCGTGAAATGAAATCAACGCCGACCCAATCACTTCGCAGGTGCCATTCGGCACTGTGTTGTTCAACGAGCGGCATTTGCCCGAACCGCCGGCATTGTAGATGGACTGCACCTCAGCCGCGGACAGCGCACGGGTGAAAATCGTCGGCTCGTCCACCGCGCCGGCAAACGGGCAGCGATTGCAGCCGACGCCGCTCAAGGGGCCAGGGAACCGCCCGATGTTCACCGGACCATTGTTCACGGCGAAGACAACGGCGGCACTGGCGGCGAGCGTCCCATCCACGTAGAGACTGGCATAACCGTTCTCATATACTGCCGCTACGTGATACCATCGGCCCAGTTCCGCGACGGGGCCGGTTACCCGAAAAGCATTGGCCAGGGAAATCCCGATCCGTTGATTGCCATCAACAATAATGCCGAACTCCGACCACGAATCGCCATTAAACGTGCCCCAGCCCGCGACCCACGAACCGCCGACCGGCGCGGGCGCGTCGGCGCGCATCCAGAGTTCCAGCGTCGTGTTCTCGTCCGAACCACTTCCCGGTTGTTGATTGGCCAGATACGGAACGGACGCTTGGAAATAATCGTCCACGCCGTCAAAGAGGAACGCCTGGCCGACGATGCCGGGTGTGTAGGCAGCGCCGTTGAAGAGCGCGCCGTTGAAGCCATTGATGGTTTCAAGCGCGGCGGCCTCGCCCGGCCAGCGCGCCCACGCGCCGTCAATCGTCACACAGGGTTGCGCTGGACCAATGACGACGCTGTACTCCCGCTGCACGGGTCCTCCCACCGCGTCGGACAGAGAAACCGTGAAGTTGTAGGTGCCTTCCTGGACCGGAGCGCCGCTGATCGCGCCGGTGAACTGCGACACCGCCAGTCCCGGCGGCATCGCGCCGGCCACCACCGAGAAGTTCAACGGAGCAATGCCGTTCACGGCGTGAAAGCCCTGTACACCGCTTCCGTAAAGGGTGCCGACGACGCCATTCGGAAGTGTGACCGGCGTGAAGTCCAACGTTGCCGCGGTCAACATAGCGTCGTTGGCGGAATAGGCCAGAAACAACCTTTGATTGCCGCCAAGCCCCAGCCCGTTGACCGTGCCGAAGGCTCCGCTTCGAGTCCCGCTGTTTAACACCTGAAAGGCATCGCCCTGCGCCGGATTGAAGCCGTTGATCAGGCTGACGTTAAGCGTTCCGTCGAGTGTAGCAGTTCCACTGACGGCAAGCCTGTCGTAACCCGTCCCGGCAACAGTGCCGCCTAATTCGATGTTCAAAGTGCCGCTGGCCGTCTGCGTGTAGTTGCCCGCGATAGTCAACAAGCCGGGTGAAGCGCCGGGGCTGACGACGCTGTTGTTGATGACATTCGCCGCAATCGTGCCAGCGCCGGCGAGAGTTCCCTGGTTGGTGAGTGTGTTGGCGAGGCTCAATGTCCCGGTCTGTACTTCCACCCGGCCGTCGTTACGCAGGACAAGGGCGTTGATTCCGATGACACCCGCGCCCGGGGTCTTGAGCACGGTGCCCGCATTATCGAAAAACTTCGTCCCTCCGCCGCCGTTGTTGAAGCTGCCATTGGCGCTGTTGCGAAGCTCGATGCGGCCCGTTGGCCGGTTGGTTAGCAACACGCCGCTGCCGGCAAAATAGAAACTGCTGTTGAACCAGAGAATCGTTCCCGCGTTTTCCAACACCCGGTCGCTGATGCCCCCGCCACCCGAGTCCGGCACGTTGAGTGTTGCACCCGGCGCGATCAGTGTGCGTCCGCTGCCGTTCATGGCGCCGCTGGAGGTCATCACTCCGTTCACCGTCAGCGTGCCCGGTCCGTCGAGCGTGCTAATCAAATCGAGGTTCTGCACCACTACGTTGGTGTTGAAAGTGACCGTCCCTCCTCCGATGCGATACAACCCAACCCCGTTGAGTTCCGCACCTGGATCGAGCAAGAAAGACCTGAACTCCACCAGCGCCGTCTCCGCCGCCGCGTCGAACACACCACTGGAAAGTCCGCCGCCGTTCGGCCTGAAGACCGTGTTGGCGCTCAACGTCACCATGCCCCGGTTGGTGAAAGTATCCGCAAGGAAGAGGGTGCCGCTCTGGATTTCCACCGTGCCATGATTCCTGAGGCGAATTTCGCCGAAGTAGGTCAAGCCCGCGCCTGCGGTATTCACCACCGTTCCGGCGTTGTCGAAAAACTTGGGTGCCCCGTTGGCGTTCAAGCTGCCATTGGAGGCATGGCGGAATTCGATGCGCCCGCCGGCCCGGTTGGTCAGCAACACGCCGCTGCCGGCAAAATAGAAACTGCTGTTGAACCAGAGAATCGTTCCCGCGTTTTCCAACACCCGGTCGCTGATGCCCCCACCGCCCGAGTCCGGCAAGTTGAGTGTTCCACCCGGCGCGATCAGTGTGCGTCCGCTGCCGTTCATGGCGCCGCTGGAGGTCATCACCCCGTTCACTGTGAGCGTGCCCGGTCCGTTGAGCGCGCTAATCAACTCGAGGTTCTGTACCGCCACGTCGGTGTTGAAGGTGACCGTCCCCCCTCCGATGCGATACAACCCAACCCCGTTGAGTTCCGCACCCGGATCGAGCAAGAAAGACCTGAACTCCACCAGCGTCTCCGCCGCCGCGTCGAACACACCGCTGGAAAGTCCGCCGCCGTTCGGCCTGAAGACAGTGTTCGCGCTCAACGTCACGGTGCCCGTGTTGATGAAAACATCGCCGCACTGCAAGGTGCCGCTCTGGATTTCCAACGTGCCGTAATTCCGCAGGACAAGGGCGTTGATCTCTGTCGTGCCCGCGCCAACCGCTTGGCGCAAGGTGCCCGCGTTATCGAAGAACTTCGTGCCCCCACCGCCATTGTTGAAATTGAGGTTGTTACGCAGCTCGAACAACGCGCCGGACCGGTTGGTCAGCATCACTCCCGTGCCGACCAGATAAACTGTATTGCTCCAGAGAACCGTCCCGGCGTTTTCCAGCACTCGGTCGATGAGGCCCGAGCCCCCGTTCAGGTTGAGCCTGGCGCCGCTTGCGATGAATGTGCGCCCGCTGCCCTGGAACTCACCACCCGTCCAATTCATAAGTCCAGTCACGGTCAACGTCGCCGCGCCGCTCAGGTTGCCGTTCAGATTGAAGTTATTCACGGTCGTGTCGGTGCTCACGGTGACCGTGCCGCCGTTGACGGTCGCGGTGTCCGACGGGCCGGGTGGTCTGCTGCCGGGCGTCCAGTTGGCGGCGACGGACCAATCGCCGCTGCCGCCGTTCCAGGTGTAGCTGGCGGCCCCGCAGGGCAAGGTGTTGAAGATTGCCCCGACGGCGACCAACAGGAACAAGGTGAACCGTGATTTGATTTTCATGGCAGAGAATTGATTCGTTACCCGGTTCTTGGGAGTTCCGCGGGCCGGATTACAAGAAAAGTGAAAAAATCGGGCGAGGGTTCAGTTTGACCACCAGGCTCATTGACAACCCGCGAAACAAACAGTGACACGACGATTTTCCCCCTCTCCGCCATCCGTTCGCCTCCGCTGCGCTCCGGCGCGACTGGGCCAGCCGCGTCGAAGCCGAAGGCGAAGACGGGCCGATGGAGCAGAGCGACGGGGAGAGAATTCGCCAACACGAGCGTCGCGCATTGAACTCCTGAACCAACGACCCGCTGTCGGCGCACGAAAAGCGGTGCTGAAGCCACCGCACTCCAAACGCTGGCGCGCGGTTGGGGCGGCTTTCTGCCACGCGAAGCGTTTGGAGTGCGGGCGTCTTCAGCGCCGCTTTGGGATGGGGATTCATGGGCAGAATTCGCCGACACGAACGGCGCGCATTGAACCCCTGGACAATCGGAGCGCGGCTGTCCTCAGCCGCAGCGCTCCCGCACAGGCAATGACTCGCGAAATTCCTGAGCCGCCCCGCCACGGAGGTGCTGCGGCTGAGGACAGCCGCGCTCCGGTTCGTGGAGAAGAAGCAGAAGCCGCGCGCCAGATTCTTCGCAGCCTGCGATCAATTTCAACTATTGGAGTGCAGAGAAAAGCCGAACAAAGAAAACCTCTGCGGATATCGCATCTCTGCGGTTTCCTTCGGCGCGCGGTTTGGTTGCGGGCGAATCAAGTGCATCGCCCTATTGAAAAAATCTTCCAGGCAGGGCGAGCCAGGAATTCCGCCCATTGATACGAGACGGAAGGATTCCCCCATCGAGCTTTCGACTACGGATGGCGGGCAATGGGCGGCGGAGGCAGGTCAGGCGGCCCTTCCCAATCCAGCTCCATTTCCCGCAGGCGCTGGCGGATGAGAGCGAGATCCCAGACGTGCAGACCGGTGTCGGAAGCGGCGGCGAACCAGCGGCCATTGTGGCTGAACGTGCAGCCGCCCGTCCCGACGGTTTCCGGCAATGGCGTCAGCCTCGCCAGTTCCCTGCCCGTCGCGGTTTCGAGCAACCGGAAAACACGCTGGTCGGCATGCACCGCCAGCAATTTGCCGTCCGCAGAAAACGCGGCCTGACCCACAAGAAAACCGCTGACATCGCGGGAATATTGGCGCACGACGTTCCAGTTGGTGGGATGGCCGCTGATGGCGAATTGAAAGTATTCCTTTTCGGATCCGATGAGGAGCCAACGGCCGTCGGGACTGAAAAAGGGAGCGGAGTTCCCCATCGGGATCTTCCTGACGGGTTGACCGTCCTCCGCCGACCAAATCCAAAACTCCGACCGGTGTCCGCCGGTATTGTCCCAATAGCCGGACGCAAGCCAGCGTCCATCGGGGCTGAAAGCGGCGCCTCCGAAGAGCTTTTGCCCCGTCAACCTTGCCCGCAGCCGGCCGGAAGGAAAGTCAGAGACCTCGCCATCGGCACCGCGCTTGGTGACTCTCCGAGTCTGGTCCGCGCTGAATGTGGACCCCATTCCCTCTTTGTCAGGAAGCGTAATGACGGCTTGGCGCATGGGGCTCCAACCATTGGCCGGGTGGAGATTCGTCCAGAGCAATACGCCCTCCGGGCCGCTGGTCACGAAGCTGCGCGAACCGGTGAATTCAAGCGAAGTATCCTTCGCCAAAAGCTCATGCGCGACACGCCGCCCGGAGGCAACTTCCCAAATCCCCAATCCGTCCTCGGAAAGCCCAGCCATGAACTGGTCGTCCGGGCTGAACTTCACTCCGAAATGCTGATTGAAACCCAACGGCAGGTGGAATAATCGGCATTCCTTGGGGGTGTGTACTTTGAGCCAGCCTAGACCGCGCTCACCGCCGACGATCAGCCACTGGCCATCAGTGCTGAAGGACCTTGGCCGCCCGAGCCTGGTTTCCAGCAATTGAACGCCCGCAAACGGATCCCAGACGCGAAGCACGTTGTCCCACGCAACGCTGGCGAGAAGACTGCCTGAGGGGTGCCAATGAGGCTCGACGCCACCGTGCTTATGGCCTGCGAGTTTTTGTACACGGTCAGCGCTGATGTCCCATACAGTCAGGTAATCCACGTCGGACCCAGACGCCAAAAAGCCTTCTCCCGGCAACCAATCCACGTGAATGCACCCCTCTGTTTCCAGCCTGGCGATCCGCGTGCGATCCGCCAGCCGCCAAACCTCGATTGCCCTTTTCACATAAATGGCCAGCAACTCGCCGTTTAGGGAGAAGGAGAGCGGCGGGCCAGCCAGATTATCCAACCGGCCAGCCTCGCGGTTGGCGCGAACGTCCAACCAGGCAACCGAGGACGGGGACGCCACATACGCAAGCCAGAATTCGTTCGGACTGAGGATAGGCCCTGCTCCGCCACCAGGACATTCGACTAGGATGTTCGTGTTCCGCCAATCCCAAAGGCGGCAACGCACGCGGTCGTTGGCGAGGAACAGATCACCCGACCTGCTGAAGCTGGCGTTACCCGCACGCATACTGACCGGCAGCATGGACCGAAGCCTTCCATCACGAACGCCGCGAATTTCGGTGACTCCATCCTGCGACTCAAGGGCGATAAGTTCAAAGCGCGAGTCCACGGTCCAGCGCGCCGCATTGGTCGGAGGCGCAAACCACCTTCCGACGTCCTCAAGGTCAGTAAAGGCCATGGCCGCGATGGCTTCGTTGCGCAGCTCGAGCGTGGGACGAATCTTTGCCGCTGCCGCAATGGCTTTGAGCGCCTCGACGCGCTGGCCCATTTGCCCACTGGTGCGCAAGGCGCGGGCACGGTCGAAATTCGCCTGCCAAAGCGAATCCTGAGAAGTGCGCAAGGCGGATTCGGTGGCTTGGGCGTGTCGGTTCGCGCGTCTCCATTGCGAAGTGATGCCGGCGATACCGACAATCAGCACGAAGAGGAACGCGAGGGCAGCCCCCGCGCGCATAGGATGTCGTTTCACCCACATCACCATTCGTTCGGCGGTAGTCGTGGGCCTGGCGTGAATCGGTTCGCCGCGAAGGAAGCGTTCAAGGTCATCGGCCAGTTCCGCAGCCGTGCCGTAGCGGCGTTGCGGGTCTTTCTCGAGGCACTTGAGGCAAATGGTCTCCAGGTCGGCCGGGACGGCGGGGTTCAAGGAGCGGGGAAACGGCGCCTCACGCGTGCGGACTTGCAGCAGGACATCGGAGGCGCTCGCGCCGGTGAAAGGCGGTCGCCCCGCCAGCAAATGGAACAGCATCGCGCCCAGACTCCAGACATCCACGGCGATGGTGATGCCATGCTCCCCCGCAGCCTGCTCCGGCGCCATGTACGCGGGAGTGCCCAGCGTCGCGCCGGTTTGCGTCAGCAAGGTTTCGGATTCCATCCGGCGCGCCAGACCGAAGTCGGTGACGTACGGTTCGCCCCGGGCGTCGAGGAGGATGTTGGCGGGCTTGAGATCGCGATGCAGCACGCCGCGTTGATGCGCGTGGTGAACCGCGCGAGCCACTTTGGCGACGAGCGTGGCAGTGTCGCGCGCTCCGTAGCCGCCGACATGAGGAGGCGGTCGTCCTCCTGATCGAAGGGGAGCAGAGGAGAAAGGGAGAATGGGGGCATCTGCCCGCGCCGCTTCCTTCCCCTTTTCTCCTTTGCGCCCTTTCTCCTCTGCCTCGGAAATCCCACCTGCCATGCTTTGCGCTAGGCTCGGCCCCTCGATCAACTTCATCGTGAAGAAACAGCGGCCCTCGTGCTCGCCGACTTCGTAGATGGGCACGATGTGGGGGTGATCGAGATGCGCAGCGGCCCCGGCTTCGGCCCGGAAGCGCTTCACTTCCCCCTCGCTGGCAAACTGGCCGGACAAAACCATCTTGAGCGCGACGACGCGATCCAAGCTCACTTGTCGCGCCCGATAAACCGCGCCCATACCGCCCCGGGCGATTTCTTCAAGCAACTCGTAGTCGCCGAAACGGCGCAGGGCTTCGGCAGGCTCGGGTGCGATTTGCGGATCGTGGCCGGCCCCAGCAGCAGAATCTTCCGGCGGCGACGCCACGCCGCCGGCCAGATACGGGGTCACGGACAAACGGACGACGCACTTGGGGCAGAGTCCTTCCAGCACGGCCGCGGGCAACGCCGCGCCGCAACTGGAACAAGCACGCTCGCTTTTGGTCATTCGTTACGCAGACGATTACCTGTTGCTTGGGAAAAACGGCGTCAGGATTACACGCCGCTTACTGAGGAGTCTGTGGGATGGACGACAGAACCGAACGTCGGGCGTAATGTTCTCCCTCTCCCCTTCCGAAGGGGAGAGGGAATACCACTTCGCGCGCAGGTAGTGCAGCTTGCGGTTTCATCAACAACTCACGGCTCACAGACTCAACAAATACCGCAACTCGTCCTCCAGATCCGCCGGCGTGGCCACGGTGTTGACGACCTCGGCGCGCACCACTTCCGCGTATCGCTGACGCAACCGATGCACGGCCACCGCCACCGCGGAGGTGCTCAGGCCCAAAGCCGCCGCCACGTGGTCGTAGCCGCCCGCGCCGGCTTCCGAGGACAGGTAGGTTTTGAGCCGCTCAAACTGCGCCGCCTTGCCCGCGCCGGCGAATTCCTCCCGGAGCCGTTTCATCGCCTGGTCCAGCAGCGTCAGCGCCCATTGCTGATCGTAGGCGCGTTCGGGTGGCTCGGGGGAAATGGGCTCCAAGGAGTAACGCTCCTCGGCGGTGAGGGCGTCGAGGGAAATGAGGCTTTCTCCGCCGCCGCGCTTGGCCGCTTGCGTGCGGTCCCACGCGCCGTTGAGGTAGAATTGAAACGAGCCGAGCAGCCTGTCGGACTTGAGAAAATATTTTTCACGAGCGTGTCGCTATATGTTTCCTTGCCGCTGAGGAGGATTGCCTTTTTGTTACGTCTTGGTGGCCCGGATTGGCTTTGGCAAATCGTTCCCGC
>Ga0247727_10006506_pt1 | contig 22939 bp, 22 predicted proteins | sample WisWelCaveWW1625_FD_202498 | JGI IMG/M metagenome (GOLD analysis project Ga0247727, IMG submission 202498) | Biofilm microbial communities from Wishing Well Cave, Virginia, United States - WW16-25 | ecosystem: Environmental > Aquatic > Deep subsurface > Groundwater > Cave microbial mat | place...
GCATCATCGCCCACGACGCTCGTATGCCGCACTTGGACGTTGGCCAAATTGAGCTGGCGGCTCATCCACGCCGCGTTGGTGTTGACGATCTGGCCGATGAGCAGCTCATCGCCGATGGAGATGATTTCTGCGGTCATATTAGGCGAACTAGGCCATCGCTGGGTTTATTCCAAAAGTTTTGTCATGAAACACAATCATGAAATTTAAGCTGCTGCTATTTCAATATCAGCACAAACATTGACGAACACGTAATCACTTTTTCAGCAAACGAAATCCAACTGCTTTTTCATTCTTTGGGTTTCGGTTTTGGTTTTTCTTCAGTTATAATTTTGGGTTGCTTTCTTTCAGCCGATTCCTGAACCGATTGTGGTTGAGGTCTAACAGGTTTCGACGGTGTCGATGGTGATGGCGGCTTAGTAGGTGCAGGATTTGGAGTACCTTGACCTTGAGGTTTCTGTTCAGGCTTGTTATTGTTCTCTGGCATAGCGATATCTTTCAAGTTAGTTATTTCAACCTTTTGAACTTCGGATGATAACTGATATTTCAAAATAAAGAAGGGGAAAGTAGAAATAGCCACTATAATGACCGCACATAATAGCGAAACCGAAGTGCTCCGAAGGTAACCAGTTTTACGTATGTTGTTTTGTGAATTGGTAGTTGCACATCGGCAGTATTGCTCAATAAGTAAAGCTGTCAATTCGTGATCAACATTCATTTTACCTTTTTCGTCAACTTGAGAATTATATTTATGAATGTCATTGACATATCGGTCAATTTCTGTTGTCGGAGAAACATAGTCATAGCCATAGCCAGTGAAGCATCTATAAAGAAAATAGAAACAGAAACAAATATTAACTATTAGGGCGAAAACTGAAATATAAAAAATTACTGATGTAAAATCATGGTTCAAGTTCGGCAAATTATTTAGATAATATGACAATACTCCTACAACTAATACCAAAATCGTTATAGGAAAATTCAAATTCGCGTTGATTTTGTCTTTTCGATCCAATTCAAAGTAATATGACTCTTTGAATAGATTTAATAATTTTTCCTCTATTTCCATGACTATTTCACTAACCCCTCGATATTGCCATGAACATCAGAATTATCCTCAACCCCACATTCGCATAAATTCCCGCCACCACATCATCCATCACAATACCCCAGCCGCCGGGGAGTTTTTCCGCGCGGCGGGCGGGAAAAGGTTTGGTCACGTCGAAAATCCGAAAGAGCAAAAAACCGAGGCCGATGGTTTTGAGATTCAGCGGCACGAACGCCAACGCCAGCGCCAAGCCGAGAACTTCGTCAATCACAATTTCCTGCGGATCGATTTTTCCGGATTCCGTTGATTCGCGAGCCGCCATCTGTTGCGCCGACCAGACGGCGATGGCGAATAAAATCAACAAGCCGGCGGCAAAAGGCCATGGTGAAAGATAAGAACGAATAAGGAAAAAAACAAGGGCTGCGGCCAGGCTCCCCATCGTGCCGGGCGCGACAGGCGAATAACCGATGAAGCCGACCGTTGCAATCATTCGTGGAACCAAAGGCGCTGGCGGGGGCTTCATTTCACCAAGTTCCCCGGAACGAAGACGCGGAAGCAGGCGAGAATTAAATGGCGCACGAGCCGCCAATTTTCAAATAAATACTGAACGCCGGTCGCGAACGTCACGCCGGTGACGACGAGCATCATTTTGTCCAGCGTCGCGCTTTCTTGCAGCCAAACCAGCCAAGCCGGGCTTGCGCCCAGCGCCAGAAAATGAGCGTGTACGATCAAATAAATCAGAATTACATAAATCGCCGTCATCTGGCCGGCGGTTTTCCATTTGGCCGACATGCTGGTCACGACGGGTTGGCGTTTCCATTCGCCATAAAGGCGCAGCACCATCATCAGAATGTCGCGAGCGGCAATGACGACCACCATCCAGGCTTTCACCAGGCCGAGCGAGACCAAAACGCAAAAGGTGGTGATCACCAGAACTTTATCGGCGAGCGGATCGAGAAATTTTCCCCATTGGGTGACGCGGCCGAATTTTCGCGCCGCATAGCCATCGTACCAATCGGTCAACGAGGCGAAAAAAAATACGAACAAAGCGAGACAGCGGAAAGTCAGGGTTTCACGCGATAAAAAGTAGACCACCAGCGGCGTTAACGCTATTCGCAAAACGGTGAGTTGATTGGGAAGGCCCATAATTCATCTCAGAGCGCTGGGTAAACGATAGTTGATTGTTTTGTATCTTCTAAAATCTCGCAGCGCGAGAATTTATTCTGTCCGTTACCATTGCACCCTACCCTCGAGCGCGCGCGTCAACGTAATTTCATCGGCATACTCCAAATCGCCGCCGACCGGAATGCCGCGCGCGATGCGGCTGAGGCGCAAACCGAGCGGGCGCAGCAAATTGGCCAAGTAAATGGCGGTGGCTTCGCCTTCGGCGGTGGGATTGGTGGCGAGAATCACTTCGTCGACGCCGCTCTGTAAGCGCGCGACCAATTCCCGCACTTTCAAGTTTTCCGGGGCGATGCCGTCCAGCGGCGAGAGCGCGCCGCCGAGCACGTGATACTGGCCGCGATACTCGCCGGTTTTTTCGAGCGCCAACACGTCGTTCGCTTCTTCGACGACGCAAATGACGCGGCTATCGCGCTGCGCGCTGGCGCAGATCGGGCACGGATCGGTTTCAGTGATATTGAAACAACGCGAACAATTGCGCACTTTTTCTTTCAACGCCACGAGGGCCGCGGCCAGCGCCTCGACTTCCGGGCGGGGAATTTTGAGCAGAAAGAACACCAGCCGCTGCGCCGATTTGCGGCCGATTCCCGGCAGTTTGGTCAAGGCCTCAATGGCGACTTCGACTGCGTTGGAGGTATAAAGCATCGCCGCGTCTTTTCAGATAATACGGATTACTCCACGCCGGGGATTTTCAAATTGCCGGGCAAATTGGACAGCACGCTGCCGGCGGCTTTGCTCATTTCGGCGCTCGCCAGCTCTTGCGCTTTTGACAACGCCTGATTCACCGCCGCGACGATCAAATCCTCCAGCAGCTCGATGTCGTTCGGATCGATGACGGATTTATCAATGCGGATTTGCAAAACTTCCTGCTTGCCGTTCGCCACGGCCGTGACCATGCCGCCGCCGGCCGCGCCTTCGGCGTGCACTTTCACCAAGCTCTCTTGCGCCTCCTGAAATTGCTCTTGCAGCTTTTGCGCTTGTTTCAACATTTCTGAAAAGCCGATACGGCCCATTTTGTCTCCTCAAAATTTAAATCAATTCACCATCCAACGCTTCGACCAACTTTTTAACGGCAGGATGAGCTTGATACAAATCGTTCAGCGTCGCCATGGCCGGCCGGTTCTGCGCTTCGCCATTGACGGGTTTGGCCGCGCCATTGGGTTGCGCATTGACTTTGCCGCCATCGTCGGCGTCTACCGTTGCCTCTTCACTTCTCGAAGCCGCATCGGTCTCGACGCCAGGCGCCAAAATCTCCGGCTCAGCCAATTGCTGCATCCGCGCCCGCGCTTCTTGCAACGCATTGCTGTCGTCTTTCCGGCAAACGAGGCGGACGCGATATCCGCTCTCGCGCCGGATGATTTCTTGAATGAACGTTTTTTGATTGTTCACCGAATTGATTTGAAAACCGCTGCCCTGGTCGAAACAAACTTCCAACGTGCCGTCGGCCAGGCTGATCGGCAAACCCAATTCCAAAAACGCGCCGAGGGAAATGCGCTGCGCCGTCACCTGCTCGATCACACGCCGCCAGCCTTGCTGAATTTTTTCCAGCGCCGCTTTTTCGTCGGTGACGTTCGTATTGCGCGGCAGCGGCGCTTCTTTCGCTTGCAGAACCGGCACTTTCTGCGCCGACGACATCAAATCGAACAAACTGGCGCGCGGCCGCGTTGGCGCCGTCTGGCCGCCGGCATTCGCGCCGCCTGCCATTTCCGCCGGGGCAATTTGCGGAATCACACTCACCCCCGGCTCTGCCGCATTCGGCGGCGGTTCGGCGCTATTTAGCGCCGGTTGGAGCTTTTTTTTTATCGTCTCCTCGGCTCGCACTGCGGAATCATCCGCGCTGGCGGCGGGCGGTTGAATCAGCTTCAGCAGCAGCATCTCCAGCATGACGCGCGGATTGTTGACGCGGCTGAGCTTGAGCTGCGTGTCGGTGATCAACTGAATGCCGCGCATGACCTCAAGCTCGGAAAACTGCGCGGCGGCCTGTTTGTAACGTTCGACATACCCATCGAGGCCGAACAAATGCGCCGTGCTGTTCGTCACGCGCGTCGTCAAAATGCTGCTGAAATGCTCGGCGAGCCGTTCGAGAAATTCGCCGAGGTGATAACCCGTCGTGTAAATTTTCTCGCTGAGCGCCAAACCCTTGCCCGCGTCGCGCTGCGCCATCGCGTCGGTGCACGCAAAAAAAATCTCCTGATCGATGATGCCAAAGAGCTGGGCGACTTCTTCGCTTTTCACCTGCTGGCCGCAATAGGCAATGACTTGATCAAGCAAGCTCTGGCTGTCGCGCATGCTGCCCTCGGCCTTTTTGGCGAGGAGCAGCAGCGAGGTGTCGTCAATCTGTACGCCCTCTTTCGCGCAAATGTTGCGGAGCTGCGCGACGATTTCCGGCAACGGCACGCGGCGGAAATCGAAACGCTGGCAGCGCGAGAGAATGGTCGCCGGAACCTTGTGCACCTCCGTTGTTGCAAAAATAAACAGCACGTGCGGCGGCGGCTCTTCGAGCGTTTTGAGCAGCGCGTTGAACGCCGGCTCGGTCAGCATGTGAACTTCGTCGATGATATAAATTTTGCGCTTGCCGTGCGCCGGCGAGTAGCGCGCATTCTCCCGCAAATTGCGGACTTCGTCGATGCCGCGATTCGAGGCGCCGTCGATTTCCAACACGTCGAGGCTGCGGCCATCGGCAATTTCCTGGCAAATCGAGCATGCATCGCAGGGCGTGACGGTCGGGCCGGTTTCGCAATTCACCGCTTTCGCCAGCAGGCGCGCCATGGTGGTTTTCCCGACGCCGCGCGGGCCGGTGAAAAGATACGCCGAGGCGAGCCGGTTTTGCGTGATCGCATTTTCCAGCGTGCGGGTGACGTGTTCCTGCGCCACCACTTCGGCAAATTGCCGCGGCCGCCATTTGCGGGCCAAGACGAGGTAGCTCATTCCGCTCCGTTCCTGTCAAGGTGCAATTTTAAATTGAAAATTTTCAATTTAAAATTTTAAATTCTTACAAAATTGGCCAAGGATCCCCGCGGCACATCATCGCAACGCTGACCGTTGCTGCCTTCCGGCCCTGGCGGGGTTGGGCATGCTCCGATTGCGCGGGCCTTGGCCAATGTTTTTACATTTTTGTCAACCCAAATTGATGGCGACAATCAATAACCAAATTACACAATGATGAAGAGAAAGGCAAGAGGATTTTTGGCGTGATCAAAACAATCCCAACTGATTTTCATCGCCGCGTTTTTTCGGCTCTTTCCGCGCCGGCGCCTGCCATTTTTCGTAGGCTTTGAGCTGTTCTTCAATATCAGCCAAAAAGCGCGACCCGGGGTTTTCCTGCAACCGCCCGAACAACGGCCGGCGTTTGGCGCGCAAGAGATAAAGCTGCTCTTTGGCGCGCGTCATGCCGACGTAAAACAAGCGGCGCTCCTCCTCGACGGAACTCTGCAAACCCTGTAACTGCATCGGCAGCAGCGTCTCTTCGCAGCCAATCATAAAAACGACGGAAAATTCCAGGCCCTTCGCCGCATGTAAAGTCATCACCGCAATTTTCTCGGCGCGCGGATCGAAATGGTCGGCTGCGCCCTCCAGCGCCAGCGCATCGAAAAATGCGCGAACCGGCGCCGGGCGATTCGATGACTCATAAACCCGCGCCAGATTCAGCACCCGTTGAAAATGCCCGGCCAGCTTTTCATCGCCTTTCGTCAAATTTTTCCACGTCGGCAGCTTGAACAGAAATTGTATCGCCTCGACCAGTCCGCCGGATGCAAAACGCCGGCCGGCTTCCTGCAATTCGCACGAAAACGCCGCCAGCGCCAATTTCTGTTTTTCCGTTAAAGATTGTTCCTCGCGCAGAAAGCGGTCGAACGCCCCGGCCTCGAGTTGATGAATTCTTTTAAAAAAGACCTCGGCGCGCCGCGCGGTTTGCTCGCCGATGCCCGGCAGGGCAAATTGGAGCAATGCCGCCAATTTTGTCGGATCGATTTTTAGTGCCGCATTTTGCCAGGCAACGCCGCATGACCAACGAATCGCCGTCGCCAGCTCGCGCACGCCCCGCCGGTTTAACAACGGCGCGTCGCCGGCAATCTGATACGGCATTCCCGCGCGCGACAAGGCCTCCTCCAGCGCCGGCCGCAGCGCGTTCAAGCGATACAACACTGCAAAATCGCCGAATGTATACTCGCCCGCGCGCCCTTTTTCCACGCGGCCGGAATCCTGCGAAAACATGCTCGTGCCGCCGACCATTTTTTCGATTTGATGCGCCACATACTCGGCTTCGGCTTTCTCCGTCGGCGCCGCGTGAATCGTCAACCGGCCCGGCGTTAACAAAGTCGGAGAAAGCGGCATGGCCAGGCTCTCATTGCCGGCCTCGATCACTTGCGTCGAAGCGGAAAGAAGCGTCGGCGCCGAGCGATAATTTTCCTCCAAATACAACGTCGCGGCGCCGGCAAAGTCTCGCTCGAATTTTGAAAAGTAACCGGCGTCGGCGCCGCGAAAGCCGTAAATCGCTTGATTCGGATCGCCGATGGCGGTCAACGCCGCGTTCTCGTGAACCAGCAATTTCAGCAGCCGGTGCTGCGCCGGATTGATATCCTGATATTCGTCGACAAAAATCCATTGATAGCGGCGGTGAATGTCGTGGCGCGCCGAGCGATTTTCCTGCAACAGCCGGACGGTTTCAAGCAGCAAATCATCAAAATCCAAGCGCCCGTTTTTTCGCAGCGCCGAATCATAAACCTCGCGAGCAGCCAACGTCTCGTGGTCGGGTTCGGAAGTTTTGCCGCCGGCTTTTAAACGCGAAATTTCGTCGAGAAGACGATCGCGTGCAGCCGCGGATTTTTCCGGCCACAGCTCTTTCGCCGTGTCACGTTGCTCTTCTTCGCCGATGATTTCAAAATCCGGCGGCAAACCGGCCTGCTCATGATGCTCCCGCAGCACGCCCAGGCAAAAAGCATGGAACGTTCCAATTGTTGTTTTCGCGGCAAGCGTCCCGGCGATTTTTAGCGCGCGCTGGCGCATTTCTTCCGCGGCTTTGTTGGTGAACGTGATCGCGAGAACTTCCTCCGGCTTGGCAAAATTCTCAATCACGTAAGCCATGCGATGCGTCAACGTATGCGTCTTGCCGGTGCCGGGGCCGGCCACGATCAGCAAATGGCTGCGCCCATGCCTCACCGCTTGCTGTTGCGAGGGGTTCAACGCGCCGGCTTGCTGCAACAGCGGCTTCGGCGTTTCGTATGAAGCCTTGGCTTCTTCACGAACGGCCGGTAAATTCGCCGGCGTGTTTTCTCGGTAAATGAGTTTTCCGTTTTTCGTTTTATCGTTTTTTTCTTTTCTATCAGGCCCCGGATCCAACAAGCTCACTTGTGTGCTCAACCGCTCGCGCTCTTCCGGCGTAAACAAATGAATCGTGCCGTATTCTCCGTCATAGCCCGCAGCAATTTTTACTTCACCGGCGCGCACCCGCCGAACTCCCTCGGCAACCACGCCGCCGGCAATGCGTTCGATGTTTTCCAACGGCGCTTCGCGGATAATGAACAACTCGTTGCCAAGCCCCGCCAGTAAGCGTTGAAAAATTTCTTCGACGCCTTTGGTTGCCGGTTTTTGATTCTTCGCCTCGCCAATGATTTCCGGCAGCGGAACGAGATTTTCATAAGGCCGGGCGCGCGGCGATTTCTCGCCGGCGGGACGATCGGCCAGCTCTTCGACACGCGCCATCACGCCGACGGTAACCGGCTTGCCGCAAACCGGACAATCGCCCTGGTTCGCCTGCGTCTCCCGCGGATGCAGGCGCGTCTTGCACAAACGATGGCCGTCGTAATGATATTTGCCCTCTTCGGGAAAAAACTCAATCGTGCCGAGAAAGCCGGAATTGTTTTGATCTTTCATCGCGTTAAAAATTCCCGGATAAGAAAGCTCGGTGTCGAACAAATTTGCCTCGCGTGCCAGCTTTGGCGGCGAGTGCGCATCGGAATTGGAAACCAGCACGAAACGATCGAGCTGCTGCAAACGCCAATTCATCGGCGGGTCGGACGAAAGCCCGGTTTCCACCGCAAAAACGTGCGGCGTCAAATCGGCGAAACAATCCTCAACCGAATCGAATCCGCCTTTCGATCCGAGCATCGAAAACCACGGCGTCCAAATATGCGCCGGAATAAAAAAAGCGAGCGGGTCGGATTCCAGCGTGATCTCCAACAAATCGCGCGAGTCGAGGCCAAGAATCGGGCGGCCATCCGAGCGAATGTTGCCGATGGTTTCGAGGCGGGCTTGAATTTTTCTAGCGGTGGCTAGGCTTGGCGAGAAAATGAGGTTGTGAACTTTGCGAACCTTATCGAGGCGTTTGTAAATGTTGGAAATTTCCGTCGTCAGCATGAAGCGCACGTCGCCGCGGCAGGCTTTGGGAACTTCGGCTTGGGTGGCTCGGCTAAATTCGTCTTTCAAACGAAACAGCCCATCTTCCGCCGGCTCCAACTTTTTTTCCACTTCATCGAGCCACCCCGGATGCGTAAAATCGCCGGTGCCAACGACGGTCACGCCCTTGAGCTGCGCCCATTTGCTGAGATGCTCGAGATCGAGCTGCGGGCTGGTGGCGCGTGAGAAATGCGAATGCAAATGCAAATCGGCGACGAATTTCATTTTTTGTCGCGCAGTTTTTCCAATTCAGCTTTTAAACGAGCCACTTCGGCTTGCGCTTCACGTGCTTGCTTCGCAAACGCTTCCCGTTCAATCATCGCTTGTGCGGGGTCGACCAACCATTTGCCCTCCGCCGGATCATAAAACCGCAACTCAAAAGGCATGTCTATTCTGCCGGTCGGAAACGCCCACAACTCCAATTTCAACCGCTCGCTGACGAGCCGCCATCCTTGCTTTGTCTCTTTGCCGTTGAAAGCCGGCGGCGATAACGTTTCCGTCGTTTGCAGCACGTACTCTTCGCCAACGAGTTGATAGCCTCGCAAAGGCGGATTGAGATAATGCCCGTAAGGATCAAAGAGATAATATTCCTCGATCCCAATGCGGGAATAGATCAGGCGTTTGGTGCCCAAATCTTCTTCTTGCGTTTTGCGCGAAGTGAATTCGAAGACGACTTGCGGCGCTTGTTTCTCCTCCCAAAGCTTGTAACTGCGCCGGTATTTCTTGCCGACGCCCCATACCACATAAACGTCGGGCGCCACGCGTTTCTTGGGATTGCCTTCCCGATAATAAAGCAGCATATTCGCGCCGGCATAAGCCATTTCCACTTCCCGAAGCCAATGCCTCAGGATTTCGCGTGCATTGATAATGTGCGAAATGTGAGCATCGCTTTCAGCCATAGGTTTTCCATCTCCCTCAGGGTAATCCGCCACCCGCTGGCGACGCTTTGCCAAGCCCGCAGAAGGGGCAAGAAGTTCAGCAGGCATAAATTTTCTCTCGCAGATAAATGTTTCGTGCAGAGATTTTTTGTTGGTTATTGCAAGCCAATTTTCCTCTCGGGCTCAAATTCGAAATGACGCAGAAGACCGGCGGCGTGATAGTTGTGGCAACGGTCAAATATAGCCAAATTTTTGGTGACATGCAAGTTTTTAGTCATGATCAACAAGCGGCCACTAAAATTTTCTCTTGTTCAATTCATCGCTTCTGCGTAAATTTTTTCAAATCGAAGGAGCAAACATGAAAGATTCATTCTGGCAGTATTTCCTGGCAATGACCGCGTTATTGTTTTTTAGCTTTGCTCTCGGCGCTGGGTTTAATGAAAATGGCAACAACCTGGCCGAACAAAGCGCGAGCCGGAAAATCCGCGTCCACATTCAGATCATCGCCGATTCGAGCAATTCGCTGCAGGCCGACGTCGTAGTCCCGGTTGGCACGCCGGCGCGCGATCTCATGGATCGCTTGTTCAAAACGAATTATGCGGATTTCGCCCATCGCTTCGTCAACGGCATCGCCGGGTTCATCATCTCGCCGCGGGAGAAAAAATTTTGGAGGCTGGAAATTGATGGGAAGGCGTCGGAGGTCGGCATCGCTGAAATCAAAATCAGCAAACCGATGCAGATTCGGTGGGTCATAACGGCGTTTCAATAAATCAGATCGCCGCGACCAGCTCTTTGGCGCGTGATTTTTGCAGCGTGCGTTTGCGTTTCAAGCGCGGCATCGCCAAGTCGACAAGACGGGCCGCCATCGCGCCATACTTCAAGCCAAGCGCTTCGACCGCCATCGGGAAAACCGATTCGGGATGCAAATCCGGGTTGGTGTTGAGGTCCACAACCATCGGGCGGCCATTCCACAGGCGCACATCCATTCGCGCATAATCACGACAGCCGAACGCGCGATAAGCCGCCGCTGCCGCCGCTTCGATCTTGGCGCGCAGCCTGTTATTTTCCGGCGCCGGGCAATGCCAGTCGATGCTCATCATGCCGCGCGAACCGCGCACGAATTTGCAGTCATAAGTATAAATGCGCTCGTAAAGATTCGAGAAAGCGGAGAAATCCAATTCGACCGGCGGCAGCGCTTCGACCTTGCGATTTCCCCACACCGCGACGTGAAACTCCCGGCCGTCGACAAACGCTTCGACCAGCGAGGCCTGCCCAAATTCACCGTACACCGCGCGAATCTGCCGCGCCAACGCCGCGCGATCGTTAACGACGGAATGATACGTAATGCCGATGCTGCTGTGTTGTTCCACCGGTTTCACTATCGCCGGAAAATACTCCCATTCGGTGGTTTCGACTTCGCTGCTCATAACGCGGCCGGGAGGCGTGAGCACCCTGGCGGCGCGCAGGGCATGTTTACCGCGCCATTTGTCGAGATTGTTCTTCAGAATGCGCGACCCCGATCCGGTAAAAGCGAAACCGCGCGCTTCCAGCTCTTTCGCCACCAAGTGATCCGACCACGGCATCGCCTCAAAACCTTCGCACCAATTGAAGACCAACCATTCCAACGGATCATAACCCTCCAAAGCGTCCAGGCTTTTATAGGCTTCTATCGGCTCGACTTGATAACCATGTCTTTGCAGGCCGTCGAGCATTTTTTCAACCAGCTTCCGCACTTCTTTTTGATCGGCGCGCGACCAACTGGAATCCATATTGTACAGCAAAATAATTTTTCGCGTCATCACTTCGCTTCGAGCAGGCATGAGAGCATCGACCGTTTTGTTGAGGCGGATGAATTATAAAAAACTCGAGGCGTCATCTCGCCTCATTTTATATTAAAAAGATAAGAAGAAAATTACAAGATAAATTTTTTGAAAATTTCTCGGAGGTTCGGCGCGGAGAGATTGAAGAGCAGAAAATGAAAAAATTTCGAAGCAGCAGAATCTTTAGAATACTTCAAACCGCGGAATGGCCGGAAAACTTATGATAATCCGCGCCGGCGAAATTCCCGTCTTTTTTTCACGTGTCGAGGCGCCATGATCGCCGTAAAAAGCAGCGAGACGACAAGAGCGACGGCCACACAAAACACAATGGTTGAACTAATACTCATACCAAACATACAAAAGCGCTCCGTTATTCATGTGATAATAATGAAAAGCTTATTCTTTTTTTCTATCTAAATATCCTTTCAATCCAAAACCACTTCCCAAACCTCCCAAAAACATGGCGAGTAATTTCAACATCTCTTTGTAAAGTTCTGTGTTTTGACCAACTAAAAATACGGTTGCAAAAACAAATAATACCGAAAATATCAGCACATAAGCAAGGATATATCGCTTTGATGATTGCGTGTCTGCGAAAGCCCTCTCATCATCTTTCTCTGCAAGCTCAAGTATTTTAGAAATGTGCGCTTCATTGATTTTTGTCAAAAAGGGCGGCACTGGGCCGGAAAAGCGTTGCATAGAAAATCCTATTTCCATCACCTTTTTGACTTCTGGTGGCAGTTTTTCGAATACACCTTCAGCAATAACTTCATCTGTCTTCGGTTCCTGTTCTTCTTGTTCAGTTGAGTTTTTCTTTTGATCAGATTTTTCGTCAGACATTATTGACCTCTCCTTAAATTAAGAAAAAAGTTGCAATTGTTGCAATTTGCTTGCAAAAACCTTTGACACTCTTTCTTCAACTTCATTCTCAATGAATATTGAACAGGTATATAAAAGCAAACCCGTGAAATGGTCGGTGTTTAAAACACCTGTATCACGAAGAGACACAAGATAATTTAGCATATTCTTAAAACTGGCGACATTGGGATCGCTCAACTTAGATAGATTTGTTCTTGATGGGCCTTTGGAAAGATACTTAGCAAGCTCTGTCATAGTTTCTTTTTGTATAGCCATATCAATCCTCCTTTGTTGTTTAAGATAACAAAAAATATCTGAAAATCAAAGTTTTTTCATCAACTATTCCTGGACGTCATCCATCGGCATAACGCGATGCTGCAAATAATTTTGGTAAAACGCTTTCGCCTTCCCGCGGTTCAAGTTCGCATAACAATAAATGCAGCCGTGCGGGCAACTGTCGTAGTAACCGATGTCGCGGCTCTCGCAGCAGCCGCAATCCTCCCGCGTCGGCGCGGCGCGGAGTTTCCGATAACGGTCGGGAGCGATGTCGCGAATCGTTTCCATATCGACGCAGCGCGATTTGGCGACGCCGTCGATCTCGCAAAGCGCATCCTGGCAGCAGGAATAGAGTGTCATGTCATTCGCCGCAGCAATGGGCGCGAGTTGGCGCACGATCTTCAATCTTTCCTGCAATGCGGCGTCGAGAAATTCAACGCCATGCTCGCGTGTCGCTTTCGCAAAATTACGCTGCACTTTCAGATACCAGCTTACAAAGGAAAAATAGCATCGCCTCGTGGCCCCGCGCAAGCGTTCCGCCAGGTGGCCGAATTTTTCAATGTGATAGCTCGGCGGCGTGAGATCGGACAACACAATCGGATCGTAACGCCAGAAAACTTGGCCGGGATAACGTTCGGATAAGCGCAGAAAAGTCGAAATGGCGAAATCCACCGGCGGGTTGTTCGTCTCCAGCGTTTTCGGCAGGCCGTTGATGGTGAAATGAAAATAGTAGGCGCGGCGATAAAGCTCGTCCAAACGGTCGAGATGTTTTTCAAGCGGATGGGGGTTGCGCGTCCAAAACACGATGAACAGCACTTCTTCAGGCCGCAGCGAAAGCCGCACCGGTTTGAAGCTCATCGGGTTCGGATAAACCACGTACCCCTGCTCGACCTGGCGCATAAACCAATCGGCGTAGTACGCCGGAATGTCGGTGCGGCGGGAGGCGGAGATGATGCGGGGAAATGGCTTTTTTTGTTGTTTTAAAAATTTCCGTTGCTTATTAACCATGTTAATACTAATTTTCAATATTAGATGATGCAATGAACTAAAAATGGCGCGAAAAGAAAAAATCTTGGAACGAATCCGCAATAATCCGTAAGCAAAGTTGCGGAGTAGTTTTATGAAAAAACTCGACTATTATCTTTCTCTTGATTATCCAATACTGATTCGCAAAATGAAGCGTGATGAGGCCGGAACAGACGAACCTCGTTATATTGCTCAGATTCCTTTGATTAAAGGCCTGCTTGCAGAAGGAGAAACGCGGCAAGCCGCCCTAGCCAATCTTGAGCATGTTAAACGCTTGGCTTTTGAGCTTATGTTAAAACAAGGCAAAGAGATTCCCGAACCTGTATTTGAAGACGATCTCAAAGCCGTTGCTTGAACTTTTCGCGTTACAATCTTTGGGAACCACCGTTAAAACTTTTTTTACGCGCTTGCCCTCGCTTTGAGCCAATCAATCAGTTTATTTACCGACGCATCCAATGTCACTAAATCGCCGCTGTTTTCGATGACATAATCCGCACGTTTGACCTTTTCCTCGAGCGGAATTTGATTCGCCATGCGGCGGTGCACCGCAGCCTCGTCCACGCCGTCGCGCTGCATAACCCAGGCGAGGCGTTTCGACATCGGCGCGCTCACGACCACCATCACGTCCATCGCTTCGTTCCAATGCACTTCATAATGCAGCGCCGCCTCGACGACGGCGATCTTCTCGCCCTTTTGCTGCAATGCTTCCAATTGACGTTCGACCGCGTTGATCACCCGCGGGTGAATGATGCCGTTGAGTTTTTCAAGTTGCTTGCGGTCGTTAAACACGATCGCGGCGAGAGCTTTGCGTTGTAAACGACCGCTGGCATCGTACATGTTCTCGCCAAATTCTTTTTTGATGCCGCCGATAATCACCGGATCGGTTTCCGAAAGCTGTCGGGCGAGGGTGTCCGCATCCAAAACCGTAAAGCCCGCATTCAGCAAACGTTTGCGGACTTCCGATTTGCCGCAGCCGATACCGCCGGTTAAGCCGACGACGAGCATGACAGTACCTCCTTGCCAATTCTATTTTGATAGAAAATTCACCAGAATTTTTTTGAGTTCAGAAACTGGCACATCTTCTTTTTCCCCTTTTGAATATAAATCGAGCAAGACAAAAGTCGGTGTAGCTTTAAATTTCACTTAAGCACCTTGTCAAGGTCTAAAAGTTTATTCGCTACAAGTTCTTTAACTGCACGTTGGGTTGAGCGAGGCACTTTCTCCTCTTCTAAAAATGTAATAACAACCAAAGATCTTTTCCGCGCCTGCTTTTTGGGTATCGGCTCAAGAAGTGCAATACGCTCTCCATCATATAAACCTTTTATAGCTATCATTGTCATGATCCTTTCTTGTTTAAAATTTATCGCACAATCATAAACTTCGTCACCGTCGTTTGCGTTCCCGAAGTCACGTAACACAGATAAACGCCCGACGGCGCGAAATTTCCCCGCGCGTCGCGCGTGTCCCAATCGACGCCGCCGTTGCCGTCGGTTTCCTCCAGCGTCGCGAGCACGCGGCCTTCAACATCCAAAATTTTTACCAAAGCGCGCGGCGTCAAGCCGGCGATGATGAGCATGTCGTGTTGCGTCGAAACGAACGGATTCGGATAAACCAGCACGCGATTCAAATTCGCGCTGGCCATCGCAAAGCCGATGGCATCGCCTTCGCCGGCGCGCAGTGACTCGCGGGAAACGCTGCGGACGCCGGAAATTTCGAGAACGTGATTTTTTCCCAGCGGGCCGAGCCCGCCCTGGGCCAGCGTCAATCGCACCGCGGTTGCATCACCGGCAACGGCAGAGGCGCTCGCCAACATGATGTCGTTTGGCGTCGTGCGGCCAAGGGTTTTGAATTTGTAATTGCCAATTTGCGCCGCACTGGAAATTTCAACCGGCAGATTGAACCGCACGAGAATTTGCCGCGGCGATTCGAGCGCGGCTGAGACAATATAAAAACGGGACGGCTCTTTAGCAACAGTAAAAACAGCGCGGCTTTTGTTTTGGTTTATCGGAACGCGATCCGCATCATCGGCGCCCTCGACACGAATTTCATAGACGCCTGGCGCAAAACCGAAGCGCGGAAAAGACAAAATCACCTCGGCGGCGGAGCGGCTGAGCGCGACGCTTTCCGGCGCCAGGTTGAAGCGCGCCGGCGTTTCGATTTGGCTCAAATTAAACAATACGGTTTGTTTGATTGTTTCGTGCATCGGCTCGTCAAATCGTATCGCCACGTGATGCGGCGCGAAGAAATGCGCCGAAACCACCGCCGGCGGCTTGGAAGGCCGCGCCCTCACTTCGAGCGAACGCGGGCCGATTTGCGGTTGTTGCTGCGCGTTGAAAGTGGCAACCGCATAGCGATAAAGCTGTTCCGTCGTTAAAAGCGAATCGAGAAAGCTGGTTTCGGTTTTCGTTCCCAAGAATTGTAACGGTTCATTCTCGCGGCCGCGATAAATCGCATAGCCATCCGCTCCGGTACCGGGCCGCCAAGTGAGCAAAACACGCGTGGCATCCAGCGGCCGCGCTGCGACTTCGCTGGGGGCGGGCGCGCCGGTTTGCAGGCCAGGGCGTTGGAAAGCGCGAATAATCTGCCCATCGGAAAAATAAAATTCCGCGTGATCGGCGCCATCCAAATTTGCCACCACCGTTGTGTTGCTGCGCGACGGCTGATAGTGCCAAATGATTTTTGCTCGCCCGTTTTCAAATTTGACGACGTACGCATTCGGAAAAAGATTGAGAAACAGCTCGTCGCGGCCGTCGCCATCAATATCGCCCGCGCCCAGGCCGGCGTCAAAATCTTTCGGCGGTTGAAAGCCAAAGAACGCTTGCTCCCAAATCGGCTGAAAACGATTGTCAGCGACGCTGCGATAAATCCGAAACAGCCAATGCCGCGCGTCAAATTCGTGTTCGGCGTTCAGCTCGGGATCGGAATGGCAGCCGGCGGCAAAATCCATGCGGCCATCGCCGTCAAAATCGCCGGCGCGAATGAAATCGATGCTGTCGATCAGCGGCAGGCTGTCGCTCCACGTCGCGACGAAACGGTTATCGCCGGCCGCTTCATAAATATACAAATCGCCATCGTAGTCGCCAAAAAGAATTTCTTTGCGGCCATCGCCGTCGAAATCGCCGATCTCGACATGCGGCACGCCGGTGAGATTCGTGCCGCCCGTAAAATTCGGCAACGAATCGACAAGCTGATATTGATTGTCGAGAATGTTTTCCAAAATTTGAAAGCGCTCACCGCGGCGTCCGATGATTTCGCCGCGGCCATCGCCATCGAGATCGGCGTAGTGGCTCGCCCAAAAATCATTCGTGTCGGACCAGACCAACTGGTTGGGAAAAGAATTGGGCGTCGAAGCTTCATAAATGAAACTAGTGGGACCAATGCCGCCGAGAATTTCCAGTCGGCCGTCGCCGTCGCCGGCATCGCGCGGAATGCCGAGATGCTCGGTGATGAACCGTTTGGCGAAACCAGCGTCGCTGCGCTCAAAAATCGCCAGCGGACCGATGCCGCCGTTTTTGTCGTAAACCGACATGATGATTTCGCCGCGGCCATTTAAGTTAAAATCACTCGCACGATTTAACAGCCAGCCGGCCGGAAGCGGCTCAGCGGTTGGGCTGGCGTCTTGCAAAGTTACTTCGACAAACGCGGCCGTGTTGATCGGCGGCTCGCTCAAATGCAAAACGTAATTTTCGTTATGAACCGCCTGTTTCAATCCGGCGCGATTGGCGGCTTCGAGAAAAAATTCGATTTCGCCGGCGGCGAGCCGCTGCGAAAAATTCAGGCGATGGATTTTGCTCGAATAATTCGAGGACAGCGGCGCGTGGCCGGCGGCGCTTCCTTTCATTCGCCACCACAAAACAGTTTGACAAAGATCGTCGGTGGTAAATTCAATCAACACGCTGTGGAGATTGCCGTCGATCATCGGCGTCATTTTCACTTTGCCGAAGCGCGGCGGCGTGCGGTCGAGAAACATGCGAATTTTATCTTCGACGCCGCGGCCGTTTTGCTGCGCGACAACTAGGCGTAAAGTATAACTGGTGTCCGGCAAATTTGCCAACGGCCAAACACCGAGCGAGTCGGCGAGAACTTGACGATTTTCGGTGCGGCTGATCATGGTCCATTTTTGCGGATCATCGCCGAGGCCATAAGAAAGCTCGTACCCGCGCACAAAAGCGCCGAGCGCCGTGCCGCGAATCAGCAGAGCGCCGCCGGAAAAACCGGCATCCATCGTTGGCGCATGAATTTCGGCGCGCGCGGCTTGCCCGATTTGCAAAGCCGCTGCCGCGTCGATGCGTCCGGCGCCGTAAAAGCGATCCCAGCCGCGATCGCCCAGATCGCGCGCGCTATTCGTCAGCGCGGCGCGAACCATTTCGTTATTCCAATTTGAAAAACGTGACAGCAGCAAACCCGCGAGCGCTGAAACAAACGGCGCTGAGGCCGAGGTGCCGCCGAACTGGGTGTATTTGCCGCCGAACGCGGTCGTCCAAATCTCGGAGCCTGGCGCGACAATGTCGATGGTTGCGCCGAAGTTCGAAAAGCCGGCCAGTTGATCGTTGCGAGTGCTCGCGCCGGCGGCAATCGTTTCGGAAAATCCCGAAGGATAATGCGGCGTATCGGTGGCGGAATTTCCGGCGGAGGCGACCATCACGACGCCGCGGCCGTGCGCAAAGCGAATGATGTCGCGCAACATCGGCGAGACAACCACGTCGCCGAAGCTCATGTTAATGACGCGGCTGCGATTCATCACCGCATAAACAATTGCCGAAGCGACGTCATCTTCTTCGAGCAAGCCTTGACTCGTGCCGGCGCGCAGCGCCATGACGCGACAGCCGTGCGCCAGTCCCGCGATGCCGAGGCGATTATTCGCTGTCGCAGCAATGATGCCCGTGACTGCCGTGCCGTGGCCGTTTTCATCGGCAGGGTCATTGTCGCGCTCGCGATAATCGCCGCCGTCGGGAAAACTCGGCGCGTCGGTAAAATCCCAGCCGCGAAGATCATCGATGAAACCGTTGCCGTCGTCGTCGATGCCGTTAAAATCACTTGTCTCAACTTTGCCGTTGCGGTTCAAATCTTCGCCGGCGTTGATCCAAATTCCGGTTTGCAAATCCGGATGTTTGAAATCCACGCCGGTGTCGATGACGGCAATGAGAATATTCGGATTGCCGGTCGTGAGGCGCCAGGCCTCGGGAGCGCGAAGCGTTTGCAAAGCCCATTGCGCCGCAAAAAGCGAATCGTTCGGAAGCTCTGCCGCGAGATGATTTAAAGAGCTCGAGGGCGAAATCGTCGCGACATTGAAAACGTGATTCGGCTGGGCGTATTCAATTTCCGGAAGTTGACTGAGAGCATTGATGGCGGCGGAGAGATCGATGCGCGCCTCGGCAAAACGCACCAACACCAACGATAGCAATTCCGGCGGCGCATTTTCCGGCAACAACGCGGTCATTTCGTGCGCGCCGAATCGCTGCAGCTTTGCGGCAACCGCCGGTGAGCTGATTTCATACCGACCGGCGCGAGTTTTGGATAATGACGCCGAAGCGCGTAGTTTTAAAATCAATTCGCCGGCGCCTGGCGGCAGTGTTTGCGCCAGCGCGACAGCCCCGCCGAAAAAAAGATTGAGCAAAAATTGTCCAACGGCTATTCTGTTTTTTCGATGGATATATTTTTTTTGTTGAAAGAAATAATTGAGCAACAAGTTCTGATTATTTTTCTTCCAAAACAAATTTAACAAAAAAATTGGGTTCATAAGTGGTCAAGCAGCGCGAAGCTGAGATTGATGAGGGATGAAAAGCAAAATTCAAAATAAAAACGTTGCTATCGAAGTGCTCCCCGGAATCATCCGCCGCGCCGATGCTCACGAAGAAATGATTCGGCGTAACCCCGCAGGGCGGGGTGAAAACGTCGTCAAGCCGGTGATGAAACTCGTGAACAGCCAATCAATTATTACCGGCATTGCGGCCTTTTCGCGTGGCCTCCCACCACGAATAGCCGTAGCCTTCGTGTTAATAAAATTCCTTCACCGCCGCCGCCAGCAACGGAATCATGATTTCGTGATGGCCGATGAAGTTGTAGCCCTTGCCGCCTTGCAAAGTCGGGCGCTGCACCACGTTCACCCGCGGCCGGTAATGCGCGAACATGTCGAAATTGGCCGTAAAAAAATCCTTGACCGGCGGTTGGATATTGCGCACGATGGTCAATGCTTTGAGAAAAACTTCCGGCATCAAAACGTTCGAGCCGATATTGAGCACGACACCGCCGCCGTTGATTTTGCCGACTTGCGCCGAAAAAATCTTGAAATCGCGAAACGTCAACTCGCCATACGCCGCGCCGTCGGCCGTCGGTTGTTGATGAATGATATCCGTGCCGATGGCGACGTGCACGGTTGCCGGAATCGACAACTCAAATGCCGTTGCCAGCAAACTGTGTTGCAAGCCTTCGGCGCCCGATTTTAATAACGCTTCGCCGACGGTTTCGCCAAATCCTTGTTGCCGGCTTCGGCCATTGATCACGGCGTTATTGATGAACTCGCCGGTTTCTTGCGCCATGCCAAACGAGCCATCCGCGAGTCCGTCGGCGACTTCTTCGGAAGTTTGCCCGAACAGCGCCAGCTCGGCGTCGTGAATCACGCCGGCGCCGTTCATCGCGATGCAGGTGATGATGCCGCGTCGCATCAGATCAACAAAAATCGGCGAGAGGCCGACCTTGATGACGTGCGCGCCCATCATGACGATCACGGGCTTGCCGTTTCGGCGCGCGGCGATGATGCGCTCGACCAATTCGCGAAAATCCCTGGCAACCAGAATGTCGGGCAGCGAACGATAAAACGTCTCAAAAAAATCGCCGCGGTGAAACGGTTTGGCCAGCTCGTCGCGATGGACTTTGCTGGGCCGCTGGCGCACCGAATAGGTTTTAACTTTATTGAGATCGATTTCCGGATATTTTGACACGGCGGTTTATCTCGTCTAAATAAAAGTGTTTGATTTGCAGGAAGAAATTAGCTATAATATAATCGGTTTCACTGAAAAAGCCAATCTTTTTGCGGTTGAGGATTTGACGCCATGATTCCTGTCGACATAAAAAAATCAGATGCGCGGACGCTGCAAATCGAGTGGGATGACGGGCATATCAGCCGCTATCCGCTCGAGTTTTTGCGCCGCGAATGTCCCTGCGCCTCGTGCTCGGAAGCACGCCGCGCGCCCGCCAAGCCGGCGAATCCGCTGCGGGTTTTGCAAGCGCATGAAATGATTCAAAGCAATTTAGACATTCGACAAGCCGAAGTGGTTGGGCGGTATGCCATCCAGTTTCACTGGAATGACGGACACGCGGAGGGAATTTATACGTTTGATTTTTTGAGAAGCCTTTGTCAATGTGATGAATGTACAAAGCAGAAGACTGGGTGATTTTGAAACATCAATAATCTAAATGCGCAGCTACAAAATAAAAATCATTTTTACCTTGCCATTATTCTTGCCGATGCTGAAGATTTCAACAGCCTCTCCGGGGCCTGCCAATCTTATAATTTAATTAAAAAGGAGTTGACTTTCAACTCAACATTTTGTATATTCTGTCAGCCAGAAAAAGATTTGAACACTTGTGAATTGGAGAATGGCATTTCATGTCAACGACCTTTGGACAGACATTGCGGAAATTTCGTCACGCGAAAAACGTCAGCCAAAGAGAGCTGGCGGAAAGAACAGAGGTTGATTTTTCCTATATCAGCAAAATAGAAAATGACCGTTTGCCCCCACCGGCAGCGGATACCATCGTCAAGATTTGCGAAGTTTTGGAAATTTCGGCAGGGCAATTATTGGTCTTAGCGGGCAAAGTGCCCACCGAAGTAAAAGAAGCCATTGGCTCCAGCGAAGCAGCCATTCAGTTCATCCGAGATGCACAAGCGATGAAATTGACTGAAGACGAATGGCAGAAACTAAACAAACAACTCAAACGCTTGCGGAGATGATCGTGTCCGGACAACTTTCGTTTTTTGACCTTGACGAACCGAATACAGCAATCGCGAAACGTCAAGAAATATATCCAAAGGATAATATCGTTTGGTCATACTCTCGAAGAGAGGCTCTCGAGCATTGTCCCAGAAAGTATTATTATGATTACTATGGTGCCAATAGCAAGACAGCAAAAGCTGAAAAAGATAAAGCAATTCTCCGGCAAGCCAAAGGTTTGAAGAATCGCTATCTCCGCTCTGGTGAAATTCTCCATCTCGTCATACGAACCTTTTTCAAGGATTCTCAAAAGGGCAAGACATGGTCTACCAATGGATTGGTCGAATGGGCAAAAAAGATCTTCCGAGAGGATAGGGAATATTCATCAAACAGTGATTCCAGAGAAAAACAGTCTAAGCAGAAATTTCCGCCAACACACTTGCTGGAATATCATTTTCAACTTCAATATGCTGAAACATTGTATCTTGAAGCTGAAAAGCGCTTAATTCGGGCTATTTCAAGTTTTGTAGAAAGTCCAGAGCTTGCGTCATTTCACAAAGGCGCAACACAACCCGATGCTAAAATTGAAAAGAAGTTTGCTTTGCAAAATGGAATCTTTCGTGCCAGAGGCCAGGTTGATTTGGCCTATTCAACGGAGGACACAACGGTTATTGCAGACTGGAAAACTGGCGAAGCGGGCGGCGCGGAAGAGAGCTTGCAACTGGCATTTTATGGCTTATGGGCCAAAGATGCATTCAATCGTGCCCCAGAGAAGATTCAACTCTTTCGCGTTAATCTCGCAGAAGGCAAGGCCAAGCAGTTTTTCTTAACGAACAAAAGTTTATTCCGTGCTAAAGCAAAGATCATACAGGACCTCGAACGCATGCAAATGTTGCATCCATACGGTGTGAAAGCAAATGCCAAGGCTTTTACGCCGTGCGGGCAACCTAAAATTTGTATCCTCTGTCCATTTCAGGGGATTTGTCCAAAGGAGTAGACGGCATGATTGAAACGAACATTCATCTCATCAAGGGTGGAACTGTTTTATATTTGGATACTCGTCTTGCCAAAATACGCTCTCAAGATAAATCGTCGGACATCTTTGAAAAAGCTTGCAGTGCCTTGGCAAAGCGACATGGTTTGGCAGCCGTGCCTACCTCGGTCGCCAACGAACGTCAACTTCTTGTTGTCTCTCCGTCATCTGTTCCTGCACTGCAACTATCCGGCGATGATTGGTTGGCGGAAGTTATTGACAATGGCAATGGCCCGCGGTTGCTCTTTTCTACTCCCGAAGATCAATCCGCGATGGCACAATTGGTGGAGAGAAGCTTACTCATCGCGATCCGCCATCAGACAAAGCTGTGGAATCTCGAAAGCAACCGTATCTGGTATGAACCCCATCCCTTTGATAAAAGCGAAGACATCAATGCTTTCCGACGCTATCACCTCTCGGTGATTCCCATTGAAAACATAGGCCTGGGTTTGGTTATTCACATTTCAACCGCTTTCTTTACCAATCGCACCGTT
>Ga0247727_10006507_pt1 | contig 22930 bp, 13 predicted proteins | sample WisWelCaveWW1625_FD_202498 | JGI IMG/M metagenome (GOLD analysis project Ga0247727, IMG submission 202498) | Biofilm microbial communities from Wishing Well Cave, Virginia, United States - WW16-25 | ecosystem: Environmental > Aquatic > Deep subsurface > Groundwater > Cave microbial mat | place...
CGTCCATCTTGCGAAACGTATACTGAATCGCATAAGTGATTTCAGATTCTTCAGTAATGAGTTTGCAAATTTTATTTTCCACAAAAAAGCCTGTTAGCATCACGTCAGGAATATGTTTTTTCTTCATCCACTTCAGCCATTCATCATGAACAGAAGATTCAAGAGTAACTGTTACATTATATATATACATGGAATAGGATGAAGATAAAAGAAAAATCAATAACCCATCAGCAGGCAAACAGCATAGGCGCAAACGCCTTCTTCGCGTCCAACGAAACCAAGTTGCTCGGTGGTGGTGGCTTTGATGGAAATATTTTTCAAAGGAATCTTTAATGTTTCAGCCAGGATTTTTTTCATTTCCGGAATGTGTGGAGAAATTTTTGGCGATTGAAGTGTAACGGTGCAATCTACATTTCCTATTTCATAACCCTCTTTTTTTAACATCTGCGCAACTTTCTTCAAAAGTATTTTACTGTCAATCCCCTTGAACTCTTCTGAAGTATCAGGAAAATGAGTTCCTATGTCTCCGAGATTAGCAGCGCCAAGAAATGCATCGCACATGGCGTGAATCAATGTGTCGGCATCAGAATGCCCGACTGCTCCTTTTGTGTGTGGTATTTTTACTCCTCCGAGCCAGAAATCATTTCCTTCTTTCAGCGGATGCACATCATAACCAAAACCTACTCGTATCTTCATACAAAGAATAACTTCTTCATTTCCTCATTAATTTTTTTTGTCGGAATCACTGCTTCCTGCTCCTTCATTATCGTTTTTGAAAGCATCAAAGTTAAACAGGAGAGAAAACCGAAGTGTGTTTTGAAGAGGGTGGCGCTGCTCGGTAGGAATCAGGTAAGCGAAATCAAGTCCGAACACAGAATATTTTACCCCGAGCCCGAGCGTGACAAATTTTCTTCCGCCTTTTGTGGAGGGCTCATTAAAATATCCGGCACGAATCGCAAACTGTTTTGCATACCAGTATTCAACTCCTCCGCCAATATTATACTCGCGCAGTTCTTCTTTGAAGCCGCCAGGTGCATCACTGAATGAACCAACCATTCCGCTTACAATGGATTTATCTTTCCAGGCACCGCTCGAGTCATTCGGATCAGGAGTGGGGACAAGGAGTTTGTTTATGTCCAAAGCAAAAGATACTTCATTATACTCATCCAATTGCATGTGAAGAGATGGACCGAGTCTAAGATTGATGGGGATAAAATCTTTTTCTCCTCTGTCGCTGTAAGAAATTTTTGCTCCTATGTTTGATATGTTTACACCAAAATGGATAATTGATTGTTTTCCGATTATCTCTTTTTCATCTCCTTGGTAAAACATTGAAATGTCAGCCGCGACAGAATTTCCCGGGTGTGTTGGCGAACCTCCCACCGCAACTCCACCGGTGAGATTAGAGTGAATATAACGCAGCGCGCCACCGCCTGAAAAATGATCGCCAAGTTTTGTGGCGTATGCAACATCAAACGCAAATTCATTCGGACGGAATTGACCAATTTCGGTTCCGACAATGTCTGTAAACGTAATGTCGCCAAGAGAAAAATAACGCAGAGATGCGGCAACAGTGCCGCTCTTTTTAAATTTATAAAATCCCGCTAAATACGAAAGAGAAATATCGGGCACTAATGCTTTGAGCCAGGGAGTATAAGAAATGGAAATACCTGTTTGTTTGTTTACAAATGCGTACTTAGACGGGTTCCAGTGCATTGAGTTTGCATCGGGAGATGTGGCAACGCCCGCATCGCCAAGCCCGCCAGCGCGGGAATCAGGTGCAATTAAAAGAAATGGAACAGAAGTGGTAATGGTGTTCAATTGCCCGAGCAGTTCATCAGTTGTTAGGTTTTGTGCGAAAACTTTTGTTGAATAATCAAAATGAAAAAAAGTTCCTGAGAAAGCCAGAAAAATTAAAAATGTAATTCTACTATTTTTGCTCTGTGTCATTATGATATTTTTCAGTTAGGCGAAAAGAACGCCAAAGGTAAAGTTTTATTTTAGAATGACCAATTTTTCAAACTGCTCTGCTACATCGCCAGAAGACGCTCTTACGCGCAGGCGGTAAATGTAAACACCGCGCCCGATTCTGTCGCCATAATCATCGGTGCCATCCCAGTCAATTGGGTCGGAGCGGAAACCCTCCAGGTTTACTAATTGGTGTATTGTCTTCACTAATTTTCCGGACACGGTAAATACCTGCACCTGCACATCCATGTTTGTGCAGCATTTGTTATGCTCAAAGTAAAAAGAAGTTTTCGTAGTGAACGGATTGGGATAGTTGAGCACATGCTTGAGCGCGAGTTGTGCAGAAGCCGATACAACAAATTCTGTGTAAGAGGAGGATGAATTATTATACACATCCCATACTTTTACAGCGAGGGAATGATTTCCTTCGGAAAGATTTGCCAGCGGATAGCGCACCGAACCTTTTTTGTAACTGTTCATGTCAGATTCATAATAATCATTCAGCACGATGGGTTGCGCATTGTTTCCATCCAGCACAGCCGTAATGTCATGACCGATGCTTGTGCCGGCAGTGTTAATGCCGTTTTCATCACTCACTACGGCAAAAATTTTAGGGTCATCATTTGTGATGCCGCCAAAAATAAATTTATCATCGTTCATGAAAAGTTTTATGTCAGGACCCATTGCATCAAGCGGAGCGGTTGTATCTGTTCCTCCTATAATAAAGTCCTCAAAATATCCGCTGGCATCCTGGTAGCCGTTGTGCGCGTAGTAACTTATTCTTCCGTAATCATAATTGTAGGCAATATCTTTCGGAACTATATATGAAAAAGAAAACTTTCCGTTGGTTACGCTCGCTTTTCCTTTGAATAGAATATTTTTCTGAAGGAGAAAAGTTAGTGCCGGACTTCCGGCATCATTAGATAAGGTGGTAATGTTTGCTGCTTTATCATAAACAGTTGGATAAATTATTCCATTGAAGTTGGTCAACAGGTTTCCGCTCTTGTCGCGCACTTCTCCTTTCACAGTTACCTGGCTCAATGCCCTTGTTGTATCTGGCAGTAAGGTATCTACAGGCGCTCCGTTTATATCAGTGGTTGCAACTGCGTAGTCAGGATAGTTTAACCTGAGCGCAGGGTCTCCGAGAAGAGAAAAGTTGCGGTGGTTTATTGCGGAAGCAGCCATGTCATTTTTTGTGAGCATGTGCAAATCCCCGAGTCGGGGCATTTTTCCATCAGATAACGGAGCAAAAGTGTGGTCATAAAAATAATTGTTGAGGATGGAGTTTTCTCCCGAAAAAACCACACGCGTGGTGGACATCAGCCCGATGGTTCCACCGTTTGGATTAAGTAAAGTTAATTCGCCTGAGGAAGTTCTGGCAGGGTCATCCCATAAACTGAAATCACAGGTAGCGGTAAAGAAAAAAGGAAGTTTGCATTGGTTTGTCCATGAGTTGATGTGATAGTTTTCAAGAAAGCGTTCGTGCGCCCATCCCAATGGACCTCCATGACCGGTATAATTTACTATTAAACTTCCCCTGTCCATTCTTCTTATAAATGCAGCAGTTGCATTCGAATAGCGTTGACCGCCAGGAGTGGAAACCTGCTGGTAAGCATCAAAATAAATTTTGTCAATGTTATAATTTTTGTAATTGTTGTCAATTTTTGTAGCGAGTTGGTCGGCTTGAGTAAGATGGGTTCCGCCATCTTCATCATCGGCACAAAGTGTTACAGTATTTATCCAATCGCCCAAACCGTAACATATATCTGTTGAACAGGAATTTCCTGTTTCAATGGTACCCGGCACGCTTGTGTATTTTATAATTTTGTTTGTGACAAATTCCGCTTCGCTTACGGATTTTACCGGCAGGCGGCCAATGCCAATGTCGAGTACATCTGCTGTAAAATCCCACGCGCCTTCGTTAGCATCTAGCATTCCGTAAAAATCATCAGAAGGATAGGAGTAAATAGGATGTGCAGAATTCAGCGATTCATAAGCAGGAACAAAATTGGTATTGTTGATGGTTGCTTTCAGGTTGTACGAACCTCTTCCGAAGAGAAGAAGATGTTTTGGAAGTTGCGTGGAATCAGCAGCGCGGTCATAAAACATTTTCACAAAATCACGAATGGCGGAAACATCCTGCGCGCCTGATGAAAATTCATTATACACCTGCTCGGTGGTGGCGACAGAAACCGTCATGCTGTCCTGCGTGCGGTGCAAATCGGCAAGCGATTTTGCCTGCTGAAGAAATAACGGATTGGTTACGATAATAAAATCACTCTGTGCCATGCCGTGCAAATCCTGGTTTGGTACTTCGCCTGTGATTTTTGGAGTGAGGAATGATTGCCCGTTGAACGCTGCAAATTCCCGGAGTGAGTCGGTTGTCAACGTGAAATCAAGAGCGGTTCCTGAAAATATTGCTTGTTGTAGTTTAACATTCAAAGGGTCTGTTACTTCCCAAACCTGCAGCGCGGAAGTTGCATTTGAAATAACAAATTGTGAAACATTTCCTGTATCAACTGAATTCATATCTCGGAAAATCATTTGGCTTCCGTTCATCGTGAGTTGCCTTCTTGCGTTCACTTCAATATAATTGAGCCACCCGATGGCGGGAGAAGGAGTTGTTTTGGTAATCGTAACAGGAATTGTTCCTGAAGAAGGAGGATAAAAAGTCATCGTACCGGCACTTTCGCTATAATAAGTTGCATACATATCGCCCGTGTTAACAGTCGCAGTGCTGACGGTAGATAAAGCGCTGCCGGCAGTTACAGAAAAATAAGTAAGCGAAGAGTTTCGCCCGGCAATGTTTGCTTTCAAATATGCTTTAGATGAAAAATCAATATTAGGAAAAGTAAAAGTGAAACTGTAAGAAGTAAGTATGTCAAAAGTTTCTCCCATCATTTGCCTGCCTGATTTAATAAGATTGTTTGTTTCTGATTCGTGGAACAAATAATCGTCAAATGAGAAAACTGTGTTTGTTGGAGTAGTTGCGGAAGAACTTTGAGTGGAAATTCTTTTCCCTGCTCCCAAGTCCGTTGTAATAAAGTAATAAGTGGTATCGGAATAAATATTCAGGTTGTGATGAAAATTTGTATCAGCGCTGCTGTATTTCCATCGGTGTTGTGACTGTCCGTAAAATAAAACATAATCTGTAGCGTCAAATTTCCCATCAGATTCTCCGCAAACAAAAATTGCATTTTCCTGCAAATCGTCATAGCGGAATCCAGCGTTTGCGAATGGAAGTTGTCCGCCTCCGTTTCCATAGATGCGGATGTTCTGAGGAATAATAGAATCAACGCCCAATCCTAAATTCTTAAGGAAGGAGTAATTCATTTTGTAAATCCCATCTGCCATCACGGAAACTTTGTGCCACTTTCCGTTTGCGAGAACAGAATTTGCCGCGTAAGTTTTATGAGTGGGATTTATTTTATTCGGATTGTCAATAGGAGTTATTTGCAGTGAAAAAGAAACTAATTTTTCGTACTTGCCCGTTGTGTTATTCTTTCTGATGGGTATAAATTGAACATACGCAACGGGTCTCTTTTTGTGCATGGATACCGTAACCATGGGATTTATTTCACTCGTGATAAAACTTTTTTTCTGAGAATCATAACTGTTTATTGCAACTTTCTCAGAATCACTTACTGCCTGAAATATTTCATTCGTGATTTTTGCATCAGCAATGGAAGTTCCCAAAGGCAGGGTAGTTCGTTCCGAATAAAGAGGAAAAAAATGACTGCTGAAATCAAATTGAGCATTGTTAAAATTCAGCAAGGAATATTTTCCAAGTCCTAACAAATCCTGGGTAACAACTTTTTGCCATGAAATTAGTTTATCCGGAACAGATTGGGTTACCTCGTTTGAATTGTATCCTGCGGGGTTTAATGAAGCGGGTCTGTTCTTCTGTTGAGAAAAAGACATTGTTATTGTAAAAACAACAATGAACAAAAAAACCAAGGATTTTTTCATGGAATGATGGTAATTTTCAAAGTTAGAACTTTTTTTGAAAGATTCTAAGGCTATTCATTAAATCTGTTTTTAATGATTTGCGCTTTTCAATATTATTCATACCTTTGTAGTTCAATCAGTTTTGGTTACTAATATATATGTAATGTATGGGCGCTAACGTAAGTTTGGTACGAATATTTTACAATTTTTTTTTCGAACAAAATTCTTTGATTTTTAACTCGTTACTGTGAAATATAATTCTACGAACGTGATGAAGAAATTAACATTATCTCTTGTATTATTGATTTCGTGTTTTTCTTTTGAGAATGATGTCAAGGCTCAGGATCCGCACTTTACACAATTCTACGCAAATCCTATTTATCTGAACCCGGCATTTGCAGGTAGCCACCGCTGTCCGAGAATTATTTTTAATTATCGCAACCAATGGCCCAATATTTCAGGAACGTTTGTTTCCACAAGTTTTTCATTTGATACTCGCGTTGAAGCCGTGTCTGGTGGTTTAGGAGTTCATTTTCTTAATGACAGGGCAGGGCAAGGGACAATGGGGATTACTCGTTTTAGTTTAATATATGCTTATCAACTTACAGTAACGCGTGAATTCTCTATGGCATTCGGGTTTCAGGCAACTTACGGGCAGAAAAAACTTGATTGGTCAAAACTCACGTTTGGAGATATGATAGATCCAAAATACGGATTCATCTATACGACTAATGAAACTAAGAATCAAGAGGTAGTTTCCTATCCTGATTTTTCAGTAGGAGTGCTTGGTTTCAGCAAGCGGTTTTATGCGGGCTTTGCTGTTTTTCATCTTACAGAACCGGATGAAGGATTTCTTACGCCAAACAGTCCTCTTCCAATGAAATTTACTGGCCATGGAGGTGCGGTGATTCCTCTTGATGGACGATACGGAAATTCAAATATTTCTCCAAACATTATTTACCAGCAGCAACAGGATTTCAGGGAATTGAATTTAGGATTATACCTTACTAAAGGACCGATTGTTGGCGGTTTATGGTACAGAAATCAGGATGCAGTTGTTGCGCTTGTTGGTTTCCAGGAGAATCCTGTGAAAATGGGTTACAGTTATGACATTACAGTATCTAAATTAGGAATTGTAACAGCCGGCTCTCATGAGATTTCATTCCAGTTGCTCTTTAAGTGCAAGCCAAAGCGTAAAAAAATCAGAACTGTAAGTTGTCCGTCATTCTGATTCACATAAAATATTTCAAACTATGTTTCGTTAGTTGATTTACTACACAGGGCATTAACAAAAATAAAAAATATGAAAACACTTATCAAAATCACACAGGCAGCGCTTCTCACGGGAAGTATTGTATTTTTTGCTTCGTGCGGCACAAACACTTCTCCCATCACTGGCTGGAATTACAACGATGCTGCCAATGGCGGATTTGAAGTTTTGCCCTATGTAGAACAGGAAACAGGACCAGGGTTGGTACTTGTTGAGGGCGGAACATTCACAATGGGACGCGTGGAGCAAGACGTAAATTATGATTGGAATACAATTCCAAAAAGAGTCACCGTTTCGTCTTTTTATATTGATGAAACAGAAATCAGAAATCTTGATTATCTTGAATACCTACATTGGCTCTCCAGAATTTATGGTTCTGATGAAACATTTGCTTTGATATACGTAAGGGCATTGCCCGATACTCTTGTATGGCGCTCACGATTAGCGTTCAATGATCCGTATGTAGAATATTATTTGCGCCACCCCTCTTATCGCGAATATCCTGTGGTTGGAATTAACTGGTTACAAGCAAGCGACTTTTGTGTTTGGCGTACAGACAGGGTAAATGAATACATACTAATCAGAGAAGGAATTCTCGATTGGGACCTTGGCCAAAGTTTAGCGAATAATTTTAATACGGATGCATACTTTTCCGGAAAATACGAAGGCATGGTTAAACAATTAATTCCCCGCCCGGACGGAACAGATAGAAAAGTGCGCATGGAAGACGGAATTCTTTTGCCGAAATATCACCTGCCCACAGAGGCAGAATGGGAATTTGCTTCCTTTGGTCTAATTGGAAACACTACGGAAGGGCGCATTCTTGAAAGGCGCTTGTATCCATGGAACGGGCATGCGGTGCGTAACCCTAACGATAAATTTATAGGTGACTTTATGGGCAACTTTGTCATCACAGGAGGTGACTATATGGGTATTGCCGGCAAGTTGAATGATGCCGCAGATATTACAGCGCCAGTATATTCTTATTGGCCCAATGATTATGGTCTTTATAATATGGCAGGAAACGTGAGTGAGTGGGTGATGGACGTTTATCGCCCTCTTACTTATATGGATATGGATGACTTCCGCCCTTTCCGAGGCAATGTTTTCCAAACCGCTATGAAAGATGAAGACGGAATTATGGTTGACCAAGGAGACTCATTATTGTACGATGATCCAGACACAAGCAACTATAACCGTAACCTTATCAGCCGCCCGGGACTTGTTAAAATGCGCAATGTGGATATAAAAGAAAAGGAAGACCATTTAGATGAGCGTAGAAATTATAAGTATGCGGACAACATTAATTACCATGATGGTGACCATCAGTCGAGCATTTTCTATAATGGAGAAGCCCCTGCAAGCGAACAGGAGAAAAATTTTGAGATGTATCAGTTTCCCGTTGCAAAAGATAAAGTCACAAGCCCGAAAGAAGTATACCAGATGTCACTCATAAATGATAAAGCGCATGTTTACAAAGGCGGCTCATGGAGAGACAGAGCATATTGGATGGTTCCCGGAACGCGTAGATTTCTTGACCAGCGCCAAGCAGCCGCATGGCTTGGTTTTCGCTGCGCGATGACACGTGTTGGAAGCCCGAAGGGTATGGGGGGAGGAAAATAATGTATGATATTCTTGATGTAGAAAATCCCGTTACATTTTGTAGCGGGATTTTTTGTTTACCTACTTTTGTTCCATTATGAAGATCCCTGATATTCAGCAACTATATTCTCTGTTTCTTAAATTTCCCAGCGTAATTACAGACAGCAGGCAAGCATCCGCCAATTCTATTTTCTTTGCGCTTAAGGGGGATAATTTTAATGGCAATCAGTTTGCTGAATCCGCCCTGCAGCACGGATGCAGTTATGCCGTGATTGACGAAGAAGAATATTATAAAGGAGAAAACTATGTTCTTGTAAAAGATGTTCTTGCTTCCCTGCAGGAACTAGCAAAACAACATCGTCAGAAATTAAAAATCCCATTTATTGCGATTACCGGAAGCAATGGCAAAACCACCACAAAAGAATTAATCAAGAGTATTTTATCAAAAAAATATAAAGTTCTTGCCACCACAGGAAACTTTAACAATCATATCGGTGTTCCTCTGACAATTTTATCCATTACAAATGATATTGAAATTGCGGTAATTGAAATGGGAGCAAACCATATAGGAGAAATTGCCATGCTATGTGAAATTGCACAACCTGACTATGGATTAATCACCAATATTGGTAAAGCACACCTTGGCGAATTCGGCAATTTCGAAAACATTATAAAGGCAAAAACAGAACTATATGATTTCATCAGAAAGAAAAAAAGAAAAATATTCATTAACTCGGAAAATGATTTGCTGATGTTAAATGCCGCGGATGCGGAGAAAATTACCTACGGAATTTTTGGCAACTATTTTTGCTCGTGTAATCTTTTGGACGCCAATCCATATTTGAAAGTCAACTATGAAAATGAAATAATAGCATCTCATCTCATCGGGAAGTATAATTTTGAAAATATTTCAGCCGCCATTTGCATCGGGAAATATTTCGGCCTGGATGAAAAAAAAATAAAAAAAGCCGTTGAGGAATATATTCCGTCCGATAACCGCTCGCAGGTTGTTCAGACCAAAAACAACACGCTTATTCTTGATGCCTACAACGCGAACCCAAGCAGCATGCAGGCAGCCATTGAAAATTTTTATTCCATGCAGGGAAAAAACAAATGGCTTATTCTTGGCGACATGCTCGAACTGGGAGAATATGAAATGCAGGAGCACAAAAACATCCTGCAGTTAATCGCGGACAAAAAATTTAAGAATGTGATTTTGGTAGGAGAAAGGTTTTCAAAAGCCGTTGGAAAAGAAAAAAACAATTTCATCTTGTTTAAAAATTCTGATGAACTTGCGGATAAATTAAAATCAAATTCTGGCGGTCTGGATTTCAAATCCAAACCAGCGCTGATCCTCATCAAGGGTTCACGCGGAATAAAACTTGAGAACGCGGTGGAATTTCTTTGAGATAAAAATAACACCCCGTTGAGGTTAATGCCCAATTGTCCACGGTGAAAGCAATTGTCTGGGCGCGCGCAACGAACAAGAAAGGAATTATTTGTCCGCGATTACTAATTTGTCTACAGCGATTACTTTACTGTCTTGTGTTAGGCGAACGAAATACAGTCCGCTGGGTAAGTTGTCTCGGTGAAAAATGATTGTCTGACCAGAGAGGTTGTCCATACGTTTAACTACCTGTCCAACGGAATTGTAAACTGTCAACGAAGCATTTTGCAAACGTTCTACGGTCTGCAAAGTTGTCTGGGTGGAGAAAGGGTTTGGATAGCAAAGCATAGAAACAGAGTTTGCGAAAATATCTTCTACCGTTAACGGGGAGCCATTTGGGTAGAGGTGGATCGCGTAGATATTCATGTCTGCAATGTTTCGTTTGTCTTGCCAAGCGTAAATACAGCCTCCTGTTCCGTCTGCAACATTTTTAGGGTTCGTCTGGCTGTCGAAAGTTACGGCAACAGGTTTTTTCCAGAGGATTGTTCCGTTCATATCAATTTTACTTGTGAAAATATCCCAGTTGTCCGCGCTTGAATCCTGCCAGACAATAAATGAGTTTCCGTTCCCATCGCTGTCAATATTTGGTTTTTGCTCTACAGCAGGATTTGTAGCAATTGCAATTCCGTTTGCAGTCCATTGAGGTGCTCCTGATAAATTAATTTTTTGAGCATAGATATCAGAGATTCCGCTCCGTTCATCTTTCCATGTTATGACTGCGCCAATAAGAGAGGCATTAGAAGTCATGTCAACTCCGCTTTGAGAACCTGTTGCAGAGCAAACAGTAACTCCATTGGCTGTCCATTGTACAACTCCTGAACCATTCACACGTTGGGCATATATATCGTAATTACCACTTCGCTTATCCTGCCAAGCGATGATAGCACCGCCCGAACCATCGGGCTCTATTTTAGGATTTGATTGTGTGCCAACGTTACTTGCAATTACAATTCCGTTTGCTGTCCATTGCATTGTACCAGAGGAATTCACACGCTGAGCATAAATATCATAGTCAACACCGCCTCGTTTATCTTGCCATGTAATAATTGCTCCACCACTTCCGTCAGGTTCAAGGCGAGGATTCAATTGATGGAATGTTGCAGAGCAAACAGCAACTCCGCCCGATGTCCATAGTTCAGTTCCTGTATTGCTGATTCGCTGAGCGTAAATATTAAAATCATTCAGAACAGAATCCTGCCACACAATGATGGCTCCGCCCGCGCCATCTGAAATAAGTTTCGCATCTTGTTGTTCTCCTGCTTTCTGGCATACCGCAATTCCGTCTGTTGCCCATAAAATATTTCCTGATGAATCAACTTTCTGCGCGTAAATGTCGCGATCTCCGTTTCGAAAGTCATTCCATGTAAGAATGGCGCTGCTGGCTCCGCCTTCTGCTATGGAAACAGATCCCTGATCTTCCTGCTCAAGACAAATTCCGATACCGTTTTGTATCCAGAGCGAATTAAGCGCACCGTTAATACGCTGAAGATATATATCCCCTTTCGCGGAGTTCTGTACGTCACCGCGATAATCCACCCATGTAATGATTGCGCCTCCTTTTGAATCGCTTACCATGCGGACTTCACGCTGATCACCGGGCGCTAAGCAAACAAGAGAATCTAATATTGTATCAACTTCTGTAACGGCAACTGGATTGAGCATTGCAATATCGTATGCAGGGTTTTTGCTCGCACTCTGAAAACTTCCGCCTGCATATAAATTATTATTGTAAACCGCAACTCCGTACACGCGGTGATCCATTCCATATCCTAAGCGCGACCATGCTGTTCCATTCCATTTGGTAATAAAATTCCCTTGCAAAGTCATTGAACCTCCCACATATAATTCTCCAAGATGAACCACCATTGAATTATAGACAGGACCGTCTAATCCAGCGCCAACGGCAGAAAATGCGGTGCCATTCCACTTCGCAATATAATTGGCAGGTGTTGTTCCTGCCATTGTGAACCATCCTCCACAATATAACTCACTATTGTAAACTGCCATACCGCGAACTCTTTCGCTTGTTCCACCTCCGGGTTCTGACCACGATGTACCATTCCATTTTGCAATGTGCTGAGCAGGGCTGCCTCCCGCATTTGTGAAATGACCGCCTGCATATAGTTCTCCGTTGAAAACGCAAAGCGACAAAAGAGCAGCGTCCATTCCTTGCCCGACAGCCGACCAAGCAGTGCCGTTCCATTTTGCAATGTTGCTACACGGTATACCGTCTGCTGTGCTGAAATACCCTCCCGCATAAAGTTCCGCATTGTAAACAGCAAATGCGTCTACTTTATTATTCATTCCTGTTGTTCCCACAGCTGACCAAACTGTTCCGTTCCATTTTGCAATCTGATTGGCAGGAACTCCACCTGCTGTGGTGAATTGTCCGCCAGCATATAGTTCACCGTTGTAAACACAAAGCGCATTGCAGGTATTGTCTACTCCGCCACCGACATCTGACCAGGCTGTGCCGTTCCATTTGGCAATATGGTTTGTTTGAACTCCTGCTACATTGGTGAAATAGCCTGCAACATAAAGTTCTGCGTTGTAAACGGCTAACGCAATCACACCGCAGGCACTTCCATTGGTACACATTGAATCAATCCCTGTCCCAACAGGAATCCATGTTTGCGCAATTGTCTGTTTAGGAGCAACTGTCAGCAAGAGAACAACTGTCGGAATGAGTAGAAGTTTTTTCATTGTGTTTTTGTTGTTGATACGAAGGCTGTCTGCCAAAGGTTGCGCTGTCTGGCTGTTTGTTTTTTGCATTGTGGGTAACTTGTTTATACCCGCACCTTTTTACCTCTCAGTGTCGACAATCCCTCCATTTCAATAGGGTAATACGCAACTCTGAGGTTTGTTGAGTGTCGTGGTAATTTCATAGTAAAGTTATTACAAATCATCAAAAGGGCTTTTTATTTCGCTCAGTTCTTTATCATAAGGGAAATTGGCAAACAAACGTTCTTCGCCATTGTGTTGTTGAACGGATAATTTAATAACCGGAATTTCTACTGCTGTAGTCACAGCACAAATATACGGTTTATCCGCTTTTCTACCGGATAAGAGTCATAATAGTGGCAAGTTGTTTTTTATTTTCTGAAATGAATTATGAAAGAGGTCTGATAACCATCGTCAGTCGTCCGTCATCAGTCACTTCGGCTGCAGCGGAAAATCCCTCCCGCTCACTGTGCCCTGTTTAATCACAATAATCTCAGTCACCGTTTCAAAATTTGCTTTTGTAATTGTAACCGTATAAGTCCCGCTCTCAATACCCGTCTGCGCGTAATTTCCCTCCTCATCGCTCGTAGTGTGAATCGCCTCCTTATTCTCCTGCTGCATTTTTATATCGCATCCCGCCAAACCCTCATTCGTGCTGCCGTGTAAAATCGTTCCCTTCATCCCCGCCACCTTCGGATTTATCATGTCAAGTATCCTGTCAAAAATATAACGCTCCGCATACTCATGTTTTTTTCTGTAAATAACCTGTGCGTCATCCATCATGTCCCTCGCGGTAAGGTAGCAGGCATTGTTCGCTTTTATTTTAGCGGCAGTGGCAACGCTCGTCTCGCTCGCGCTCTTAAAATCTTCATACAAAAGTTCAAACGCTTCCACATTCCCGTCCACCGTCACCTCAAAACCCGCAGGCATGTTATTGCCTCCGTCCTGCAGCAGCGTCAGATTGTCCGCCACATAATTATTCATGCTCGTACCCATTCCGCTCACGCTCTCCCAATCTTCCTCATTTGCTTTGCGGTAATATTTTTGTCCCGCCTTTTCATAATTCGCTTTCCTGAACTCTTCCGTAAACACCCCGTTTATATAACCCTTCGTCTGCAAAAAATTTCCTATCACCGTATCAGCCGCCTTCGCTAATTTTATTCTCAACTGTTCCGCCTCTGCCGTGCGCGCCTGGTCATCAGGCAGTTTCTTCGCTGCCTTAATTGCCGCTTTTGCCGCAGCCGCTTTTGCTGCCGTATAACTTGCTTTGTAAGCGGTAAAATCCGCAAGGTCCTTTTGGTAATTATCCCACAGCGTAGTCAGCACACTGTACAAATCTTGCTGCGAGCAACTGTAATTTTTTTTCTCCGGTTCCATGTTAATTTAATTTAGTGTTGATTGCCTGCATGCAAATAGCATGCCACTAAATAACCTTCCCGAAAATCCATGAAAAAAAACTTGTCTTCTTCATTATTACCCCATCTTCTGTGTAAATCTGTGTAATCCCTGCCCGTCCGGCAGGTAGGTGTGGCTCGAAATCCATTGTTGAAGACCCGAAACCTGCTGTTGAAGACCCGAAACCCATTGTTGAAGACCCGAAACCTGCTGTTGAAGACCCGAAATCCATTGTTGAAGGCTCGAAACCTGCTGTTGAAGACCCGAAATCCACTGCAGAATCCCCCTAAATCATTCGTAAAATTTGTAACAAGATTCGTTACTTCGTTACCGGGAATAGAAACCCATCCTGATTTTATGCCAGCACCGCTCTTGAAATCACAATCTTCTGCACTTCCGTTGTGCCTTCATATATCTGCGTAATCTTCGCATCGCGCATGAGGCGTTCTACGTGATATTCTTTTACAAAACCATAACCGCCATGAACCTGCACCGCTTCAACGGTTGTTTCCATCGCCACGCGTGAAGCATACACTTTTGCAATCGCGCTCGCGGTGCCATAATCCAGATGCTGGTCTTTGAGCCAGGCGGCTTTCAGGCAGAGCAGGCGGGCGGCTTCAATTTCAGTAGCCATGTCAGCAAGTTTGAATTGTATCGCCTGGTGTTGTGAAATTTCTTTTCCAAATGCTTTTCTTTCTTTTGAGTAAGCAAGCGCGAGTTCGTATGCCCCCGATGCGATTCCGAGTGCCTGCGCTGCAATTCCGATTCTTCCGCCTGCCAATGTTTTCATAGCGAACTTGAATCCGAAACCATCTTCGCCAATCCTGTTTGCTTTCGGAACTTTCACATCGGTGAACATGATGGAGTGCGTGTCGCTTCCGCGGATGCCGAGTTTATCTTCTTTTCTCCCAACCTGAAATCCTGTCATTCCTTTTTCTACAATCAAACAATTTATTCCTTGATGTCCTTTTTCGGGATGCGTTTGCGCCATCACAAGATAAACAGAAGCAGAGTTGCCGTTTGTAATCCAGTTTTTGGTTCCGTTCAGCAAATAATAATCTCCCTTGTCAACAGCAGTGGTTTTTTGAGAGGTTGCATCGCTTCCCGCCTCAGGTTCGGATAGACAAAAAGCGCCAATGATTTCTCCTTTCGCAAGTCGAGTGAGGTATTTTTTCTTCTGCTCTTCAGTTCCGTACGTTTCAATTCCCCAGCATACGAGCGAATTATTTACGCTCATCACCACCGAACACGATGCATCCACTTTTGAAATTTCTTCCATCGCAAGCACATATGAAATAGTATCCATGCCGCCTCCGCCATATTTCGGGTTCACCATCATTCCTAAAAATCCAAGTTGCCCGAGTTGTTTGATTTCTTCTGTGGGAAATTTTTGTTGGTTATCGCGTTCAATCACGCCCGGCTTCAGAACATCCTGAGCAAAGTTGCGCGCTGCTTTTTGCACGGAGAGATGTTCTTCTGACAGTTCAAACTTCATAGTGTACGAATAACGAATGTGTACGAATGTGTACGAATGTACGAATTTACTAATTTCATTTTTCTATGAGTAATAAATATAAGGTGATAGGAATAATGTCGGGCACTTCATTGGATGGGCTTGACATTGCCTTTTGCGAGTTTAGAAAAAATAAAAAATGGGAACATAAAATCATTCATTCAGAAACAATTAAATATACTAATGAATGGAAAGAAAAACTTTTCTCTGCGTTTACAAAATCAAAAAAAGAGATTTCAGCGCTTGATATTGAATACGGAAAATTTACAGGAGAAAAAGTGAACTCCTTCATCAAAAAACATAAAATCAAATCAGATTTTATTTCTTCTCACGGACATACTGTTTTTCATCAGCCCCACAAGAGAATAACACTTCAGATTGGAAATGGTGCCAAGATTGCTTCGATATGTAAATTGCCTGTTGTTTGTGATTTCCGTTCTGGTGATGTTGCCTTAGGAGGACAAGGCGCACCGCTTGTTCCCATAGTAGACAAACTGCTTTTTGCAGAACATGATTTTTGCCTTAACCTTGGGGGAATTGCAAATATTTCCTTTGATAATAAAAAAGGTGAACGTATTGCATTTGATATTTGCCCGGTTAATATTGTGCTGAATGATTTAGCAAACAAACTCGGAAAAGAATTTGACAAGAATGGAACAATTGCATCAAAAGGGAAAATAAATTCTGAATTGCTTGATAAATTAAATTCTCTTTCATTCTATAAAAAGAACCCTCCAAAATCGTTAGGGCGAGAATGGATCGAGAAATATTTTTTCCCCGTATTGAATTCATTCAACATTTCAATTCAGGATAAACTCAAGACGGTTTGTGTGCATATCGCAATTCAAATTGCTCTGGATGTTAAATCCTTAATCGTTAATCCGCAATCCGCAATATTAATCACTGGTGGAGGTGCATACAACAAATTTCTAATAGATAGAATCATTGCTCATTCAATGAGGAAAGTAATTTCGCCCGATGATAAAACCATTCAGTTCAAGGAAGCAATGGCATTTGCTTTTCTCGGAGTTTTGAAAATGCGGGGAGAAATAAATATTCTGAAAAGCGTAACAGGAGCAACAAAGAATAGTTCAGGAGGAGAAATTTATCGGTTTCCATCCCTTCGGGACGAGGCGTAATTAAAACTTTGACTCTTCATCGAAGAACTCTTCTTGGTCATCCTCTTCATCGCCTTCCAAAATCGGATCGTCTAAGTTCTCGAGTTTCGGCTCGCTTTCATCAAAGAATTCTTCTTCTTCGGTGTTTTCCTGTTCGTCTTTTTCCTCCGCATCGTCCCAGCCATCAGAGCCTTTGGCTTTGGCTTTTACTGCTGATGCTTTTGACGCTTTGGTTTTTTGCGATACAAACTTCATCCCACCTTTGGCGGACTTTTTTGTTTTGGGGGCGGGTTTCGCCTTTTTTTCTTTTTTCTTTTTTTGTTTCGACTTCTTCATAAAACGAAGTTTTTCAAAATATTGTTCTCCGTAGGTGATCGGAGAGGGATACTACAAAAGTAAAAACTTTTAATATAAACATAATCAGAAAATAACTTTTTTCTTCTTCCTTATTAATTAGGAATCATCACGGAATTGTATAAAGTGGTAAGTTTCTTTTTCTGGTTTTGTGCCTGGGCTAATTGCTGTTCAAGGGCTTTCAGTTCAGGAGAATTGTTTTGCTTCGCTTTCAACATAGAAATCTGTTCGGTCATTTTCTCCTCACGGTCGGTATACATCTGCGCCAAATCTTTTATTCCCTTTTGCCCGAAGTAGCGCACCCATCGGTTATCTTCCGTGCGGGCAATCTTTTCAAGAATTTTTATTCCTGCGTTAATGGTGTCATCGGAGCATTTTTTTAAAAATTCTGTATAGGTGGCGGCAAAAGAAACGTTATCCCACCCGCTCATCTTATGTGAAAGAATTACAAAGAAGGGATGGTTTTCATCGCTGCCGAGCGCAGAATATATCTGTGCTACTGCAAGAAGCATGTCCATACTTGTTTCTGTTTCGAATTGCTTCGCGATTTTCATTGCTTCCTTTTCATCCTTTTTCGCAAGCGCAGAAAGTGATGCTCCAGCGACAGAATAGGATTTGTCGTTTACTGATTGGCGGTAAACAGGAGTGAGGTCATCGTCCGAAAAATTATTGGCGAGTTCCTGGATGGCAAGCGCGCGCACGGAAGATTTTACATCACTCTTTGCAAGCCCCACAAGTTTTTCTTTCACAGTGTTCTTATATTCAGCAGGAAGTTTTTCTGTCATACCAATGGCTCTTTCGCGCAGGTCAGCGTTTTTGTCATTTAGCGCCAGAATGATTACTTCAGATGCTTCAGGAATGCTGGCAAAGTTCGCGCACTCTTTCAGCGCTTCAAGGCGGTCAGCATACAGTATACAGTTTTTATACTGGAACGCTCTTTCCGCAACAGACATTTTTTCTTCCTTTATGCAGAGGAGAGATTTTTCAGCATCCACATTCACGAAATCGGGTTTATGAGAAAGGGGGAAAGAAAAATCCTGAGTTGCCCCATTCACCCAAACGTGTTTACGTTCCTTTTTTCCATCCACATAAATATCAATGTCAATTGGAAATTTGAATATCGGCATCTGATTCAAATCCTGCAATTGCTGGACGCGCACGAAATATTTTTTCAGCGAGTCAATATAGTTATGCTGGATGAGCAATTTCGGATGACCTACGAAAAAAAACCATTGGTCAAAAAACAAATGCAAATCTTCTCCTGTAACTTGTTCGAAAGAAAGGCGGAGATTATCCGCTTCCACAGATGAGAATTTATTTTTTTCCAGATATAATTTCAGCGAAGCGAAGAATGCATCATCGCCAACATGTTTTCTAAGCATATGAAGCACAGCACCTCCTTTATTATATGAGTGTGAGTCAAAAACATCATCGGGCTCGTTGTAATAATAGCGCACGAGGTGTTTTGGAGATTTATCCGCAGAAGAAAGGTATCCTTGCATGGATTCGCGCGCGTGTTGGTCCGCATTATCGCGCCCGTATTTATATTCCTGCCAGAGATATTCTCCATAAGTGGCAAAACCTTCGTTGAGCGTAATGTTTGCCCATGATTCACAAGTGACATAATCTCCGAACCAGTGGTGAAAAAGTTCGTGGGAGATTACATCTTCATAATTGTAATCGAGCAGTTCGCGGTCGGTTTGATTCAAAAATTCTCCGTGAACAACTGCTGAAGTATTTTCCATGGCGCCTGAAACATAATCGCGCACTACCACTTGAGAAAATTTTTCCCATGGATAAGGAGTGCCGAGTTTGTTCGAGAAGAACTCCAGCATCTCAGGTGTATTTCCAAAAATTGCTTTTGCGTAGGGTTCGTATTCGTGCTCCACATAATAGTTTACTTCCATGTTTTTCCATTTATCTTTTACAATAGCAAAATCACCAACTGCCATCATGGTAAGATAAGGAGCGGCAGGAAGAGATTGCTTCCAGTAATCAGTGCGCGAGCCGTCAGGATTTTTTTGGGAAGAGAGGAGAAGCCCGTTCGATAACGTGACAAAATTTTTATGTGCGGAATCAATGGTGATGTAAATCTCCTGTGTCATCCGTTCGTTTGGCTTATCAACGGTTGGAAACCAGCAGGAATTTGATTCCGTTTCGCCCTGAGTCCAGATTTCTGTGGGTTTGTTTTTTTCTTTCCCCTGTGGATTAATAAAGTAAAGTCCTTTGTCGGAAGTGATTGCAATACCTGTTTTTGGCACTCGCTCGTTTGGTTTTGCAACATAGTCAATGAAAATTTTCAGCGTGTCATTGCGGGTGTATTCTTTATCAAGAGAAATTGTAAGTTGGGTTTTGTTGTAAGTGAAAGGAAGTGTTTTAGTTGGATTGGTGAGTAATAAAACTTCCTGCACTTCAAAACTTTTTGCGTCAAGGGTGATTTCTTTTGTCGGGTAGAAGTAGGGTTTAAATGTGATGGTTGCTTTTCCATTCATGTATTGTTTTTCCCAGTCGAAGTTCACATCCAATTTTGTATGAATGATATCTATGTTTCTTGTTGAGGCAGGATGAACTTCTCCCGGCTCGTGTTTAGCAAGCGTATCACCCGTTTTCACTCCAATCCCTTGTGTGGTCTCGCGGGATTTCCTTGAAGTTGTACAACCAGCAAAAAGTACAATTGCAGAAAAAATGAAATATATCTTTTTCATGGTCCTCTTAAAAGGATTGCAAAGATGAAAAAAGTTCAGGTTTGATGAAATAATAATGAAAGAATTATCAGTTGACTTTAAGAATTTTAGCCACGTAGGTTTTACTGCCGTCATCATTAGAGCAAAAAACCATGTAAACTCCAGAATGGGCGTTTTCCCCTTTGAAATTTTTTCCATGCCAGATTGCCTGTCCGCCAAGCGCCTTGGTTTCATAGACAAGCGAGCCGCTGATGTCTGTTATTTTTACATTCACATTTTCTATAAGACCAGTGATGGCGATAGGTCCTTCATATCCTGGCTGAACGGGATTCGGAAAAACATATACATCGGTATAATCTGCCAGTCCTTCTGTTGCATCGTTTCGATAGGAAATAATTCCTTCTGCTGTTCCAAAATACACCTCTCCTGTTTTCGGGTTAATGACGATAGAGCGGATTTCATTTGAAAGAAGCGGGCTGTTATCCACTGTGAAATGCTGCACCTGATATGTGCCATCTTCTGACATAAGATATGCTCCAGAGTTATAGGTGCCTATCCATTTTCTGTTTGCTCCGTCAACAGCGATGACTGATATGACTTCGGTTTCAAGAAGAATCTGCGTGTGCCCGTCTTGTTCAATAAAAATCTGCTGCGCTTCGCAACCAGAGGATGAGAAAACCTGTTCGGGACAATAAAAAACAACAATGCCTTTATTTGTTCCAACCCATATTTCCCCGTCATGGTCTTCGGCAAGACAAGTAACTTCGTTGCTTGGTAGATTCCCATTTCCTACTCCCGTAAAAAGGCGTTTCTTTTTATCGTCACCGGTTACCCATGTTCCGCTTTCATCAAATACTAAAATGCCACCATTTTCGCGAGGAAGCACCATCCATTTCTGGTTGTATTGATTCACTATGATTTGACTTATAGTGGGCGTGGTAACCAATCCGGAAAAATTAAATGAGAGCCAGGAGCCATCTTTTTTGCGAACGACTAACGGATTAGTTGCATTACAGTTAGTAATCCACAAATTTCCGGTGTCGTCATAAGCCATTCCGAAAATGCTGACCCAGTGGAAAGAAGCATCGCCACGAGACTGTAAACTGCTATTTGTTTCGTTCCACAATTTTGTGAAGGCGCCATTATTTACTTCAACTAATCCTGCACCAATGGTGCCGAGATAAACATGCTCTTTGTTTGCCGGGTCAATAGCAATGGAAATAATATCGCGCATGGTGTCGAGGGCAGGGATTTCATTTTTTGTTATGCTAAACCAGTTCTCATTGCTGAATTTATATGCTTCTGCCAGGTTATATACTCCATTCCAGGTTACGCCTCTATCACCGGGGGCAACCCACAAGTCCTCATTTGACATTGACATTGCATAAACCTGAGATGTGTTGGGTCCGTTGGGAGAAAAAAATGAGTTTCCACCCCATATCTTATTATTTTTTGTGATGCCATTTACATTATCAGCAATCCATGTAGTATCGGCATCAACAATGGCTTGTCTTGGTTCAATAGGAAGATAAGGAGGAAGTCCTGAAGAAATTCTTTTGGTTCGGGTTCCGTTGATGTCAAAAAAATCCACATTGTAAGCAAAAGTAACTACAAGTTCATTATTGAACATCTCAATTTTTTTTAACGTTGCATTATCGTATTCGGCATTGGCAATGGGCTTATACCAATTTGTATCATTGTAAGCATAAATGGTGTCTTGATTGACTGCTCCTGTCATCAGATTTTTTGAAAGATTGGTGTAAACTTTTCCATTCAGCACCGCAATCGAATTATAAATTCCGGAAGGCAAGCCCGAAAACTTATTCCAGTAATTAAAATCAGCAAGGTTTGGAGAAGTTAGAGAAGCGCTATAAACTCCTGAATCGGTAGCGGCATAAATATAATTTGCATCGGAAGTGATGTCGCGAACATTTATGTAGCCATTGTTTGTGCCGATGAGATACGTGTCTATAATTTCTCTTTTATTCATATCCAGCACTACAATTCCAAATCCGCAGGCCAGATAAGCAAGTTCATTCCTGTAGTGAATGTTATGGATGGTTTTTATGGCGGTGATGAGTTTGCGTTTAATATCGGATAGGTTGTAAATGGTGTTGCCGCTAATCAAATCAATGTTCGCGTTTTTGTAAGCGATGAGCAGGGTTTGGTTATAATCATTATAACGCAAGGCATTTACTCCCACATCCGACAAGCCCGAAATTTTAGAGAGTCGGTCAATAGAGTAGTCGGATTTATTAAGAGAATAAATACCGCTTTCAGTGGCGCAGTAAATCATCGTAGGGCTTTGGGTGATGGAAATTCCTTTTTTGTAAGAAAGATGGTCGCGCCACTGCCCAATGGCGAGTTGGGCAATGCCGTCTCCTCCCATGAAAAAAGATAAAAGCAATAGCGTGGAAGTGCAGGTTTGTTTCAAACTATTCATCGCTTTGTGCTAATGTACTAAAGAAATCGGAACGAAAAATCAAGCATGATATTGTGTTTACATTCAGCATTCGGAAAGTAAATTCATATTTTTGCGTTCATTAAAATTGCACCCGTAGTTCAATGGATAGAATATCTGACTTCGGATCAGAGGGTTGGGGGTTCGAGTCCCTCCGGGTGCACGACAAATGTTTTGTAACTTTGAAGTTAATGCGCGGGCGTGGCGAAATGGCAGACGCACCAGACTTAGGATCTGGAGCCGCAAGGCATGGGGGTTCGAGTCCCTTCGCCCGCACAATTAAAAGTCGTATATAGTTAATTATAAACTATTTACGACTTTTTTTCGTATCCCCTCAAAAAGCGGTTAAGAAATTAACGATGATATGTTAAATAGTTTTTTGGAAAGCAGAAAATGTAATTGACTACAACTTTCATCTTTGCTGCAAACACAGAATCATAAAAACAATA
>Ga0247727_10006508_pt1 | contig 22927 bp, 19 predicted proteins | sample WisWelCaveWW1625_FD_202498 | JGI IMG/M metagenome (GOLD analysis project Ga0247727, IMG submission 202498) | Biofilm microbial communities from Wishing Well Cave, Virginia, United States - WW16-25 | ecosystem: Environmental > Aquatic > Deep subsurface > Groundwater > Cave microbial mat | place...
TGTACCAGATGCCGGACCTGCGGGGCTGGCTGGCCCTCCTCCCGATCGGGTCCCTGCTCCTGCTCGCACGTCCCGAGTTGGGAAGCCGCACGACCTCCCGGTCGCCCACGGTCTCGGCCGAGGCTCAGCGTGCCATCGCCGAGGCGCTCGCGTCCGCGAGCGCCCTGCGCGGCCGAGGAGATCGGGCGCACCTGCAGCGCGTCGAGGAGTGGGCGGTCGAACTCGCAGAGGACCTGGGATTGAGCGAGGGCGACCTCGACGCCATGGGCACTGCGGCATTGCTCCACGAGATCGGCGTCCTCGCGCTGCCCGAGGATCTCGCCACAACTTCGCACGCACAGGGGTCGATCGAGCCGCACCCCGCGCTCGCCGGAGAGATCCTCGACGCCCTGACGCTTCCCCAGGCCGTACGCTCATTCGTTCGGCATCAGACCGAGCGATGGGACGGTTCCGGACGACCGAGCGGCCTCTGCGGCGACGCAATTCCCCTCGGCGCGCGGATCCTCGCCGTCGCCGACGCCTTCGACGAGTGGACGTTCGCGGGCGGACCGCGCCCGATGCGAGACGCAGGTCTCGCGCGCTTGCGCGCGGAGGCAGGCACGCGGTTCGATCCACGCGTGGTCGAGGCGGCCACGCGACGGTTGAGCTCCGGCGAGCGAGCCCGCCGCTCGGGCTTGGCCGGTCGCGTCGCGCCCCAGCCCATCAAGCCGTCGACCCGGCTGCGCGACTCGGCGCGCGAGCTCCACACGCTCTACGAGATCGAGCGATCGGTCGGTTACCGGCTCGACCCGCGAGAGAACCTGCTTCTGGCACTGGAGAAGCTGGGCTCGCTCGTGCCGCACGACACCGCCGCGGTGTACCTGCTCGAGGACGGCGAGCCGGTGCTCCGCGCCCGATTCGCACTCGGCGACGCGGCACCTCTCGTCGAGGGACTCGCGCTCGCGAGCGATCGGATGAGCGCTCGCGCGGCGATCGAGCGGCGCACCGTATCCGGCGGGCCCGCGGGCGAATTCGACCTGCACGAGATCCGACGCGACCCGCGCGTCGCCGGACTGGTCACGGGGCTCGCGGCTCCGATCTTCGACGGCGAGCGCGTCCGGGGCGCGTTGACGATCTACGCCGGCCCCGAGCGAGAGTTCGATGCCGACGACCGGCGCGTCCTCGTCTCGGTCGCAAGCCATGTTGCGGCGGCGCTGCGCCGATCCGATCCTGGCGATCCGGCGTATCTCGAGAGCCTGACCGATCCGGGCACCGGGCTGCCCAACGCACGATATCTCGAGATCTGCGGCGCCGATGCCGCGGTGTGCGGCGCTCTGGGCCAGGCGCGTTACGGCCTCCTCGCGTTCCGCTGGCTCGACTTCGACACGATCTGCGAGCGGAACGGGGTCACGGAGGCGACGCGGACGATGGGCGTGCTGGGCCGGCGCCTCGCGGCGGTCTCTCTGCCCCGCGAGGTCCCCGTGCGCTACGGCACCGATGTGTTCGCCGTGCTCGTCCCCGCGTGCGAGCCGAGCGGGCTCGTCGGCCGCTGGAACGCGTTGCTCCACGCCGCGGAGGCCACACCGATCGAGTTGCCGCACGGAGGGCCGATGCGCGTTCGTCTCGCTTCCGCACAGTCGTTCGCGCCGGTCGACGGCGGAACGCTCGAGGCCCTGCTCGTCACTCTCGGCTCGCGGATCGGCCCGGCAGACCCACGAGGCGCCCGCGTCGTCCCGTTCCGCGTCGCCCGAACCGCCGGTTAGCCCTGCCGCCGACGGCGCGCTCAGGAGACGCTGCCGGCTCGGCGCGCGGGTGCCGCTTCGCGCAGCGTCTCGCGCAGGAGACGGACGATCGTCCGAGACGCGTGGTTCGGGTCGAGCGGCTTCGTGAACAATCGTCGCAGATCGCTCGGCTCGAGATCGCCCCGCCGCAGCCGGTCGACGAGCGCATCCCCGAGGCGCCGGCCGAGGCTCCCGGCGATCGCCCGGCGCAACGGCCGGGAGTGGCGTAGCCGGCCGACGAGCCCGAGCGGTGGGTCGAGGCTCGCCGAATCCTCGAAGCGCCGGTGGGCTGCGACCGCGCCCTCGAAGCGCCGTTCGACATCGTCTCCGGCCGGGCCGGCCCGCACCGTTCGCGGCGCCCCAAGGAGGTGCGCCGCGAGATGCGCCAAGGCCTCGGTGTACGCGGCGCCGTAGGTTGCTTCGGCCGGGTCACGGGCGAAGTCGTCGGGCTGGATGAAGAGCCGGCCGGTCAGCGCGGCGCGCAGGAAGCGTGCGGACTCCGCGGCCACGGGCCCGGGTGCATAGCGCAGGACGAACATCGCATTCGCGCGCGGCTCGTACAGGACGCCGCGGCGCTCGAGCTGGCGGCGCGCGTCGCCGAGCTCCTGTGGCGAGCGACCGTTCTCGCGCAGCACGGGAGCGAGGAGCGCTCGCGCCTCCGCGCCCGTATACACCTCCGGAAGCGCATGCTCGAGGTCGTCGGTCCAGCCCGCGCGATGCCGCAGGCGCTGCCGCCCGGCGCGGATTCCGAGCCACGCGAGCAACCCGTGGATCACATGATGCACGGCGGGAGTGAGGTCCGCGTCGTCGTCCGAGGGTCCGTCGCTGTTCCACCGTTCGAGCACCTGGCGGTACGCCTCGTACTTCTCGATCGGGCTCGTGTGGAGCACCGCGTACGTCGCCGGGTCGACCCGCACCGCCGACGGCAGACAGGCCTCGCGCTCGAGCGCGCGCCAGTACACACGATCGGGACTCTGGAACACCACGATCTCGCGTCGCTCGACGCCCGCCTGTTTCAGCAGCCGCTTCACGCGTCGTGGCAGATGCTCGGGCGTGACGTGCGACTCTCCGTACAGGATCACGAAACAGCCGGGTGCCTCGTCGGCGACGATCGTCGCGATCCGCCGCGCCGCCAGCTGATCGCGCCGCTCGAGCCCCGCGAAGCCGCGCCGCGGCGGTGCGTCGAGCGCGTGTACGGGGACCCCGCATGCGCGCGCGCGGTCGAGGAGGTCGCGGTAGCCGGTCCAGTCGTATCCCCATTCGTCCGTGAAGCGGATCGTGCGCAGGAACTCGCGGTCGCTCATCCGCCCGGCCTGACGTGCGTCGAGGACCGACTGCTGCCGAGTGTAGGCGAACTCGATTCCGAGCGCGACACGTGGGACGCGTGCCGCGAGCCGCTCGACGAGATCGGCGGCGAACCGCTGGCAGGCGGGCACGGCGTGGAAGTCGCCGACGTACACGATGTCAGCGAGCGCCGCTGCGGCGACGACATCCAGCGTGTCGACGATCCGATCGTAGTCGCGGACGCGCCGGTCGAGCGCGCGGAAGTACGGGTGACGCAGCGAGCCGTCCGCTCCCAGTACCTCGCGGCGCACGCGCTCGGCGGCGTGCCGCTGCCGGGCTAGGATCCGCCGCCCGGGATCCGTTCGGGAGCCGCGGCGAGGCACTACGGCTCGGAGCGCTTGCTCGCCTCGTTTTGCTTGTCTCGGGCCTCGGAGTCGTCGCCCTTCATCGCGGAGCGGAACGAGCGGATGCCCTCACCGAGCCCTCGCGCGAGCTCGGGAATCCGTCGCGCGCCGAACAGGAGCACCACGATGAGCAGGATGACCAGTAGCTCCTGAAAGCCGAACGAGCCGATGATTGCGAGGGGCTGCATGCGGTCTCCTTTTCGCCAACCCCGGCTTCAACATACAAGAAAGACCCGCGCCGATCCATGACCGCCCGCCAAAGCCCGGGAAACGAGCGCACGGGGTCCCAGGCGGCGGCCTCAGAGGATCTCGCGGAGGTTCCCGCTCCGGCGGGTCACCCGTACCGAGTCGAGGTACTCGAGGAGCGGGATGGCGTTCTTGCGCGTGACGCCAGCGAGATCCTTGAACGCGGCGACGTCGATCGTCCGCGATCGCTCGGCGTAGTGCCGCAGCCGCTCGCGCAGGCTCGCGATCGAGGCAGTGTGGATCAGCCGGCCGTCGGGGATCCGCACGAGGCGTCCGCTGGCGATCAGCCATTCGGCGATGCGTCCGGCGCGTCCGCGGTCGGCGCTCTCGATCACCGCCTCCCACTCCGGAGGATCGAGGCCGGCGCCCTCGTATTCCCCCTCGATGCGACGCGCCAACCGTTGCTCGTCGTCCGAGAGGACGACCGCGTGCCCGGCGAGCGCGACCTTGTCGGCCTCGCAACGCACCTGCCCGGCCGACGCGAGGCGTTCGATCAACATCCGCCAGGCCTCTTGCGGTACGTCCCGATGCACCACGGCTCGCAGCTCTTCGCGAGGGATCCCGGCACGCAGCCGATCGGCGTCGTGCAGCCGGCGCAGCGCTTCGATCGTCCCGCTCTCGAGGGCACCCCACACCCGGCCACCGAACCAGCGCGAGCCGCAGCGCACCACTTCCGCCCGCGCCTCGAGCCGATCGGCGATCGTCGCGAGCCGGGTCTGCGGGATCCCGAGCTCCGCCGTAAGATCCCGGCTCTCGCGACCGCGCTCGCCGGCGCGCTCGATCCGTTGGAGCAGCTCGGCCGAGCCGTCGTCCGACCGCGCGTCGAACACCCCGGCCACGGCCTTCGCGGAACGCGGTGGCCGGATGTCGACCACGACTCCCCCGCCGACCGTATCGACCGGAGCGGGCCGGCGCAGGATGAACCGGTCGCCCGGAACGACCACCGTGTCCTCCTCGAGGTGGATCTCGACTCGGAGCGTTCCGTCCGGCTCGCTCCCGAGCGTCCTAAAGCGGGCTTCGCGCTCGCACGTCCCGTGGTGGAAGCGGACGGAGCCCCCGCGCGCCAGCTCCTCGGGGGCCGTCTCGAGGAGGTCGAGCCGGGCCCACAGCCGCCGGGTCGTCCGGAGCGTCCCCGGGACGGTCACCGTGGCACCCCGCGGCGCCTCGGCGCAATCTAGCCCCTGGAGGTTGAGCGCTGCGCGCTGGCCCGCGAGCGCCTCCGCGACCTTCGTCCCGTGACCCTGGAGGCCCCGCACCCGGCCGCGCCGGGAACCCGGCACGATCTCGACCTCGTCCCCCTCACGGAAGCGCCCGGAGACGAGCGTCCCTGTGACGACCGTCCCGAAGCCACGGAGCACGAACGACCGATCGATGGGAAGCCGCGCTACACCGTCTGTGGGCCGCGGCTCGACGCGGTCGAACAGCGCGATGAGCGCCTGGCGCAGCTCGGAAAGCCCGGCGCCCGAGCGCGCCGAGACCGGCACGATCGGCGCCTCGGCCAGGAATGTCCCGTCGAGGACCTCGCGCACCTCGGCTGAGGCGACCTCGTACAGGTCCGCGTCGACCAGGTCGCGTTTCGTCAGCGCGACGACACCATCGCGCACCCCGAGCAGGCGGCAGATCGCCAGGTGCTCGCGCGTTTGCGGCTCGACGCCCTGGTCGGCCGCGACGACCAGCACGACGGCGTCGATGCCCGTCGCCCCCGCGACCATGTGGCGGACGAACCGCTCGTGACCCGGAACGTCGACGAACGACAGGACACGGCCCGCATCGACCGCGAGGCTCGCGAACCCCAGGTCGATCGTGATCCCGCGGCGCTTTTCCTCGGCCAGCCGGTCCGGGTCGGTCCCGGTGAGCGCCAAGACGAGGCTGCTCTTCCCGTGATCGATGTGTCCGGCCGTGCCGACGACGAGGTGGCGCACCGCGCGTCACCCGCGGCGCAACGCCACACGACGCTGCACGCTCGCCCGCAAGCGATCGAGATCGAACGGTTTCTCGAGCAGCTCGACACCGGCCTCCGCGGCCGCGCGCTCGGCGTCTCCGCTCACAGTGTCACCGCTCGCGAGCACGACGCCTGCCGCCAGGTCCGGCCGCTCGCGGCGGATCTCCTCGAACAGCTCGACGCCGCTCATTCCGGGCATCTTGAGGTCCGCGACGACCGCGTCGAACCGGTCCTCGAGGACGAGCGCCAGCGCGGCCGGACCGTCTTCCACGCATTGCACCATGTGGCCCTCGGCCTCGAGCGCGTCGCGCAGCAATCGAGCCACGCTGGGCTCGTCATCGACGACGAGCACCCGACCGCGCCCGGCCGGCGCGGCTGCTTCGAGCCCGGATCGGTCGGACGAGTCGAGGCGAGCGCTCGCGGGCAAGCGGATCCGGATCGTCGTGCCGCGCGGGGCCCGCGCGAGAGCCTCGACGGTCCCGCCGTGCGAGGTCACGGCGCCATACACGATGGCGAGACCGAGCCCGGTTCCGTGCCCCTCGGCCTTCGTGGTGAAGAACGGCTCGAACACCCGCGCCCGGATCTCCGGCGGGATCCCGGGACCCGTGTCCTCGACGTCGAGCACGACCTCCGGTCCGTCGACGGCGGACCGGATGAGGATCTCGCCACGCTCGCCCGCTCCCAAGAGCGCGTCCTTCGCGTTCGTCACGAGGTTCAGCAGCGCCTGCTGCAGCGCGTGAAAATCCCCGTCGATCGCCGGAACGTTCGCATCGAGGGTGGCCCGCAGCGTCACGCCGTCGGCACGCAGCGGGTACTCGACGAGCGCGATCGTCGATTCGACGACCTGGTGGATCGAGATCGGACGGCGCGCGGGCGGTCGCTGGCGTGCGAACGCGAGCAGGTTCTGGACGATGCGCTGGCAGCGCTCGGCATCGCGGCGCAAGACGCCGAGCCGACGCGCGACCTCGGGATCCGCGGCGACGGGCGACGCGGCCAGGAGCTGCGCGTAGCCCAGCACGCAGGCGAGCGGGTTGTTCAGCTCGTGCGCCGTGCCCGAGATCAACTGCCCGAGGCTCGACATCTTCTCGGACTGCGCGAGCCGCTGCTGGAGCCTGCGGCTGTCGGACACGTCGGCCAGGACGAGGACGACCCCGCCTGCGCCGTCGGCGTCGGCGTCCGCGAGAGGCGACACGGTGACGGTGAGCGTGACGTCGCCCGGTAGGTCGAGCTCGGCCGACGCGCCGGGACGGCGGCCGGTGCGAACGGCGTCGATCCGATCCCCGAGCCCGAGCGCGACGAGCGCAGAGACCAGGTCCCCGTCGAGCGACAGCCCGAGGCGCGCGAACAGGTCGCGGGCGGCCCGGTTGCTGCGGGTCGGCCGCTCGCGGGCGTCCAGCACGACGACCGCCTGTGGCATCGACTCCAGGATCGCTGCGAACCTCAGTCGCTCGGCGTCGCGCGCCGCGAGAATCCGCTCCAGGTGCACGGTCGCTTGGTTGGCGGCCGCGTAGAGCACGCGCATCCCGGGGTCACGCGCCTCAGCCGTGGCCACGAGGATCCACACCGCGATCTTCCGGCCGCCGCGCTCGATCGGCACCAGCGCCAGATCGGGCTCCGCCACGTCGCGCCGGCACGGCGCGTCCGGATCGTACTCGTCGAGCTCGACGACCGATGGAGGGTTCGCGGCACCCCCGAGAAGCGCCGCCGCGCGTCGCCCGAGATCGTCGAGACACGCGCCTTCGATCGGTCGCGCCAGATACGCCGTGACCTCGACCGGCCCGTCGATCGCGGACGCGACGACCGCGGCATCGATCTCCGCGGCCTCGTGCAGCGTGGCGACGACGGTCGAGAACAGCTCGTGGGGCGTGCTCGCGGCAGCGATCCTCCGGCCGAGCGTCTGGATCCGCTCGATCTCCCGCGCGCGATCATCGACCGAACGTCGATCTGCGCCACGGCGTTCCCGGCGCCGCGCCGGCGGCATCCTGCGCGCACCGGACGTGGAACCGTCGGCGGTCGGATCACCCTTCTGTCCCAAGCGAACCTCTCGCTGCGCTCCGTACCGTCGTGAGCCGCCGGCCGGCGACGGCAGGATCGAACGGCGCCGAGTCTACCAGGTCACGGGCGGCGAGACGCTGCCGACCGATCCGCGGCTTGACCGCACCACCGCGACGCGACCACGAGGAGAGGGAGTCCGGACGAGCGCCCGCCGGAGTCTCTCGGTGCTACGCGGAGGGCGACGTGTGCCGTGCCGAGCGCACCGTGGGGAACGGCCGCTTCGGCGGTGACTTCACGACAAACCGCCGGCCGAAGATCTTGCGCAGCCGCGATTTCGCCTGGCACTCGATCTGCCGGACCCGCTCGCGGCTGATGCTCATGATCTCACCGATTTCCTTCAGGGTCAGCGCGGGCCCGCCGGCCATGCCGAAACGGTGGGCGATCACCGCACGCTCCTGCTCACTGAGGTGCGCGAGCGCGTCGCCGATCAGGGCGCTCGCCTCGCGGCGGATCAGTTCATCCTCGGGGCTCGACAAGGTGTCGTCCACGAGGTAATCGGCGATCGGCGTCTCGCGTTCGCGACCGATCCGGTCGTCGAGGCTCACGCCGCGCAACGAGAACTGAAGGACCTGGTCGATCTTGTGCACGCTGCGATCGAGCCGCTCGGAGATCTCCTCGCGCTCGGGCTTGCGTCCGAGCGACCGGCGCAGCGAGTTCTCGGCGTCGCGGATCTCTCGTACCTTCTTCATCTGGTACGTCGGAACCCGCACGACGCTCGAATGCTCGCTGAGCGCTTTGAGAATCGACTTGCGGATCCACCAGATCGCGTAGGTGATGAATTTGGTGCCCTTGCGCGCGTCGTAGCGATGAGCCGCCTCGATCAGCCCGATGTTGCCCTCGTTCAGCAGATCCTCGAACGGCAAGCCCAGGTTCCGGTACTCGCTCGCCACCTTGACGACGAAGCTCAGGTTCGATTCCACGAGCTCGTGCAGCGCGTCGCCGCACCCGCGGCGCACGCGACCCGCAAGCGACTGCTCCTGCTCCTTGGTCAACAGGGGGTAGTGCCGGATCTCGGCGAAGTAGCGGGACAAGATCGTGGTTCGGTCCTGCGGTGTGGGTTCCATGGTGGCTCTCAGTTGTGGCTCGTCCCCGCCTTCGAGCGTGCGGATGCACTCGGGCGCGACGAACGTGGTTGACCTTGACCGGCCTGCTGGATCGCCGTACGTTTCGGCAGAATCGGAACGGAGAGGGAATCGGGAGAGCGAACGCTGCGCCGGGAAGACGCGCGCCGAGTGACCCCCATCGACCGCCGCACTCGCTGCCCCCAACCCGCACGTCGCGTTCGGTAACCCGCCCCCGCGAACCGTACCCTGCCCCTCGTGATCGCGCGCGTGCCAGGCGAGTTAGTGTATGCACCGCCTCGTCGGTGTGTCAACACGTTTCTCGACGGAAACGCCCGTCCAGCTTGACTTTTGAAGGAATTCCGCTTTGGCTCGAAGGCGACGTGCGTGACAGATTCTTGTCACGCACCCGGGCGCAACGCGCGCCTCAGTTGACCCAGCGATCGGGATCCTCGGGGTCGTCGGGTGGCATCACTCGAAACCGGCGGCGGCGGACCCGCCAGCGGAGTTCCCGAACCAAGTTCCCGACGCGCCAGGCCCGGCGCAGATACAAGTAGCCCACCACGGCCCCGCCCAGGTGTCCGATGTGCGACACGTTCCCTGCTTCCTGGGCGAACGTGTAGAAAAACGTAATCGCGAACAGGATCATGGCCATCGTCCGAGCACGCATCGGGAACAGCATCATGAACAGCACGGTGCGGTCCGCGAACACCGTTCCGAACGCGACGATCACGCCGAAAATCGCGCCCGACGCTCCGATCGTCGCCACTTCGGCGTGACCACCGCCGGCGAACAGCAGTCCCATCGCGGCCGCGAACACGCCACCGCCGACGCCGCAGATCAGGTAGTAGCGCAGGAACTCTCGCCCGCCCCAGTGCCGCTCGAGGTCCGCGCCGAACATCCACAGCATCAGCATGTTGAACAGGATGTGCAGCATCTGCCGCGGATCGTGCAGGAACATGTAGGTGGCGACTTGCCACACCCATCCGACCGCAACTCGCGCCGGCACGACCCCCAAGATCTGCTCGAGGGCTGGGCCGCCGGCGAAATGGAGCAGCACCTGGACGAGCCAGGTCGCTCCGCAGGCGACGATCAGCGCTCGGACCACCGGGGTCACGCTCGGAATGCCGATCGTGACGCCCGACCCATGCGAGCGGAACGGACCCTGGCGGTAGTAGCTCATCGGCTCGGGTTCCGCAATCGGAACGGATTCGACGCTCGAAGCTCGTGTGCCACCGGCCCCCGTCGGTCACGATCGACGTCCGGACGAGCGCGGACCACGATGGCCCGCGCGCCGGATCGAGGAGGCACCCGTGAGCGCGGCGCGTGAGGATAGCCCGGTAGCCAGCCGACCGTCAAACCGAACGAGCCTCTCGCTGCTGCGTCACGTGGCCGAGGCGTGCCGCGTCGCGGTCGAGCCGCCTCGTGCGGGGGATGCGGCCGTCGACCGCATGTTGCGTCTCGCGGTTCGAGCGACTCGCACCGAGCGTGCGTTCCTCGTACGCATTGCCCCGGCCTCCGCCGAAGGCCCGATCGTCGAGGCGTATCACGGGCCACCCGATCGGCGGGGCGCGCCGAGCCGCACGGCGCTGCGAATCGCGCTCGCCCGCGGCCGACCCCTCGTCTGCCCCAATCTCGACGACGACGATCCGCTGCTGCGCGGCGAGTCGGTTCGCTCGCTCGCTCTGCGCACGGTGCTCGTCACGGCTGTCCCGACGGGTCCGCCCGAGCGGCTCCTCGTCTTCGACGGGCGCGCACCGGCCGACGCACTGCCGGCCTCGCTCGCCGACGCGCTCGAGGCGTTCGCTGCCCTGATCGGCCTGTGTCTCACCTCCGCGACGCTCGACGGCCCGCCCGATCTCGGATCGACGGCTGCCCGCGATCTCGCCCCCCGATCGGTGGCCATGCGCGACGCGCTCGAATGGGCCGGACGAGCGGCGCGAACCGATCTCCCGGTCCTCGTCCGTGGGGAGACCGGCTCCGGAAAGGAGCGGTTCGCGCGGCAGATCCACGCGCAGAGCCGGCGTCGCGCGGGCCCGCTCCAGACGATCAACTGCGCCGCCTTGCCGGAAGCGCTGCTCGAGGGCGAGCTGTTCGGGAGCACGCGCGGCTCGTACACCGGCGCCGACCGGGACCGGCCCGGGCTGTTTCGATTGGCCCACAGCGGCACGCTGTTCCTCGACGAGATCGGCGAGATGCCGCAGGTGATGCAGGCGAAGCTCCTGCGCGCGCTCGAGGACCGGCGGGTGCGGCCGGTCGGCGCGTCCGCCGAGGTCGAGATCGACGTGCGTCTCGTGGCGGCGACGCACCGCGACCTCGAGGCCCTCGTGGAGCGCGGCGATTTCCGCGGCGACCTACTGTATCGCCTCGCCGTGCTCGAGGTCCTCGTTCCGCCGCTGCGGGAGCGGATCCAGGATCTCCCGTCCCTGGTGGCGGAGCTCGGTCCCGCTCTCGCACGAGACACCGGCTGCGGCCTCCCGCGCCTCACGGACTGCGCGTGGCGGGAGCTCGAGGCGCATCCGTGGCCCGGCAACGTGCGCGAGCTGCGCTCGGTGCTCGCCCGGGCGATCCTGCGCGCCGGATCGTCCGCCGTGACGGCGCGCCATCTCGTCGAGCTGTCCGCGACGCGCCGCGGCTCGACCGGCGCGAGCTCCGCCGACTCTCTCGAGCGGCGCATGATCCGTGAGGCTCTTCTCGCCTCGGGCGGCCTCCTCGCCGACGCCGCCGCACGAATCGGGTGGACGCGCCAGAAGCTGCATCGTCGGATGCGCGCGGTCGGTGTACTCCGCCCTGCGCGGGGTTCCGTCGATTCAGGGCTCCTCGGTCGGCGGTAGGACGTCCTCGTTCAGCTCGACGTTCCAGTACGCCTCGTCGAGGAACGTCCGCCACTCCTCTGGACACGGCCCGAGCCATCTCGCGCGCAGCGTCGGGTGCCCCATCGGGCGGCGCGGCCGGCGAACGAGGCGCATCCCGGCTTCGAACGGCGTGCGGCTCCCCTTGAACGTGTTGCACGGGATGCACGCACACACGACGTTCTCCCAGCAGGACGTTCCACCGCGCGACAGCGGCACCACGTGGTCGAGGTTCAGCGAGCGCTGCGGGAACACGCGGCCGCAGTACTGACAGCGGCTCTTGTCACGATGGAAGATGTTGCGGCGTGTGAAGCGGACCTCGCGGTTCGGCAGCCGATCGTAGTGCACGAGTTGGATCACGCTCGGCACCCGGATCGACCGGGTCGGCGTGCGGACGAACCTGTCCCCCACTCGGGCGGGGAGATCGCACCAGTTCTCGAAGTCGTAGCTCACGAAGTCGGCCGCGAGGGCGCGGGCGCGACCGGCGTAGAACAACCGGAGCGCACGGTATACGCCCGTCACCTGCACCGCCTGGTACAGGCTGTTCAGGACCAGAACGTTTCCCGCGGCTTCCGTCATCCCGTGGCACCGACCTCGTGGCCCGACCGTCCGCCCTCACGCCCCGTGGCGGGGCCTTCCGCGTAAACGCTCAGCTCGCCCCGGCCCAGCGGAACGTCCGGTCCGCCGCGTCGCGCGCGCGCTCGACGCCCAGGTCAACCAAGCGCTCGACGAGGCGCCCGTACGGAACCCCGGCGGCCTCCCACAGCTTAGGAAACATACTAATAGGCGTGAAACCGGGCAATGTATTGACCTCGTTGACGTACGGCACCCCGGAGGAGCGCTCGACCAGGAAATCCACGCGGGCGAAGCCGCTCAGATCGAGCGCCTGATACGCGCGGATCGCCATCTGGCGGATTCGCTCGGTGTCCGCGGGTGGCAGCTCGGCCGGGATCGTGAGCTTCGACCCCGGGTCGAGGTACTTCGCGGTGTAATCGTAGAACTCGCGCGACGGGGCGATCTCACCGAGCCCCGATGCCTCCGGCACGTCGTTGCCCAAGATCGCGCACTCGATCTCCCGGGCGTCGATCCCACGCTCGACCACCACGCGTCGATCGTGGCCCAGCGCCAGATCGATGGCGGCTTCTACCTCTCCGGCCCCTCGGACCTTCGACACGCCCACCGACGACCCACCGTTCGCCGGCTTCACGAACGCCGGGAACCCCAGCTCGTCGGCGATGCGCTGCCGGATTCGAACCGGGTCCGTCGACCAGTCCTGCCGCGTGACGACGAACCCGGGGACCACCGCGAGTCCGTGCGAGGCGAACAGAACCTTCGCGGCGGCCTTGTCCATCCCGACCGCCGAGCCGAGGACGCCCGAACCGATGTACGGCGTGCCGGCGAGCTCGAGCGCGCCCTGCAGCCGACCGTCCTCTCCCCCCCAGCCGTGGACCAGCGGAAACAGCACGTCGATGTCGAGCCGGCGGGTCGCCTTCCCGCCCTCGTGGAGCAGGAGACCCGCACCACCCGGATCGATGAGGATCCGGATCCCGTCGTCGTCCGCCGGCCCGACTTCGACGCGCGGCGAACGCCCCGAGAGGACGCGGCGCGACGACTCGGGCGAGAGCCACCGCCCCTCCCCGGTCACCCCGATGGGAACACACACGAGGCGAGTCCGGGCCATCGCCGCATCGACGCCGCGGGCGGACACGACCGAGACCTCGTGCTCGACCGAACGACCGCCGAAGAGCAGGGCCACCCGTTGCGGGGCGGTCACGGTCGAGCCCTGCCGCCCGGCGCGCCGCGGACGAGCTGAGCGACGGCATCGCGAATCCCGCTATCGAGTCGACCCGATCGGGCCACCTCTTGGCCCGTGTGGTCGAAGACGACGTGCGACGGCAGGCCGTCCGCGAGCAGGGCCCGCTGGGCGGCTCCGCTCGCGTCGAACAGGAACTGTCCCGGAATCTCGTGCTCGTCGGCGTGGCGGGCCAATCGCTCGGCGGTGTGTCGGCTGGCGACGGCTACGACGACCAGCCGGTATCCGTCCTCGCGCCAGCGCGTCTCCAAGTCCGAAAGGTCGGCCAGCTCGGCGGTGCACGGCGAGCACCAGGTGGCGAAGAAAACAACGTGGAGCGCCAGTGGGCCCGCCGCAACGCGAATGGACTTGCCGTTCGCGGGATCGACGAGATCGAGCGGAAGGGGCGCGGCGTTCGCCGGGACCGCGGCGAGGACGGCGAGCGCGAGTGCGACCCGGGGGGAGCGAGCGAGGAGATCCTTGGTCTGCGGCACGTCCCCCTCCCCTCTCAGGCCCGAACGCCCAAGAGCAGCGCCTGGAACCCGAACCACACGGCGAGGAGGAGCATTCCGACGCCGAACGCCACCTTGAGCCGCACCATCCACGCGCCGGCCCGAGGAAGGTTGGACAGGAGGCCGGAGAAGATCCCGAGCAGGAGCAGCAGGGACCCCAGCCCCAGCGCGAACACGAGCAGCAGCGTCCCGCCCCACACCACATCGCGCGTCGTCGCGACGTAAACGAGCAGCAGCCCGAGGACCGGCGCCGTGCACGGTGCCGCCACGAGCCCCGCCGCCATCCCCATCAACAGCGCACCGCCGTATCCGCCCCGCCGCGCTCCTCGGGACTGGACCTGACCGAAGAAGCCCGGAACCGGGATCGAGATCCAGCCGAGCATGGCCAGCCCGAACACCGCGATCACGAGCGCCACGATGCCGTAGATCCACGGCGATCGTGTGAAGCTGCCGAACTGCGCCCCGAGCAACGCCGTTGTCACACCGAGCAACGCGTACACGAGGGCCAGCCCGGCGACATACACGCTCGAGAGGGTCACCGCTCGCACCCGGTCGCCCGACGCAGCCCCGCCGATGAACGTCACCGTCACCGGAATCATCGGATACACGCAGGGCGTGAAGCTGGTCAGAACGCCAGCGGCGAAGACCACCGCGAGCGCGGCCACCGAGCCCGCCTCGAGCTGGGAGGCGAGCATCTGCTGCAGCGCCTGCCCCCACTCCGCGAGGCGCTCGCCCATCTCACAACACCTTGTCCACCCGGTCGGACAGGGCCTGCTTCGACACGAGCCCGAGCACCTGGTCGCGCACCGCGCCGTCCTTCAGGATCAGCAAGGTCGGGACCGAGAGCACGCCGAATCGCGCGGCGGTTGCCGGGGCCCGGTCGACGTCGACCTTGACCACTTTCAGGCGGCCGACGTAGTCGCCGGCAAGATCGTGGACGATCGGCTCGAGCCTCTTGCACGGGCCGCACCACGTGGCGGAGAAGTCGACGAGCACCGGCGTCGGTGCGTGCAGGACCTCGGCGTCGAAGGTCGCATCCGTGGCTTCGGTCACGTGGGACATCGGGGGCTCCTCGTCGAGTTGGCCGCGCGGCACCGGCGCGCCGCGGGCGAGGAAGAGAAGCGTAGCACGGGGCCTCGCGGTGGGCCGCCCGGCCGACCCCGACCACAGACGGTCGGCCGGTCTCACTCCGGCTGGCGCCCGTGGAACCGTCCGGGCTAGCATCCCCGGCGATTCCATGCTTGCTTCGCCGTTCGCTTCCCGCACGCTCGCGCTCGCTCGCGGACGCGAGCCCGTGGTCGCTCTCACCGGCGCCGGTGTGTCGGCCGAGAGCGGTCTTGCGACGTTCCGCGGCGCCGACGGCCTGTGGAACGGGCGCGATCCGGCCGACCTGGCGACGCCCGAGGCGTTTGCCCGCGATCCGCACCTGGTGTGGCGCTTCTACGACTGGCGCCGGCGAAAGGCGCGGGCGGCTCGGCCCAACGCGGCTCACCTTGCGCTCGCCGCGCTCGAGCGTCAGCGCGGCGCGATGCGCGTCGTGACGCAGAACGTCGACGGCCTGCACCAGCGGGCCGGGAGCGCGAGCGTGCTCTCGCTTCACGGGACCCTGTGGCGGTTGCGCTGCACCGCCGAAAACCGCGAGTTCGACGACGAGCGCGCGGACCTCGGTGTCCTTCCGCTGCGGTGCGAGTGCGGCGGGCTGCTCCGACCCGCTGTCGTGTGGTTCGGGGAGCCGCTCGATCCGGCCGTGCTCGCCGAGGCCGAGCACGCGGTGCGAACCGCGGCGCTCGTGCTCGTCGTGGGCACGTCGTCCATGGTGGTTCCGGCAGCCTCGCTCGCGCCGATCGCGCGGCGGGCTGGAGCATGGATCGTCGAGATCAACCCGGACCGCACGCCGTTGACTCGGCACGCCGACGAGCACGTGACCGGCCGCGCCGGCGATCTCCTCCCGCGGCTCGTGGCGGCCGCGGGCTTCGACGTCGAGGTCGCGTGATGCGGGTGCTCTGGATCGACGCTTCGGCGGGGGCCGCCGGGGACATGTTGCTCGGCGCGCTCGTCGGCGCGGGTGCCTCGCTCCCCGCCGTACGGCGGGCGCTCGCGACGCTGCCGCTCCGGGACTACACGCTGCGCGAGCGGCGAATCGTCCGCTCTGGGCTCGCGGGGCGGCGCATCGAGGTCCGGGTCCGAGGCCGCGCGGCCGCACGCGGCCTGGCGGATGTGGAGCGCATCCTCCGTCGCGGGAAGCTCGCGATCGCGGTGCGCGAGCGGGCAACGCGGGTGTTCCGCCGCCTCGTCGAGGCCGAGGCCGAGGCGCACGGCGTCACGATCGAGCACGCGCACCTGCACGAGGCCGGCGGCATCGACGCGATCATCGACGTGGTGGGGGTGTGCGTCGCGCTCGACGAACTCGCCGTCGACCGGATCGTCGTCTCTCCGATGACCACGGGCTACGGCAGCGTCCGTTGCGCGCACGGCGTGTATCCGGTCCCCGGACCGGCCACGATCCTGCTCGTCCGCGGTGCCCCGGTTCGGGGCGGCACGATCGAGCTCGAGCGGCTCACCCCGACCGGCGCCGCGATCCTGACCACGCTGGCGGACGCGTGGGGCGGGCTTCCGTCGATGCGACCGCAGAGCGTCGGATACGGCGCCGGGGAGCGCGACCTCGGGGAGCATCCCAACATGCTCCGCGTGGTCCTGGGCGACGCCGACGAGCGCGCGGCGGGCGCCGGGAGCTCCCTGGAAGTCGTCGTGCTCGAGTGCGCGGTCGATGATGTCACGCCGCAGAATCTGGCCTACGCCTGCGAGCGCATGTTCGCGGCAGGCGCGCTCGACGTGTACACGAGCCCGGTCACGATGAAGAAGGGGCGGGCCGGGCACCGGATCACGGCGCTCGCCCGTCCGTCGGACTTCGAGGCCGTGTCCCGATGCATGCTGACGGAAACGTCGAGCCTCGGGCTCCGTCATCGGACCGAGCAGCGGATCGAGATCGAGCGAGCGGTTCACCCCGTATCGACCCCGTGGGGCACCGTCCGTGTCAAGACCGGCGGCCTCGACGGGCGGGAGATCCGGATCGCTCCCGAGTATGATGACTGCGCCGCCCGAGCGCTGCGCCACGGGGTGCCGCTCGCAACCGTGCAGCACGCTGCGATCGCCGCGGCCCGTCGGGGCAGCGCGGCCCCGAGGAGGAGCACCCGTGGAGCCAACGCCCGACCGACCCGCAAGCGCCGCTGAGACGAGCGCGCCCGCCGAGCGGAGCACGCTGAGCATCGACGAGTTCCTCGGTGTCGACCTGCGCGTCGCCCGCATCATCGCCGCCGAGCGCGTGGCCGGCGCGGACCGGATCCTCAAGCTCCGCGTGGACCTCGGCACCGAGGAGCGCCAGGTCGTCGCGGGCATCGCCGCGGCGTATGCTCCCGAAGCCTTGGTCGGCAAGACGATCGTCGTCGTAGCCAACCTGAAGCCGGCCCGCATCCGCGGCATCGACAGCCAGGGCATGCTACTCGCCGCCGACGCCGGAGGCCGCCCGATCGTCGCGACGTTCGACGAAAGCGTCCCCCCGGGCACCCGCGTCCGCTGAAACTCGATCAGCGGCGGTCGGCGATGTAGCGGATGTCCGACTTGCGCACCATGAGGTGGGGGCCGTCGGCGCGCTCGATCTTGATCAGATCGCGGTCGTGATACGTGATCCGACCGACGATCGTGTGGCCGTCGAGCAGGTGCACGGTGACGGGGTTCCCCGAGGTGAGGCGAACCTCGAAGAACGTGGCCTCCTCACCCGTCGCAGGCGGCGGCGGGGGGCGGCGACCTCCCTGAGGCGGGGCAGATCGACGGGATCTCCACGAATCCACGGTTCTTGCTCCTTCAGGCGCCGGGGACGGCGCCAACCGCCGCTTCCGCCTGCAGCGCGGTGACGGCCGCAGCAGCGACGATGTCGTCCTCCGAGCAGCCGCGCGACAGGTCGTTCGCCGGGCGAGCGAGTCCCTGCAGGATCGGTCCGATCGCCCGAGCGCTGGCGAGGCGCTCGACGAGCTTGTATGCGATGTTCCCCGCACCGAGGTCCGGAAACACGAGCACGTTCGCCCGACCGGCCACGGGGCTCCCTGGCGCTTTCGACCGCGCGATCTCGGGCACGAGAGCGGCATCGACCTGCAGCTCGCCGTCGGCGACGAGATCCGGGGCGAGGGCGCGCAGGCGCGTGACGGCGTCGCGGACCTTCGTGACCTGCTCGTGCTCGGCGCTGCCGAGCGTCGAGAAGGACAGGAGCGCCACGCGCGGCTCGCACCCCACGAGCGCGCGAAAGCTCAGGGCCGTCCGTATCGCGATGTCGGCGAGATCGTCCGGATCGGGATCGGGCACGAGACCGCAGTCGGCGAACGCGAGAGCCGGATCGCCGCCGAGCGTCGGACGCTCGAGCTGCATCAGGAAGAACGACGACACGAGGCGCACGCCGGGCGCACGCCCGAGGATCCGCAGCGCGGCGCGCACGGTCTCGGGCGTCGAGTGTGCCGCGCCGGCCACAGACCCGTCGGCCAGGCCGGCGCGCACGAGCGCCATGCCGAAGTACAGCGGAGTCCTTAGCAGAGCTTCGATCTCCGCTTCACTCGGTCCTTTCGCGCGAAGCGCGTCGGTCGCCGCGGCCATGCACGTTCCGACGCTCGCACCGTGCTCGGGATCCTCGATCCGCAAGCCGGAAACATCGACGCCGGCTCGCCGCGCGGACTCACGAATCGTCGTCGGCTCGCCGACGAGAACCGGCTCGACGATCCGTTCGTCGGCAAGCCGCCGCGCCGCCTGTAGCACGCGCGGATCGTGCGCTTCGGGGAACACGATCGTACGCCGCGATGCCCGCGCCCGCTCGACGATCGCGCCCAGGACGTCCATACCGGCGCATGCTACCAGTGGCGGATGGGCCGGGCCATCGACCGCCTTGTGACCTCGTGGAGCAGCAACGCGCACAGCGGGCCGTACTCCAGGCAGCGCACGGGCCACGTCACGTCGCCAACCTGGGCCGTGTAAGCGAGCGGAACGAGCGCCCCGAACGCGAGCCACGGAATCGATGCGTGCACAGCCGCGAACGGCAGGATCCACAGCGCGTACCACGGGTGGACGGTCGGTGCGAGGAGCAGCACCGCGCCGAGCACGAGCAGCGCCTCGCGCGACGGCTCCGGGATCCGGCGGAACGCGACCGCGACCGCCCACCCACCGACGAGCAGCGCGACCACGAGCCGGGCCAGCGGCTCGGGCCACACGAGCCGGTATGCGAGGTTCCACGGGATCCCGCAATCGCCGAGGCGCGATCGCAGCGCGTCGACCGCCGGCGCGAGCGTGGGGCCCGAATCGATCGCGACGAGCGCACCGCGCACGGCCGCAAAGCCGAACGCGTTGAACTCCCACCGCGCGGCGTAGCTCGCAAGCCCGTCCCCGAAGGCCGGCCCCGCCACCGCATACGGCACGACGAGCCCGATGCACACCATGGCGAGGACGCACGCGTGACGAGAGCGAAGGCGCCTCAGCGCAGCCGGCACGAGCAGTAGCGGCAGCAGCTTGGCCTGGATCGCTCCACCGAGCGCGGCCGCGGCGAGTCCCCGGCGGTCGGCGGCGATCCAGACCGCCGCGAGCACGACGAGGCTCACGCCGAGCGGCTCGACGTGCCCGCTCCCGGCGGTCTCGAGGATCGCCAGCGGGTTCCAGGCATAGAGCACGATCCTGTCCCCTGGCAGCCCGCGCGCGCGCAGGAGCCACGCCAGAGCCAGTACCACGCCGAAATCGAGGAGACCGAACGCCAGCTGGAACCCCCGGACGCCGGTGCCCGTTGCCGCGATCGCGGCGAACGTCCACTCCGCCAGCGGCGGATAGATCGTCCGAAGGTCGGGGTGGTTGATGCGAGCCCAGTCGGCGTCCCGCAGGTCGGTGAGGGCGTCGTCCACCGGCGCGTGGGCGTACGGATGAACGCCGTGGAGCTGGACCCGGCCGTCCCACAGGTACCGGTACACGTCGTCCGAGAGCGACGGCTCGCCGAGCGCCGCGACCAGCCGGAACCCGAGTGCCGCCCAGATCGCGACGCGGTAGCCCGTTGCGTCCGTCCGGACGCAACGCCACGCGAGGACCATGATCGCCACGAGCACCGCGTCGGCGCAGAGGAACAGCGCGACGTTCCGCTTCAGATCGCCGAGCCCGACGAGACCCAGGTGCACGGCCGCCGCCACGCTCGCCAGCGCGACCACCTGGGCCCGACCGTCCATCCGTCGCAACGGCTTCCTCCGCGCCGCGGCACTCGTAGGGCGACCGCTGGCAGCACGAGAATAAGCGCTCACGGGTTCGAGTTGGTACCATCCGCTCGGCCGCGCGACCCCACCGCGCCATCGTCCGAGGGAGACGCATGCTGGGCCCTGTGCAGTGGCTGTCCTGGTCCGTGCTGGCGGTGTACTTCGCCTGCCTCGTGCTCCTCGCGTGCTACGGCGCCCATCGCTGGTACCTGCTCGGTGTGTACCTGTGGCACCGGCGATCGGAGACGGTCGAGCCCGCGCGGTTCACCGAGCTGCCGCGGCTCACCGTGCAGCTCCCGCTGTACAACGAGCTGCACGTGGTCGAGCGGCTCCTCGCCGCGGTCGTGGCCCTCGACTATCCGCGCGACCGGCTCGAGATCCAGGTCCTCGACGACTCGACCGACGAGACGAGCCGCGTGGCGGCCGAGATCGTGGACCGCCATCGCGCGTCGGGCCTCGACATCGTGCACATCCGCCGCACCGAACGGAGCGGGTACAAAGCCGGGGCGCTCGGCGCCGGACATCGCGTGGCCAAGGGCGAACTGATCGCAATCTTTGACGCGGATTTCGTTCCTGCGCCCGAGTTCGCCATGCAGCTCGTCCACCATTTCACCGATCCGCGTGTCGGCATGGTCCAGGCCCGTTGGGGCCACCTGAATCCGCACTACTCCGCCCTGACCCGCGTGCAGTCGATCGTGCTCGACGGCCACTTCCTGATCGAGCACACCGCACGCGATCGATCGGGACGATTCTTCAACTTCAATGGAACCGCGGGGATCTGGCGCCGGGCGTGCATCGACGACGCCGGCGGGTGGCAGCACGACACGCTCACCGAGGATCTCGATCTGTCCTACCGCGCCCAGCTCCACGGCTGGCGGTTCGTGTACGTCCCCGAGCACGTCGCGCCGGCCGAGCTACCGGTCGAGATGGCGGCGTTCAAGACCCAGCAGCATCGGTGGGCCAAGGGCTCGATCCAGACTGCGCGCAAGCTCCTGCCGCGCGTGTGGCGGAGCGCGCTGCCTCTCCCGACCAAGATCGAAGCCACGGCCCACATGACCGCGTATCTCGGCTATGTGCCCATGCTGGCACTCACGGCGGTCGTCGTCCCCGCGGCGTTCCTGCGCAGCGAGCTGGCAACGACGACGATGCTCGCGATCGACTTGCCGCTGTTCACGGCGACGACGCTCGCCTGGACCACGTCGTACGCCGTCGCGCACCGCGAGTCGACCGGCACGTGGCGCGGGGGCCTCCCTTGGGTCGCGTTCTTGATGGTCGTCGGCATCGGCTTGTCGGTCAACAACGCCCGCGCAGTCATCGGCGGCGTGCGCCGCGGCCCGTCGGAGTTCCGGCGCACACCGAAGTACAACCTGGGAGCGCACGAGTCGCTTGCCTCCCGGCGCTACCGCGGCCGGATCCCGCGCGACACGTGGATCGAGCTCGCGATCGCCGTGGCATTCGCGGTCGCGATCGGAGCGGCGTTCGCGATGCGGCGCTTTGGGATCGTGCCCTTCTTCGCCATGTTCCTCGCCGGCTACGGCTACACCGCCCTCACGACCCTGCTGCAGGCGGAGTCTCGGGAAGACCGAGGACAGGTGCCCGAATTCTCCGAGCTTCAGTAGCTGTCCCCGGGTTAGCGGTGGGCGGCGTCGCGCCAAACGAGGGCTCGAACCGTCCGGCCAGCCTCGATGCGGGACGCGGTCGCCGGCAGGCGGAGCAGCCCGTTCGCCCGGGCGAGCGCCAATACGTCCCCCGACCCGGTCGTCGCAATCGGCGCAGCTTCGAAACGGCCCGCGCGCGCTTCGATCCGGGCGAGATGGAACGTCTCCCGTCCGGGCCGCTGCTCGAGCGGGGCGAGGAGCACCGCATCGATCTCGGGCGTCGCGAAGCCCCGGTATCCAAGCATCCTGCGCAGCGCGGGCGCGACGAGCACGCAGAACCCGACGTAGGCCGACACGGGATTCCCGGGCAAGCCCACGACGAGGGTCGTGCCGCGGCGCGCGGCCAGCACCGGCTTGCCCGGCTTCATCGCCACGCCGTGGAACAGAATCTCCGCCCCGCTGGCGCGGAGCGTCTCGGCCACGAGGTCGTACGTGCCGACCGAGACACCCCCGCTCACGAGCAGGATGTCCGCACCGAGCCCGGTCTCGAGGGCGCGGGCGAGCGCGTCCGGCCGATCCCCAGCGCGACCGATCGGCTGTGACCGGATCCCGATCTCGGCGAGGAGCGCCACCAGCATCCGCCCGTTGCTTTCCCGGATCTGGTGGGGCGCGGGAGTCTCGCCGGGCTCGACGAGCTCGTCGCCGGTCGACACGACGTGCGCGACCGGCGGGCGGTGCACCCACACGCGCGAGCGGCCCACGGACGCGAGGGCCGCGAGCTCCGGTGCATGAATCGGCGCACCCGCTTCGAGCACGCGCTCCCCTTGCTTGCAGTCGCTCCCCTGCCGCCGCACGTTCTCGCCCGCCTCGACCGCGGCGTCGATCCGGACGACCCCGCGGTCCCTGTCCTCCCTCGTGTGCTCGACCATCACCACCGCGTCCGCACCCTGCGGGAGCACGGCACCCGTGTACAACCGCACGGCGTCGCCCGGACCGATCGAGACACCATCCGCCGAGGATCCGGCGGGGATCTCCCCGACGATGCGCAGACTCGCGACCGGCGCACGCACGTCGGACGAGCGCACCGCGAAGCCGTCCATCGCGCTGCGATCGGCCGCCGGAAAGTCGCGGTCCGCCAGCACGTCCTCGGCGAGA
>Ga0247727_10006509_pt1 | contig 22927 bp, 18 predicted proteins | sample WisWelCaveWW1625_FD_202498 | JGI IMG/M metagenome (GOLD analysis project Ga0247727, IMG submission 202498) | Biofilm microbial communities from Wishing Well Cave, Virginia, United States - WW16-25 | ecosystem: Environmental > Aquatic > Deep subsurface > Groundwater > Cave microbial mat | place...
CAACCGCGAACTCGACACTGCCTACCGGCAAGTCAAAGAAACGGAGCGGCTCAAGAGTGAATTCTTTGCCAATGTTTCCCACGAACTGCGCACCCCGCTCACGCTGACGCTGGCGCCGGTGGAATCGCTGCTGGCCGGCGACTACGGCGCGATCAACGAACCGCAACGGCAGGCGTTGCAAACGATGCACAACAACTCGGTCCGACTCGTGCAAATGGTCAATGGGTTGCTCGATTTCTCCAAACTGGATGCGAACAAGCTGGAGGTTCGTCGCGATCCGACTGAGATCGTCGCCCTCACGCGGGCAATCGTCGCGGATTTTCAGCCGCTGCTGCAGCAAAAGAAGCTTGTGTTCGATTTCCAGGCGCGCTCGCCTCTGGCGCATGTCCAGATCGATCGGTACCTCTACGAGCGCATCGTGTTCAATCTGCTTTCGAACGCCGTCAAATTCACCCCCGAAGGTGGTCGCATCGACGTAGCTCTGGAAGCGTCGCAGGACAAGCTGCGGCTTGACGTGCGTGATACCGGCATTGGCATCGCGGCTGAAGACCTGCCCAAACTCTTTCAGAAATTCCGTCAGTTGGAGAGCACGGCCACCCGTCGCTTTGAGGGCACGGGCCTCGGCCTGGCGATGGTCAAGGAGTTTGCCGGGCTGCTCGGCGGAGACGTCCGCGTGGAAAGCGTGCCGGGCGGCGGCAGTACGTTTACTGTGGAGTGTCTTGCGCCGGCCAGCGCGGCATCCGCCGAGGCGGCTGCCCCGGCGGCGATTCATGTGCAGAAATTCGCCGCGCCGGCTACGGAGGTATCCTCCAGCGCAGGGGAGTCGTTATCTCGAGTCCTGATTGCCGAAGACAATCCCGAACTGGCCGCCTACATCCGCGATGTCTTGGCCGGCACTTGTGACACCCGCATTGCGCGCGATGGCGAGGAAGCTGGACAAATCCTTTCGGAATGGAAGCCGGACCTGGTGCTGACCGACGTCATGATGCCCAAGCGCGACGGCTTCGAGCTCTGCCGTCAGATCAAATCTGACCCGGCAACCTTTACCATTCCGGTGGTGCTGATTACCGCGCTTACCAACCGCGACGCCGTCTTGAAGGGTTGGGAGGCGGGTGCCGACGAATACGTGTACAAACCGTTTCACCCCAAGGAGCTGGTCACACGAATCCGCACCCTGCTCAACGCGGTCCATCAACGTCGGCAGGCGCAAGAGGCCTTAGCGCAGCGGGCCGACGAGCTGGCGACCATCAACAAGGAACTCGAATCTTTCAGTTACTCCGTCTCGCACGACTTGCGCGCCCCGCTGCGCCGGCTCGATGGTTTCAGCGAGGCCCTGTTGGAGGAGTACGGGGAGAAGCTGGACGAGGACGGTAAAGACATGCTGCAGCGCATCCGAGCCGGCAGCCAGCGCATGGGGCAACTCATTGACGATTTGTTGAACCTTTCGCGACTGTCGCGTAGCGAACTGCGCCACGAAAGAGTGAACCTCAGCGCGGTGGCCGGCTCGGTCGCCGCCGAATTGCGTAAGCGTGACCCGGACCGCCAAGTGGAGTTGCGCATCGCTGATAATTTAAAGGCCGATGGAGACCCGCAACTCTTGCGCATTGCGCTGGAAAACCTTCTGGACAACGCGTGGAAGTATACCTCGAAACAGCCACACGCCACGATCGAATTCGGCCTCAGTCGCGACAACGAGGAATCATCGTTTTTCGTTCGCGACGATGGTGTGGGGTTCGACATGCAGCACGCCGATAAGTTATTCGCACCCTTCCAGCGACTGCACACGGCGAACGATTTTGCCGGTACCGGGATCGGTCTGGCCACGGTTCAGCGCATCGTCCGCCGCCATGGCGGGCGAATCTGGACGGAAGCGAAAGTCAACAAAGGAGCGACGTTCCATTTCACGTTGTCCTGAAGAGGTGAAACCATGAATACATATGCTCGATTCCAACGCTCGTTGATCACCGGATTCGAGATCAACGCCCAGCCACAGGTCCGGTCACTCTGGGCTGACCTGATCGAACTGGGGGAAGCGACAGATCCATGCGCGCGCAGGGCGCTGGTCAAACAGGCGCGGCACCGTGTGCGAGCGTTGGGGCGCGCCGCCCGCGCCACCAATTGCCGGGACGTTCTGGCTGTCAGCGAAGCCCTCGATCGATCGCTGGCGGCTGTTCCTTGCGCAAAGGCTACCGGCGACAGGGTGTCGTTCGGTGGTCTGTCCCAAACAATGAACAAGCTCGCCGAAGCGGTGTACGGAGTGCGGGGGAGTACATCCGTCTTCGGCCGGGCTTGTCAATCAGCCGAACTGGCGCTTGTCGAATCTGACGCCGATTAAAGGAGACCCACCGATGAATCACAAATGCATCCTGCTCGTGGAAGACAACCCCGACGACGAGGCGCTTACGTTGCGCGCCCTCCAGAAGAACAATATCTCCAACGAGGTCGTCGTCGCCCGTGATGGCGCAGAGGCGCTTGATTATCTGCACGGCAATGGCAATGCATTGCCCGCACTCGTGTTGCTGGATCTAAAGTTGCCGAAGGTGGATGGTATGGAGGTCTTGCGACGCGTGCGAGCGGAGCCGCGCACACAGCTCCTGCCGGTGGTCATTCTGACCACGTCGAAGGAAGAGCAAGACCTGAGCAATGGCTACAAGTTGGGCGCCAATAGCTACGTCCGCAAACCGGTCGACTTCGCGCAGTTCACAGAGGCCGTGCGCCAACTCGGGTTGTACTGGCTGGTGTTGAACGAACTCCCACCCCCGATGCGGAACTGACATGAAAACGCCCCTGCGCGCCTTGATTGTTGAAGACTCCGAGGACGACTGCCTGTTGCTCAAAGGCGAGCTGACCCGCGGCGGCTACGAGGTCACGCACGAACGCGTCGAAACCCCGGAAGCCATGAACGCGGCCCTCGATCGCGGCGACTGGGACATCATCATCTCCGATCACCGGATGCCGCAATTCAGCTCGGTGGCGGCCCTCGAGCTGCATAAAGAGCGCACCCGTGACATTCCGTTTATCGTCGTGTCCGGCAGCATTGGCGAGGAACTCGCAGTGGCGGTCATGCGTGCGGGTGCGAACGACTACATCATGAAGGACAACCTCACACGGCTGTTGCCGGCCGTCGAGCGCGAGCTACGCGAAGCCCAATCGCGTTGCCAACGCCGGCAGGCGGAGCAATCGCTGGAAACGTATCGTCGTCGCACGGAGTTGATCCTCGAAGCTGCCGGCGAAGGCATTTGTGGGCTCGATGCTGCGGGTGTCATCACTTTTGTCAACCCGCGCGCCGCGAAGCTCGTCGGCTGGAAACCGGAGGAACTGGCCGGTAAATCTTTGCACGATGTGCTGCATCATAGCCGCAATGATCGCACACCCTTTCCTAAGCAAGACTGCTCGCTCTGCGCCACGCTGGGCGATGGGTTGGCGCATTGGATGGACGGGGAAGTCTTCTGGCGCCGAGATGGCTCGACATTCCCGGTTGAGTACACGTGCACGCCGATGCGTGATGGGGACAAGATCGTCGGCGCGCCCTCGGCCAGATGGCCAGCGGTGTCGCGCACGACTTCAATAATGCGCTGTCGAAAATTCTCGGATTCACAGAACTCCTATTGACCTCCCCCGAGAAACTCTCCGACACCGGGAAAGTACGAGACCACCTTCGCATGATCAACACCATCGCCCAGGATGCGGCTCACGTCGTGCACCGGCTGCGCGAGTTCTACCGGCCTCGACGCGAGACCGAGCGATTCGAGCTCGTGGACGTCAACACGATCATCGAACAAAGCATCCCTCTGACGGAGCCGAAATGGAAACAGCAAGCGCAAGCGACCGGGTCGCATATCGAGATTTGCCGGCAGCTTCAATCGGTGCCGGCGATCGCGGCCGACGACGCCGAGATCCGCGAGGTGCTCACCAACCTCATCTTCAACGCCGTGGATGCCATGCCCAGCGGCGGTACGCTCACAATCAGTACTCGCGCCGACGGCGACCATGACATACTGGAGGTTGCCGACACGGGCGTTGGGATGACTGACAGCGCACACGGGCATTGCTTCGAACCGTTCTTCTCCACCAAGGGTGACACGGGAACGGGCCTGGGTTTGGCGATCGTCTACGGCATTGTCCAACGTCATCGCGGCAGTATCGGGATCGAGAGCCTGCCGGGCCACGGCACCACCTTCACCGTTCGCCTGCCGGCGCACCACGAACAACTGACGCGACCGGCCGAGCCAAAAGCGAGCGCAGCTTCCAAGGCAGGGCTGCGCATCTTGATCGTGGAGGACGAGCCAATGATTCGCCAAATTGAGGCCGAGTATCTGACGACGGAAGGCCACATCGTGGAAACCGCGGCCGACGGCGCCGAAGGACTGAGTAAATTTCACGCCGGGAAATTCGATCTGGTGCTCGTGGACCGCGCGATGCCGGAGATCAACGGCGATCAGTTGACGAAGGCAATCAAGGAATTGCGCCCGGAAACACCTGTGGTCCTAGTCACTGGTTTCTCCGACATCCTGAACGGCGATGGCGATGAGCCTCACTGTAGGGACATGGTACTGACAAAGCCATTCAGTCAGGCTGACCTTCGTCTGGCCGTGCAGAAAGCGGTCGCCGCCTGACCGGGAAAGCCAAGGAGCAACGACAGCGTGAACGAAGCAACAAATTCGGGAAAACAGTGAGCCGCATATGAAAAAGACAAGAATCCTGGTAATTGATGACGACGCCAATGCCACACGAGTTGTTCGGATGGGCCTCGAACGGGCGAGCCGCTACGAGGTGTACGAACTCAACGATCCCAGCCTGGCGCTCGCCGTGGCCCGACGGTTCAAACCCGATCTGATCCTGCTCGATATCTGCATGCCCGGTACCGAGGGCGTTGATGTCGCGTTCCGGATCCGATCCGGAATTCGAGAGAACGCCCGTCGTATTTCTCAGCGCCCTCGTTTCCGAGCGGGAGGCGGTGAGCGATGGCACGGCCGTCGGCGCGTTCCACTTTATCGCCAAGCCGCCGCGGCTGCCGCGACTGATCACCTGCATCGAGAGCAATCTTGAGATGGCACACGCCTGCGAGTACGCGGACCGCGGAAAGTAACGTCTATGAACAAAACCCGAATCCTTGTGATTGACGACAACATCGCCGCGACGCGCATCGTGAAACTGAGCCTGGAACGCACGGGCCGGTACGAGGTCTGCGAACTCAACAACCCATTCGAAGCTCTGCCGGTCACTCGGGAATTCAAACCCGATCTGATTCTGCTCGACGTCTCCATGCCGGGCATTGAAGGCGGCGACGTCGCGTTCAGGATTCACTCGGAGAAGGAGTTTGAGAGGACTCCCATCGTATTTCTCACCGCGCTCGTCTCGCCGGTGGAAGCCAAGGGAACGGGTATGCTTGTCGGAGGTTTTCACTTCGTCGCCAAGCCGCCCCGGTTGGAGCAAATGATCGCCTGCATCGAGGACCATCTCGAACGGGTGCGCTCCAGCGACGAACCATGCACCATAAAGGAAAGCTGATGAAGAAGAAACGCATTCTGGTAGTGGACGACAACCTCCATGCCACACGGGTTGTCAAAATCGCCCTCGAACGGACGAACCGGTATGAAGTCCGAACGCTCAATGACCCCCTGCGCGGCCTATCCGTCGCGCGCGAGTTCCGACCGGATTTGATTCTGTTGGACGTCTGCATGCCGGGCCTTGAGGGAAGCGAGGTCGCCGAGACAATCAGCGGCGTCCCGGAATTTGCGGCGACACCAATTGTCTTTCTCACGAGCATCGTGACCCCGCGAGAAGCGGGCCGGGACGGCACCATCATCGTCGGGCAGCATGAGTACATCTCCAAGCCAGCGCGACCGCAGACGATCATCGCCTGCATTGAAAAACATCTGGCGCGTGTCCGACAGACGTCGCCGTCAGCGGATGCCACCGCACATGCCTAAAACCTTCACCATCTGACGTAACACCAATGCTTCCCTCTCTGTTACTCGCGGTCGTGTTCACGCTCACCGCCGGCCTGCTGCTGGCGTACCGGCGACAGGCGCGCTTCAAGGCGGCCGCCGTGGCCGAACGCCAACGCACCGACGAACAGTTGGAACAAAGCGATCTGCGGTTCCGTATTCTGACGCGCGCCACAAACGACGCCGTCTGGGATTGGAACGTCGAGACCGACTCGGTGTGGTGGAATCGCAACGTCCAGACCCTCTTCGGCTACACCGAGGAAGAGGTGAATCCGACGAGCGGTTGGCGGGTCGAACACATTCACCCCGACGATCGCGAAAGCGTCCTCAACAGCGTGCAAACGCGCATGCGCAGCCATGAGGGGTTCTGGTCAAGTGAGTACCGGTTCCGACGTGCCGATGGCACGTACGCCAATATCCTCGATCGGGGCTACATCCTCCGCGATCACGACGCGCGCCCCGTCCGAATGATCGGCTCGATGATGGACATAAGCAAACAGAAGCGCGAAATGGAGCTGGCCCGGTCGCGCGATGCTGCTTTGGAATCGGCCCGCCTGAAATCACAATTCCTCGCCAACATGAGCCACGAGATCCGCACGCCGATGAACAGCGTCATCGGGATGACCGACATTCTGCTCAACACCGACGTGACGTCCGAGCAGCGTGAGTTTCTCGAGATCGTGCGGATGAGCGCGGAATCCCTGTTGACCATCATCAATGACATCCTCGATTTTTCCAAGATCGAGGCCGGCAAGCTCAAGTTCGAGATGCTGGATTTCGAGCCGCGCACCGTCATCGAGGAGACGACGACACTGCTCGTAGAACAGGCACACGACAAGAGGCTGCAACTGTCTTCGTCTATCGACGCCGATGTGCCCGAGAGCGTGCGCGGTGATCCCGGCCGCTTGCGGCAGGTGCTGGTCAATCTGGTCGGCAACGCTATCAAATTCACGTCGGAAGGCGGCGTCACCATCCGCGTCAAACACGACGAAGAGACGGAATCACATCTCATGTTGCGCTTCGAGGTGACGGATACCGGTATCGGCATTCCCTCGGAAGCCCGTGCGTGTCTGTTCCAACCGTTTTCGCAAGTTGACGCCTCGACTACGAGAAAGTATGGCGGCACCGGCCTCGGCTTGGCCATCTCCAAACAACTGGTCAATCTCATGGCCGGCCAGATCGGTTGCGAAAGCACCGGCCAAGGCTCGACGTTCTGGTTCACGGCGCGATTCGAGAAAGTGGGCGCGGCCAAGTCTTCGCCGGAGGCATCCTCGACCGGCGCCCCAGAGATACCGAGGGCTTTGCGCTCCATTATTCTGCCGGAGCAACGTCGACGCACGCGCATCCTCGTCGCCGAGGACAATCCGTTTAATCAAAAGGTCGTTCAGCGTCAGCTCCGGGAAATGGGTTTCGGCGTGGACGCCGTGGCCGACGGCATCGAGGTGCTGGAAGCCATGAAGAGGATTCCCTACGACGTGGTGCTGATGGATTGCCAGATGCCGGAGATGGATGGTTACGCGTGCGCTGCCGAGATTCGTCGCCGGGAAGACAACGCGCGTCATGTTCCCATCATCGCGATGACGGCTCACGTAAGGAAGGAAGACCGCGACAAATGTCTGGCCGCGGGCATGGATGATTTTCTCAGCAAGCCGGTCCGCGCACCGCAATTGCAGGATGCCCTGACGCGCTGGCTCTGTGCGACCTCGAAGGCCACCTTGGCCCCGGTCGACAGCAACACGGCCCGCGAGCCGGTCGATCTGGAGATCTTTCTGGAAGTCGCCGGCAACAATATGCAGCGTCTGCAGGAGTTGGCGGATCGTTACGTCACTCAAACGACCTTGCAACTGGCCAAGCTCCGTGATGCCGTCGCCACAGGCGCGGCCGCCGAAATCAAGTGTATCGCCCACAGTGCCGCCGGTTCGAGCGCCATGTGCGGCATGACGCATCTCGTCGAATTGCTCCGAGATCTCGAACAATGTGGTCACGACGGCCGGTTAGCGCGCACGCCCGGCCTGTATTCCGAAATCGAAACCGAGTTTGAGCGAATCAAACGTGCCTTGTCAGAGGTGAACTATGAAGCGAATTCTGATTGTCGAAGATGATCAACTGGTAGCCGATGTGTATAGCGATAGGTTGCGGGCCGCGGGCTTTGCCGTGGACGTTGCCGCCGATGGTCGAGCCGGATTGATGGCGTTTCAAGGTCGCAGACCGGATCTCGTGCTTCTCGACCTGATGCTCCCTCACATGAATGGGGTCGAAGTGCTCACGGCGATCCGGTCCCAGTTCGGTCCCCGTGACGTGCCCGTGCTCGTGTTCACCAATTCCTTCATCGGCGGGATGGTCCAGCAAGCCTGGGAAGTTGGCGCCAGCCAGGTGATCACGAAGGCCACCATGACACCGAAACTTGCCGTGCGATTGATTAGTGATGCCCTCGACATTCCATCCGACACGGCCGCGCCGCGTCCGAGCAACATCCGCGACGAGCATGGCGAATCTGATGTCGACGCCACTGCGCCGGCGCGGTTTCTGGAAGCGGCGCCAGAGGCGCTGGCCGGGTTGTGGGAACCGCTGAAAGCGCTCGTGACCCAGCCGAAAAACTTGATGCACTTGCGCGAGCTGGGGACACGGATTCACCGGCTGACGGTTGCCGGCGCTGCAGCAAACCTTCACCGGATCGCCCAGCTATCCATCGCCCTAGAAGCGTTAACGAGAGATCTCCTCACGCGGCCGCGATACGTTACACCCTCCGTGTTGCTGACAATCGCTCAGGCCCTCGACTCGATGAGGTTCCTGTTCGATCATGCCGGCGCGGTTGCTTGGCAGCGCCCGCCGGCAGGCCGCATCCTTGTTGTCGATGACGATGAGTTCACGCGTCAGGCAGTCAAGCGTGCACTCAAAAGCGTGGGCTTACACGTCACGTGTGCGGGCACTGCCACCCGTGCGCTCCAACGCTCGTCGGGGAACCGCTTTGACGCGATCCTCCTGGACATCGAGTTGCCCGACACCAATGGATTCACCTTGTGCTCCCAACTCCGTGACCTGCCACAATGTCAACGAACGCCCATTATCTTTCTGACGATGCACGGAAGTTTCGAGCAACGAAGCGAATCAGTACTGCGCGGGGGCGACGACTTCATCACGAAACCATTTCTGTTCTCAGAACTGGCCGTCAAAGTCCTCAGCTTTGCAGTGCGAGGTCCGATAAAGTCTATGGGTCCGTCGAACTCGGGCCACGCCTCCCCGACCGACACATTCTCACGACGCGACGTAAACGCTTTGAAACAAGCGTTACTCGGGTCTTTGGACAGAGACTTAAGACGATCCACCCACTCACTAAACTAATTACTCGGCTTTGAGCAGTGGGGCGGGTTCTCCACGCGAGTTATGGCGTGTCATTTTTTGCGTGGTTGGTGATTTCCGGGTCCATCAGTTCCTGTTTCCGACCCGTGATGTCTTCTGTCTCGCCATTGCCTCTGGCGGATGTGCTGTTCCCCGGTGATTCGGCATTCTTCGGACTGCCGCCAATAGACCACAGAATTCGTGGCCGACCTCCCCGCTTTGACTTGTCCTTCTTCGAGCGCGAGTTCGACACTCTGGGGTGAGATGAAAGAGCGCCATTCGTTTCGGCCAAAAAATAGTTGAGACACAGGATACCAAGGCAGTTTGGCTGGCGGAGGGGGACCCTTCTGCACCCTTTTTGCCATTTAGTGCTCCGGTCCATAAGGGTGGATTCGCCACCTTGGGATAGTACGTCTCAGTCCCTCTCTGAATTCCTTAGAAAATATCGTCTGCAGGCGAATCTGACCCAAGCGACATTAGCCGTCAGGCTCGGGGTGACCGAGGGCACCCTTGGAAGCTGGGAACGTGGTCAGGCCACGCCAGAAAGACGATCATGGCCGGGGTTGCGGGCACTGCTGGGTGGTCATTGATTCGACATCATCCTCGTTTGCTAGATAGACGCGGGCGTGTTGCGTAGGTGATAGCGTCAGTTCTCGTGGCTGGTGTTTGTCGTCTCAGGTCCCTTTGCAAATTCGAGCCTGGATACAGAACTACGTGCCCTTGCCCCGATTTGGTGGACACCTGTGGTGTATAAGTGTGTGAGTCGAAAGGACACAGGATGAACCACGACAGCAACCAATCGGGAGTCACTCGGAAGCGATACGACGAAGCGTTCAAGCGCTCGGCAGTCGAGCATTGGCGCAGCAGCGGCAAATCGGCGGCGCAAGTCGCTCGCGAACTGGGTTTGAACATCAGCACGCTGCACCAGTGGAAGAAGCGAGCGGGCGCCGAGGCGCCCGCAGCCGGGCTGCGCACGGTCGCGGAACTGGAAGCCGAGAACCTTCGGCTGCGTCGCGAGCTGCGCCAAGTCGAGCAGCAGCGCGACATTCTAAAAAAAACCTTGGGCATCCTCTCGGCCCCGTCCGAGAGCGCTTTGAACGGATCCGAGCGATGAGCGCGCAGCACTCCATCGCCGCGCTGTGCGGAGCGCTGCAAGTCTCGCGCAGCGGCTATTACGCCTGGCAACAGCGGGTGCCAGGAGCGCGAGCGCAAGAGGACGCGACGTTGCTGACGCTGATTGCGCAAGCGCACGAGCAGAGCCGCCGCACCTACGGCAGTCCGCGGGTGACGCGCTGGCTGCGAGTGCGCGGCCACCGCTGCGGGCACAATCGCATTGCGCGGCTCATGCGCGGAGCCGGGCTGCGCAGCCGGGTGCGCCGTCGCTTCCGGACGTGCTTGACCGACAGCGATCACGCTCTGCCCATCGCCGCGAATCGGTTGCTGGGCTGTGCGCAACCGGCGCGTCCGGATGCGGTGTGGCTGGCCGACATCACCTACGTGCCGACGGCGGAAGGCTGGCTCTACGTGGCCGGCATGTTGGATCGTTGCAGTCGCCGCTGTGTGGGCTGGGCGATGAGCGACACACTGGCCACGAGCTTGCCGTTGGCGGCGCTGGACATGGCCTTGACGCAGCGGCAACCGCCGCGCGGCTTGGTGCATCACTCCGAACGCGGCCGGCAATACGCCAGCGAAGCGTACCGGCAGCGGCTCGCCGCTGCCGGCGTGCAGCCCAGCATGAGCCGCAAAGGCAACTGCTACGATAACGCCGTGATCGAAAGTTTCTGGAGCAGCTTGAAGCGCGAGTTGGTGCATCGGTGTGAGTTTGCCACGCGCGCCGAAGCGCAGGCGGCGATCTTCGAGTGGCTGGAAGTCTTCTACAACCGCGAGCGGCTCCACAGCGCTCTCGGCTACCAAACCCCTGTGGACTTCGAAACCAACCTCAACTAAACTCATGACTCATGCGCCAACTCCACTGTCCACCAAATCGGGGCAAGGGCAGAATAACCCGCCTAAGAAGTACGTCCACATCCATCTAGACTCCGCCGGTGCTGAATACCGCAATGGCCCAAAGCCAGCTAAGTACGCCTCGACTGAACTATGGCTGGACACGTCAAATGTCTACAACGGAATGACAGTGGGCGTGACTACTGCCACGTCATCACCCGATGCCCATTGAACAGGCGCGAATGAATTGTCTTTCTGAAATTTAGGAGACCCCACGTCGTCGGATCGCCCTTCGGTGCCGGGTGCGCTTTCTCGGCCGGATTCGACACAAGATTTGCCACCATTGTGTGCCATGGTTTTTCAGCGATGCATGCCTGTATGAGATTTCGCGGTTGACGAAATGGAAGCGACAGGAGTAGAGAGCCAACTGTCGGGCGAGTGCGAACGCGACTGTGAGTATGGTTGTGACTATGAAATCGGTGCGACACGACGCTAGTCTTCTCCGCATATGTTTTCAGTGTTCAGTCTCCACCTCGTCCCATCCTTCTCCTGCTCGGGGGTCTTGCCATGAATAGCCGCTTGATTGTCTTATCATCTTTTCTCGGCGTACTTGGGATCACGGGCATGCTCTTTCTGGTGCGGGCCCGGCCAGCCACGGCCCAGTCATCAGCCTTAGTCGTAACCGGTGATTCTGATGGCGATGGATTCTCAGACGAGCAAGAATTGGCGTGGAACACGGATCCTCACAATTTGAACAGTCATCCCGATCTCGAGCGCCGGATAGTGGGGTGGTGGCCACTGGACGAAGGAAGCGGAACCACGGTAACGGATGCAAGCGGCAATAACCTGAATGGTGCGCTTTTGGGGGCACAATTGCCGACATGGACAAGTGATGCAAGCGGTGCGGCGCTGTCATTTGATGGGCAGCATGGCGCTGTCATCGTGCCGGCATCATCTCAATTGGCGCCCACGAGCGGCGTCACAGTTGTGGCGTGGGTGAAGATCAGCAACGGTGTAGCGGGAACGGTGGCGGGTCAATCGACCATGGACGGCAATCAAAGCGCCTACGCATTGTCGGTGATCAACGACCGACTGGCGGCGCAGATACGGCTGCGTGATGCGGATTGGCCGCTATACGGACATCGAGTCATCACTGATGGCCAATGGCATCATTTGGGGTTCTCGTACGATGGCTACGAATACGCCCTGTACCTTGACGGGCAACTAGAGGTTCGTACTCATCTCTCTGGCACGCAAACCCCAAGTAGTGGTCAGCTCGTAATCGGTGACATACTCGCCGAGATCCGAGATGTCGGAGTCTATGCCCGTGCAATTCACGACAGCGAACTGAAGCTGCTCCATGAGGTAATCAGCACCAGCACAACAGCACTCACCTTCCGGCAACCGTCATCCCCTCCGTTTCTATTTGCTCGTCGCCACGAACGCGCACCAATTCGGCCAACGCAGATAGCTATGCGTCAGAAGCCGATGCCATGAAAACGGTCGTAGCTTCTTTTGCGGCACTTCTTGCCATCACATTCTCGTCGATGGCCACAACGGGACCGATTGGGTGGTGGAAACTCGACGAAGGCAATGGCTCGACGGCGGAGGATTCGAGTGGGAACGGTCACAACGGAACCTTGAGTGGCGGCATCACGTGGAGCAACGCAGGCGCGCTCAGCAATGCCGTACAGTTCGCCACGCTTACCAATCGAGTCACCGTTACTGCATGGCCAGGAGTTAATCTGACGAACTCAATGAGCCTGTCGGTGTGGATCAAACTAGAGCAAACTTGGACCGGCCCGAATGGGGACGACGGGATCTTTTTCAACGACTGGTACTACAGCGGATGGTCGTTGTCCTACAACAACAACCGCAAGGTTCTGTTTCAGATGACCGGCGCCAATGGCAACTCAGTTGCGGGCGCGTCTTCGATCCCAACCAACCTTTGGACGCACATTGTCGCAACCTTCGATGGAACAACGGCGCGGCTGTATGTGGACGGCCTGCTCGATGGAACGGCCAACTGGAACGGTGCGCGGGTCGGCAGCACTAACGTCGTTCGGCTCGGACAATTTCCATGCAAGATGGACGATGCACGAGTGTACGACCGGGCGCTGAGTGAGAGTGAAGTGCTGCGGTTGTTCTTCGCCGCGGACTCGGACATGGACGGCTTGACGGACACTGATGAAGGTCTGCTGGGAACGTCGGCAACAAACCCTGACTCCGACAGTGACGGCTACAAGGACGGACTGGAGGCACGGTTCGGAACTAATCCTCTTGATTCCTCTAGCCACGCAGACACGACCACCGGATTGGTGGGCTGGTGGAAATTGGATGAGAATTATGGATCGGCCGCCGCGGACGCAACAACTAATGGCAGTACCGGTACCTTGTTCTTCAATCCACCTTGGACAAATGGAGTGACGGGAAGTGCCTTGTGGTTCAACGGCTCGAACATGTACGCCCGGGTCGGCAACAACAGTACGAACAATGTCCTTGGCGTCAAATCGAATCAACTCAGTGTCGCATTTTGGGCTCATTCAAATGTGAAATCACAGCAGGTTCTATTAGCGACTCCATTTAACCGCCGCGAGTACTCTCCAAACAGTGGATACTCCCTTTGGTGGGACTCAACATATAGCCGGGTAATCCTCTCTCTTCCGAATGGTCCTTCCTTCGGTGACGAGAATCATGCGGTACTTCCATTTTACAGCTTCGAGACCAATGGCTGGAATCATTTTGCGTTTACCTATGATAGCTCAAATTACGTTGCATATTTGAACGGCATTGCCTACCGCTCCACAACTGCTAGCAACAACATTAGTGCTGCACCGATGTACCTGTACTTCGCCCAAGACCGATATGATGGCGCGCGGTGGAAAGGCAAGCTCGACGACGTGCGCCTTGCCAATCGTGGTTTTAATGAGGCCGATATTGCGGCCATTGGACTCGCTGACACCGACGGCGACGGTCTCGCCAACATCACCGAAACCCGTCTCGGCACCGACCCGAATGCGGCCGATACGGACGGCGACGGCCTCGGTGATGGCCGAGAGATAACGGTCGGGACAGATTACAAGAATCCGGACACGGACGGCGATGGCATGTCCGATGGATGGGAATACTATGAAGGATTGAACCCTCTCGACGCCGGCACGCCGACGACCGAGGACCCCGACAACGATGGCTACACGAACTTGCAGGAGTCGAAGTACCATACCGGTCATCTCGATCCGGCCAGTCACCCGGGATTTGGAGCTAACCTTGGTGGGTGGTGGAGGCTGGATGAAGGCAGCGGAACGAACGCGTACGACAAGAGTGGCAACGCTGTTAACGCGGTGCTCGCAAATGGGCCATCTTGGACATGGGGAGGTGTGGTAGGCGAGCAATCCCTACTGTTCGATGGAGTCAACGATGAGGTCACTCGCTCGACGGCTTGGTCTCTTGATTCGTCCAACGCGCTAACAATCTGCGCTTGGGTCAACACGACAAACAGTTCAGACAGGGCGATCGCGAGCTACCGCGCGCGTGAGTATGACAGTGGGTGGCGATTATTCTATCAAATCGGGAAGGTGCAGTTCGAATGGGCGACCGGGACAAACACGTGGCATTCACTTTCAGCGACAGGTAGTTATCCATCAAACGAATGGGTTCATGTGGCGGCCGTTTTTACGCCCCCCAGAGCTTATGTGTATCTCGACGGCACTTTGGTTGCGACCGACAGCAGTGCTGGTACCAATCTGTCACTCATTGCGACAAATGGCTTGAAGGTTGGGCGATGCGATGGCGCTGGTACAAACTGGTTCCATGGGTGGGTCAGTGATGTGCGGGTCTTTCGACGAAGCCTCCCTCCAGGAGAGATCGCCTCAATTCACGATGAAGATACTGATGGTGACGGCATTCGAAATGTCGATGAAGTAAATGTGTATGGAACAAACCCCGTGGTCGCCGATTCGGACGACGACGGTATTCCGGACGGCTGGGAAATTCGCCACAATCTCAATCCGAACGACCCTGATGATCCCAGCTACAATCCGGACGGCGACGGCCTAGACAATGGGCAAGAGTACACCGCCGGCACAGATCCACAGAACCCTGATACTGACGGTGACGGTCTACAAGATGGCAGCGACCCAAACCCGCTTGTTTTTACAGAGACTGGCTCAGGTCTTAAGGCTGAGTACTACGACAATAGCGACTTGACCAATCTGAAACTCGTGCGGCTTGACTCAGTCATTACCAACAACTGGGGGACAGGCTCGCCGACGAATGGCCTGGTGGATATTGACACTTTCTCTGTCCGGTGGACTGGTCGTGTCCGTCCATTGTATTCCGAGACGTATACCTTTAAGACGATTTCCGACGACGGCGTACGCGTGTGGGTTGACGGTCAGCCGATCATTACCAACTGGACGGATCATGCCGTCACGACGAATAGCGGAACGATTGCTCTCTCCGCCGGGCAAACCTACGACGTCAAGATGGAATATTACGACAACTGTTGCGATGCCGTCGCTAAGCTGCTGTGGTCAAGCGCCAGTCAGACGCTGGAGCGAATCGCCACGACTAATCTCTTCCCTTACATGGCACAGGGCACAGGGTTGACGGCGGAGTATTTTTCCAGCAAGGCGCTGACGAATCTCGTATTCACGCAAACCGATCCGGCCATTGACTTCGACTGGCAACGAAATGCGCCCGACGTGACGATGCCCACGGACAATTTCTCGGTGCGCTGGACTGGCCAGATAGAACCCCGTTACTCTAACACCTACACCTTCCACGCGATTTCGGACGATGGAGTCCGATTGTGGGCTAACGGCCAACAGATCATTAACAATTGGACCGACCACGCGGTAATGACAAACACCGGCACGATCACTCTCGTTGCCGGTCAGAAGTACGACATCAAGATAGAATATTACGACAGCGGTTGGGACGCGATTGCCAAACTGCTGTGGTCGAGCGCGAATCAGGTCACTCAAACCGTATCGCAGAGTGCATTATATCCAGCCACGAACGCCTGGGTGGGACTCAAAGGTGAATACTACGACAAGATGGACTTCACTGACCTAAAGATGGTGCGTGCTGATGCCAAGATCGACTTCAACTGGCAGTGGGGTCCGCCGACCTCGTCGATGGGTTATGACATCTTCTCGATACGATGGACAGGCCAGATTCAACCCGCGTACTCTGAGACATACACGTTCTACACCCTTTCTGACGACGGCGTGCGCCTCTGGGTCAATGGTCAACTGGTCGTTGATAACTGGACAGACCATGGCGAGACAGAGAACAGCGGGACGATTGCACTCACTGCCGGCCAGAAGTACGACGTGAAGCTTGAGTATTACGAACGATACGGTCAAGCGCGGATTGCCTTATCGTGGCAGAGCGTCAGCCAGGCCAAGACTGTGGTTGCGTTTGGAACGGCAGTTCCCGGCGACGCGGACGGTGACGGCATCCCGGATCAAGTGGAGACGGGCACGTACGGAACCGATTCGACGAAGGCTGATACGGATGGTGACGCCATCTCCGATTACGACGAAATCTTCCGCGCCTACACGAACCCGCTGACGAATGACTTCAACGGTGTCGTTACCGATACGGTTGTGAAGAATGGCTCGGAAGTAAGTGGTTTCCTCGGCCTGTGGGAAACTAATGGAACCGAGATTACCGCCATAGATCGTCGCGGGCACGTTGAATATAAGATGATCACCTCTTCGGCTGACGTGTATCGCCTTGAGGTCGAGGGCCGCGAGAACACGTCAGATTCATCCGAACCCTCACATTTTGATCTTCAAGCGCATGCGAACGGAGAATACCTAGGACGGCAGACACTGGTGGCAACAACCAACACGTATGGCAAGGTGCAGTACTTCACACCGTGGCTACCGGCCGGAACGAACACATTCCGTATTTTCTGGGACAACGCCGCCAGCTTCACTTCCCTGCGATTGAAAGCTGTCCGCCTCCAAACACTTGGCGGCCTCGACGGGAACAGCAACGGCAAAAAGGATTGGGTGGACGCGCGCTTTGCCGTCATGTGCGGCTCCGATCCAGTGATTGCCACGAACTCGTACGTTTCTCCGATGTTTATCGAGGGCAAGGATCATTACCTCGGCATGATGTTAATCACCTCCGGCAACACGAACGCGACGCCCCAACATGGCCCAGGCAATCGCTGGTTCGCGAACGCGCCTCTCTCCACAAATGGGTCGGTCCAAATCGTTGTGTCGTACCAGAATGGCGGGCTGCTCACGACAAGCGTCGTCACATGGGTTGCCCGCAATATTCTCAATGGTGGTAGCATGACTGTCCGCACGGGTGATTCGCTCCTGATGACGGCTGTGCCGGCTGGCGCGACAAACGGAACAATGAATATTACAGTCGGTAGTGTTGCCAGTTACGCCGCGACCTACGCGTTCTCCATACTCCACACGTTCTCTCTCTCGGGAGTGTACACAGTTCAGGGAATGTATGACAACGGCTCCCAGCAGACAAGCAACCTCACGGTGACTGTTCTCGACCACACATTCTCGACCGATCCAGCGTGCTGGGTTGGCAAGACCCGTGACTGGGACAACTACTCGGTGAGTTCTAATGTTGTCTTCGAGAGCGACCCACGTCTGTTAAAATTCACACAGACCGGATCGCTTACCAACAATGGCCGGCGGACCAGCTTGCTCATCGACGCGAACGAACCCCGGGTTGTTGTGTCGAGACTCACGACGAATGGCGCGATTCTGGCGTCCACGCGCGCCGGCGGATTCGCGTTCGCGGGAGTTTCCCAAACGTATGACAACGTGATTGAGGTATTTGGCGACGGCAGCAGACTTATCGAGACTCTTCTTGTAGTGAGTCCTGTCGTGTCTGACGTGACGATCACAGTTCAGATTATCACGGCCGGTGTGACCTTCGACGACGGCACTGTGTACAAGGAACTTGTTACGGGAGATTTCGACTCTTTAGGGCAGCATCGCCTTAGATTCAATATGCCGAGCGGAGTCCAGACAGCGAATTGTCACATCATCACAGTCTCCCAAGGGAGTGCGCAGATCGGGGGGTATTGAGTCATGAAGACGATTCGCGTACTGACGATCGCATTCCTCGCAGGGCTGGGTTTGTGGAGTGCGCGTCGACTCCTCCAACCGCATGGCGAGCGACCCTCCAGTCTACCACCGGTGCCTCCACGGATGGACCACACGCACCAATCGATTCAGGCCGAAGAGCGAGATGCGAACCCTCAGGTCATCAAGTCCACTGAACAGGTAGGCAGTCCGATGCCGCCTTCTGATTCGCTGCTGGGTTCGATCTCGGACAGAACGCGGGCGGTTGTGGATGCCAACGGTTCGCACAGCTTCAACGAGCGCATCAAGGAAGCACGGGTTCTCGGAACGAAATTAACTAATAACGACGTCACTACCCTCTTTTGGTATCTCACACGAAAGGAACAGGATTCACTTGTAAAGAATGCCGTTATCAATGCGCTGCGAGATCAGGAGGTACCGCCGGCGGGATTGGCCGAGGCACTGATAGCTATCTATCAAGATAGTGACCAAGATCCGATTCTCCGCAATTACGCTCTTCAGCATTTGGGGTTGTGGTATCCCAAGGCAGAGCTCTCCGAAAAACAACGCGTCCACAATGTATTGATGGAAGCTTCACAGGAACCCTCTGATCTGGCGGGAACAGCACTTCTCGCCGCACAACGACTCAGTCAAGACCACGAAGAGTTCGAGCCCGGTCAAATAACGGAATCGGCTCTGAGGGTAGCCCGCGACGATGGACGTGGGGAACTTGCGCGGATCACGGGCCTTCAGGTATGCAGCCGTCTTGGTGCTACGGAGATTCTCCCTGTTGCGATTCGACTCGCTCAGAATGGTGGCAGCGTTTCGCTGCGTCTATCTGCGATCGCTGTAATTGGGGACCTAGGTGATGCCATCATGCTGCGGCCTCTTGATGCGCTATCGGCTGACGCCAACCCTCGCATTCAGACAGCGGCGCGTTCAGCACTCAGTCGATTACGGGGACGACTGCGCATGACGAGGAATCAAGAATGAGAACGCTCGGAGTACTGTTGTTGTGGCTTGCGGCAGGTGCCGTTGTTCTGGCGCAGAGTGGCAACAACGTTTGCACAATCAATTCGGTCAGTGCTACTCCAAGCACAGTCTGCAATCCTGGCAGTATTCAGTTCAGCGCCTCGGTGTCCCATGCCGGAACCGTGACATGGACGCTCACATCCGGTAACGGCACTCCCGCCACTGCTACCGGCAATAGCGTTACGTTCACTCCCAGCGATGGGTTTGCTGGTACCGTGAAATACAAAGCGAGCTGTGACCAATCTACTGCTGAGGGAAGCGCGCTCGTTGTAGCCGCAAACGAGCTTGGACCTGACTACGCCAGTGTCTGTCCCGGGGGAACACGGGAGTATAGCGCGTGCCCATCCTCTTGTTCGGATCCAATCAGTTGGACCAGCGATGGCGGAAGTATAACCCCCAGCAGTGACACGAGGAGGGCCACGTTTACCGCGCCGGCGAATTTTTCTGGAGAAGCGCACATCACTGCCAGTTGTGGCAGTTGGAGTCGCACTGTCACGGTGCAGTGTCCCATTCTGCAGGGCATTGCTCCTGAGACCGTGTACGTCTGCCCCGGTCATGCACTCAGCCTTCAGGCCACCACAACGACTGCCGGCGGATTCCCGGCTGGTTGCCCTCAATGGTCGGCGAACGGTGGAAGTTCAGTCAATCCCGGCTCTGGACCCAACACGACGCTATCGACGCTTACCAGCGCTAGTGGAACCATTACTGTTGAGGCCCGACTTGGTGCTACCACGAAGTCGGCGACCGTTCTGATTATTCCGGCTCTGTGGGGAGACTGGTACGCTGACACGGTTCCTACTCTACGGGATCCCGTAGCCACAGCCGGTTCAGCCGTTTGCCTCGGCGCACAGTCCACAGCTAGTTTTACGTACGGCTCAACGGCTGGCAGGAAGAAGCGGGACGACCTGTATGGCTGTCGCCAACCAGTCACGTCCGCTTGGAGTTTTAGCAGCACCGAGGTCTCTTGGAGAGCAACTACCCAATGGGGAACCGAGGTTACGAACGGAACGGGTCAAAGTGCTTCCTTTTCTGCGCCGGGCCCCGGCAAGTACAATGTGAGTTTTTCAGTGCAGGCCAGCGCAACAGACCCCGACTATTCAGCGTCGCTATCCGGTTCTACAATCGTGGAAGTGAGTCTGCCTTCGGGCAGCATCAAGACAATCAACTTCACCGGCGATCGCCAGCTGTACCGAGGGACCAACTACAGTGGCGGCGGGACTGCGATCAACGATCCGGTGTGGACCAGCAGCGGAACGAATTGGCCGGTGTGCTATACTAAGGGCAGCGCAATCTCGATGACGGTGAAGTTGGATGTCAACGGCAATTTGCCGCCCGGGCAATCTAAGACACTCACTCTCATGGCCGATGGCCCCGGCAGTCTCGATGCCACGACCACATTTAATGTGACGGGTAGCAACACGGTTGAAGAGACTGCTACACTAACAACCAGCACAACGCTCAGTAATATGGTCTACAAGACGGCCCCGACATTCTCTTGGAAACTCATCTGCGGAGATGGAACAAACTCTATCGGCTCCAGTGGACCGCACAGCACTTACGTGGTAAATGCTACTCCGCTTGTATCACCACTCTATCACCTTGCACTGGAAAAGGCCTGCGGTTACGCGAACGGTGACACAAACGTGGTTGCCAAGATCAATTCGGGCATAGATGGGGAGTTGATATACCGCCCTTCGCAAGATAGACCAGTTGGCTACGAGACGGGGAACGGAAGCGTCTTGAAAGCTTATGACGATGGCGCCGCACAGTGCGACGTAAATGCCTATCTCCTACAATACCTGTTGGGATCCGTTGGTGTTGATGCATCTGTCGTATACTATTGGGGAGGGGTAGCGGCCACAGAGGGAACATATTACAACAACCCAGATGGTGGGATTTGTTCATTTCGATGTGACCGTCCGGCTCACAATGATGCTGGCGCCAACCCAAGATTCACATTTCATGCGATGACAGATGTTGCTGGAACAATCTACGACCCGTCCTACGGCCTTACAGGAGCGCCGAGTTTTACCGAGTTCGCACCTGCCGATGTTGACGCGAACCCATCCGGCAATTTCCCTAGTGCAGAGGATACGGATTGGGATGGAGATGAGAACCTTGAGCCAGCGGCCACCGCGCAGCATGGTGGTCGAGCAGATTGGGTCACTGACGCGGTCGGGAATGCAGTGCTCTATCCATACACCCCCTAAAAAAGGAGATTAGCATGACTAACTACAACAGAGGCTTTGGACTTTCCCTTCAGTTGTGGGCTGCGGTTCTGATCGTTTTTGCGGGACCACTTGCCGATTGGAGTGCTTGGTCTGATTCGAGCAATAAGGTTGTCAGAGTGGATGTTGAGAAGATGTTTGGAGAGTATCCCGTCAAGGTAGCGGTGAATAGAGGAACGGAAACAAAGGAAGGCTGGGCTACATATGAGCTGAGGCCCGTCGGCCACACGAATGCGTTTATGTTGGCCTTAAGAATCGTTCCGGAAGGCGTTGGAGCGAGCAAGGAATTCCTCAGGGAGAGAGTGAAGGATTCAACAGGGGGCTCACCGCTATCGTTTCAGATTGGCGATGAAGCCGTTGTTTTTGGCTCGAACCGGTTTCTAGTGCGTCGTGGCAATGTTATTTTCACACTTCTATCGAAGGATGCAATGTCGTCCGATGAACTGAAATCGCTCACGACTTTCACGGATCAGATCCTGCGCACACGAGGCACAGGTGTTGTTGTTGATCCATAGCTGCTCGCGGAGACGGAATGGGTGAATGGGGCGAATGCAGGAGGCTGACGCCAGACACGTAACGGTCGATCCTGAATTAAGTAAAAGTCATCTATGAAGCAATGACGCAAGTTGTTTCTCGCGCCTCAGGGTGATTCGGTTATCAGTTGCGACGGGGGCGAACACTGTCGCGTTTGCGATCTCGAAAACTCAACGTGAAAAGCCGATACTTGTCGGCTACTGCTCACTCTGTTGGAGTGGGCTACTCATCTTGGTCCGCCCGGTGCCTCGGGGCCTTCAATTGAAATAACTTGGCTTCTAATTCGCCCACTTGATGACTGGACATCAATAGCTTCTCTACGAAGCTCTCGCGTTCCTTCTCCAATCGCTCGATGTAATAGTCCTTCGCCTGATTGGTAATCTTCAAATCTCTCACTTCTCGTTCTAGGGTTCTGAAGTCGGCGTCCACGCTCGCTTCCTTCGTTGGTGACAAGGTGCCCGCATCCGTTTCCGAATCGTTCGGAAGACTCTCCGTGTGTCCACCAGAGTCGGTCGTTCTGGCGGCCTTTGCCTGTTCCTCTTTGATCGCCAGTTCAACGCTTTGCAGCGAGATGTAATATCTCCTTTCATTTGGCTCGAAGTATGAGTCAAGCCGCGCAATTCCCGTTTTGTTAGCCTGACACCAATTGGTGATACTTCGTTCTGTTCGTGCCACGCCTGCAGCTTCGAACATACGCGCGACTTCGCGCACGGTGAGGGTGTGACCTTGACCTGCACCCATTAGCTGGACAGAATTCTGTGTGAGTCTTGGCACTGGTTTTACTCCTGTTGGTTGTCGTAGTTCAATCCTTCTTCGCTCCCTGCCCCCG